>Ga0105054_10011328_pt1 | contig 11138 bp, 8 predicted proteins | sample BON02_FD_78091 | JGI IMG/M metagenome (GOLD analysis project Ga0105054, IMG submission 78091) | Freshwater microbial communities from Lake Bonney liftoff mats and glacier meltwater in Antarctica - BON-02 (megahit assembly) | ecosystem: Environmental > Aquatic > Freshwater > Ice > Glacier... | reverse complement strand
GAGGAGTTCGTCGAAGCTATCCACGAGTCCGTCGCCCGCCTGCCCGACCAGCTCATCGACGAGCTGCCCGTAGAAGACACGGACATCGTTCATGAAGAGATTGATGCGGTCGGTGAGGGCGTCGCAGTTCGACTGATAGAGCTGCGTCCGCTGGCTGCTCACGACGAGCTCCTGGTCGCGCAGGGAGCGCACCGCGAGCACCGCCAGCAGGATCGAGGGCAGCAGGATGGAGAGTAAAAAGACGACGGCGATCCGCTTCATGAAAATAAAATTCCACGGAAAGTATCGCGCCTCTTCGGCCATCTATACAGCCGAAAAGGCGCGAGTGAGCGAGCGCGAGGAAAGGGCGATCTCACCGCTTCGAATTGCGCAGCATCCAGGAGCCGCTCGAGAGTTTCTTGCGCTGCTCTTTGGAAAGCTGGTCGCCGTTGAGCTCTTCGCGGGCACCGGCGACGGCTTCAATCTCTTTGCTCAGTTGCGTCTGCTGAGCGGCCGGGGCGGCGGCGTAGGCTTCGTTGAGCGTTTGCAACTGCGAGTCGAGGACCCGCCGGGAGCCTTCGGCATCGCCTTTGTCCGCAAGGGCGATGGCTTTCTCGGTCTCGACGGCATTGGCGAAGATGGCGGCCTCGGCGGCGATCGCCTTATCAAGGGAGCGGGTCACGAGCTCGGCGTCTTTGCTGTAGCCGACCACGACCGGAGTGGCGCTTTTTTCCACCGCCTGACTCGAGAGCGTGTCGGCATAGCGCACCGAGACCTGCGCGACTTCGTTGACCTTGCCGAGAGCGGCATCACTGACGAGACACTCGAGATACAACTCCCGCGCCTGACCGCTGGAGAGCGTCGCGAAGGTGATCGTCTCGGTCCCTGACTTCAGCTCACCGGGACGACCGAGAAAGCGGAGCGGCCGCACGCCCTCGGGGCAGCGGATCTCGATGATGATGTCACGGGCGACGATGCTCTTCAGCTCGCCGAGTTCGTTCTCGAACACTTCGGGGAGCTTCTCCACGTCTGCGACGTAGTAGTAGTTCGCGTCACTGGCCTCGGCGAGGGCGGTCATGAGGGTCTCGTTGTAATCACTGCCAAGTCCTATCGTCGTGACCGACATTCCCTCCCGCGCGATGCGGGTGCCGAGGTCGGCAATGTCGCGATTGTCGCTGGGGCCGACGTTGGCAATGCCGTCCGAGAGCAGCATGACTCGGTTGATGCGCTCTTTGCCGAGAAATTCGCGCAACTGCCGCGAACCTTCCTCGACCCCGCCATAGAGAGCGGTGCTGCCTCCGGTCTCGATGCGCTCGATGAGGCGCTTGATTTCCCGGTGCTGGTCACCGACGCGGGCCGCCGGTCTCACGACCTCGACTCCGGATTCGTAGACGACGAGGGAGAGGACGTCGTCGCGATCAAGCTGCTCAACGAGGAGCGAGGCGGCCTGCTTGGCCTGCTCGAGCTTGCCTCCGCTCATCGAGCCGCTGCGGTCGAGGACAATGGCGAGATTCAGAGGCATACGTTCCTTTTGCGGCGCGCGACATCCCTCGACTGCGATCTTGATGACGACTTTGCTCTCGCCTCCGCCCTCGTGCAGGAGCGGTCGATCGATCGCCGTCCTCAGTTTCAGGGATCCCTCCGAGGCGCGGACGGTGGAGAAGGGGGTTCCGCTCACGGCGAGGGCCAGAGTGAGCGCCGACAGTAACAGGGATCGTTTGATTTCCATGGGAACAAGGTCGCGCCCCCACAGGAATAGTTGTCATGCCCCTGTAAAAGGAATGTCAGGAACTTGTAAGAAATGCCTTCTCCCCGGAAAACGAGAAAGGGCGCCCGTTTCGGGGCGCCCTTTCCATAGAATCTCCTGTTACCAAGGGGAGGAAGAAAAAATATCAGGCCACGAACTCACGCGCTGCCTTGGCCGCGCTGCGTCCGAGATCATCGAACTCGCGGGCGGTGATGATGCGCTCTTCGAGGAGGCTGCGGGAGATCCAGCTCTCGAAACGACCAAAGTCCGCGTTGCCGACGGCGGCGGTGGAGATGTGCTGCCAGTCGTGGTCACGACCGGGTGCCGGGGTGGTGTGGCGGCGGATGCGGAGCAGGCTGACGATGGACTCGAACTCGCGGGGGAGGAGGTTCTCGATCGCGGCCGGTTCGGGCATGTCGTCGAGGATGTCGGCATCGAGACCGAAACTAATCACGCCGATGCCGTGACGGGCGGCAAAACGGTTCACTTCTTCGAGCATCTGCTGATCGTCGACGGATGCCGCGACGAGAAGCTCGCCGACATTGGCCCACTCGGAAGCCGAGAGACACTGGTAGAGATCCTCGAGGAGGGTGTCGCGGTTGAGTTCGAGGCGGAGCTTTACGCTGGAAATGCGAAGGGGTGACTCGCCCATGCGACGATGGATCTCAAGCTTGCGCTTGTCCATCGTGACGGACTCGTCCGAGCCGTCGGCAGTGAGCCAGTCGACCACGGCGAGGTCCGGGATGCGCCAGCGATTCGCCTCGGCATTGCTTGAGAAAGACTCTTCGAAGACAAAAGGGAACTGCTGCACTGACTCGAGGTAGCGCTGCACCACCGCGCGAAACTTCGAAGCGCGCCCGAGCGCCCGGTCCATCTCCGCCGTGCCCATGGCACCGCCGGTGCCGTTGCCGCCGTCACCAGAACGAAAGAGGTTGCGGGCGCTGTTCATCGTATGAATCGTCGCGGTCCGCAGGTAGTAACCTGACCCTGCTCAACTTTCGCGATGGGTGACGAGGGATCGCAGGACATGATCGAAAAATGGTAACGCAGCGTCGCGTCCGAGTAGTCCTGCTTGAGACGATGTTTGACCAACTCAATCAACTCCGTCCCCTTGATCGCCTGAGCGGGATTCCGGGGAAGGATATCGGGAAGAATTTCTTTCAGTTGGTCGCGAAGATTCATAAATAATGAGTGGGCAGGTGAGTTGAGGGTCGTTAAAAATTGAGAGGGCAAAAGCGGTTCCTCACATTTTTTAATAATCCAGACAACATTTTGACCAAGGGTCAAGCGTTTCGTTCAAAAAGTTGATAATTAAGGAGCGTATAATTTTAATTTTTGACAATTTTATAATTTCCATTAAAAAATCGCTCTCCGGGATGCGAAAGTGTCTTCAGCTTCGTAGAAAAAAGTGCATCGAAAATCACTCCGCCGTGTCGAGATTTCGCCAGACGATGTTTCGATATTGGGCGCGGGTCTGGTAGGCTGCCATGCCGATCGGGACCGAGAGTTCGATGTCCCCGGGGAGCAGGCTGATCTTTTTCCCTTCGAGGTCGAGATCGACTTTCTGCTCCTCCCCGATCCAGGCTTGCAACTTGTCCTCGGTCACCCGGACGCGGATTTTGTGCCAAACATTCTTCTCAAAGCCTTCGATGTTCATCGTCTCGTTCTCCGAGGCATTGAGATCGTCGACACTGGAGATACCGACGACACCGCCTCCCCATCCTCCAACCACAAAAGTCGCGTGGCTGTCCTTTACCGGAAAAGTGAGAGCGAGGAAAAAGTCATTGCCGTCAAGCTTCATCGCCTCGAGCGAGATCTCATAGTTCGAGGTCGCCGGGACATCCCCCTTCCAGTTGACCCCGGTGATGACCGCGCCAAAGCCGAGTTCGAGGTTGCCATCTTCATTAACAAAGGTGTCCCCCTCGCCGCCGAACTGGGTTTTCTCCCAGGAGCCGAGGGTTTTCCCGTCGAAAAGGGCGATCTCTTTCACCTCAACCGCTTTTTCAGCGACAGCGGGCTGGGGAGCCGGGGCCGCCGCGAGGACTTCGGGCGCGGAGTCAGCGCTTGCCGGGGCGGCCTCTGCAGCTGACGCCGTCTCGAGAGTGCTCGTGACCGCGAGAGTCGTCCGCACGAGGGCTGACTTCCCGGTCGCCGGATTCTCATCCATCGACCAGACGAAGATACCGGGCTTACCATAGAGGCCTGCATGCATCGCGATGCCCACCGCGACGAAGACCACGAGAAAAATAAGAAAACCACCTGCGTATTTCACAACATAGAGTTGTCAGATCCCGCCCTCTTCCGCAAGAGAAAATCAGTCCCGCAATGCCGTCGCGAGGACTCACGAAAGCTGCGCAAAATGTGCTTTTTCGCTTGCTTGACAGCCCGGCAATCAGAATACTCCGTGTGCTCCGGTATGCCGCGAGGCGGTGCCCGAACCTAATCCCCGGCCCCCGGCCTACCCATAACGATCCCGACCAGCTCCCTCTTTTTTTACCATGTCCGATTTAGTTCAAGTCCTAGGCCACGTCGATGATTACCTGAAGCTCGCACAGGATTACAACGTCTCCGATGTCCACCTCGCTCCTAACGCACCTCCGAAATGGCGCCGCTTCGGTCTGCTCCAGCCGATCTGGGAAAATTCGGAACTGCTCACCGCAGAGGACACGGAAAAGCTCGCCCGCCATTTTCTCCCCGAACAGGAGATGCGCCGCCTCGATGAAAAAGGGGATGTCGACTTCGCCTACGCTCCCTCCATCGGGCGATTCCGCGCTTCCGTGGTGAAGACCCGTCTAGGGTGGGAAATGGTCTTCCGCGTCATCAGCACCCAGCTCAAGACCATGGATGAGCTCGGCCTCCCCGATGCGATCAAGCCGCTCCTCGAGTACCACAACGGACTCGTCCTCGTCACCGGTGCGGTCGGCTCGGGCAAGTCCACGACCCTCGCGGCCCTCATCAACGAGATCAACACCCAGCGCAACGACCACATCATCACCCTCGAAGATCCGATCGAGTATGTCATCGAATCAAAAGGCTGCCACGTGAACCAGCGCGAGGTCCACACCCACACCGAGAGTTTCTCCCAGGCCCTGCGCGCCGCCCTGCGGGAGGATCCCGACATCATCATGGTGGGTGAAATGCGCGACCTCGAGACGATCTCGCTCGCGATCACTGCTGCGGAGACGGGGCACCTCGTCCTTGCGACCCTCCACACCGGCAGTGCCGCGCGAACCCTCGACCGTATCCTCGACGTGTTCCCCACCGAGCAGCGCGAGCAGATCCGCATCATGGTCGGAGAATCACTCCGCGGGGTCATCTCCCAGCAGCTTGTCCCGAAAAAGGACGGTACCGGTCGCGAACTCGCCCTCGAGCTGCTCGTCAACACCCCGGCCGTCTCCGCCCTCATCCGCGACGGCAAGACCTTCATGCTCCCCGGCGTCATGCAGACGGGTAAAAACGTCGGCATGATCATGATGGACGACGCTCTCGCGAAACTCTACCACGCGGGCTCCATCTCGAAAGAAGAGGCGCTCGGACGCGCCATTGACCGCGGCAACCTCAAAACCGTCCTCGGTTGACATGCATTCCGGGTGAACCGGCGCTCTATTTTTTCCACTTATTCCTCTTTTCCCCCATGGCAGTTATTGATCAATATTTTCAACACCTCGTCGACACCGGCGGCTCGGACCTCCACCTCAGCGAAGGGCAGCCTCCGAAAATGCGGGCGCACGGCGCGATTTCCCCCATCGCCGACGGCATCCTCGAGCATGCCACGCTCGACTACATGCTGCGCGAGATTTGTGACGAGAATGCCTACGAACGTTTCCTCGAGAGAGGCGACCTTGACTTCGCCTACGAGATGGACGTGCAGTCGCGCTTTCGCTGCAACTACTTCAAGCAGAACAATGGACTCGGGGCCGTCTTCCGTCTCATCCCGACGAAGATCAAGACGATCGACGACCTCGGTGTTCCCAAGACGATCGAGAGCTTCGGCGACATGCGCAGCGGACTCGTCCTCGTGACCGGGCCGACCGGTTCCGGCAAGTCAACGACCCTCGCGGCCATCATCGACTACATCAATCGCACCTACGCCCGCCACATCATCACCGTGGAAGAGCCGATCGAGTTCGTGCACAACAACAAGAAGAGCACCATCTCCCAGCGCGAAGTGCCGATTCACTGCCCCTCCTTCGCCGACGGCCTCCGCGCCTCGCTGCGGGAAGACGCCGACATCGTCCTAGTGGGGGAAATGCGCGCCCTCGAGACCATCTCACTCGCCCTCACCGCAGCCGAGACCGGCCTGCTCGTCTTCGGGACCCTGCACACGAACAATGCCCGCAAGACCGTCGATCGTCTCGTCGATGTGTTTCCCTCGGACCAGCAGTCGCAGGTGCGCACCATGCTCGCCGGCTCGCTACGCGGCGTCGTCGCCCAGCTTCTCCTCAAGCGCGATGACCAGGAAGGCCGGGTCGCGGTCAATGAGATCCTCGTTTCCACCCCCGCCGTCACCTCCGTGATCCGCGAGGGAGCGACCCAGAAGCTCTACGACATCATCACCGGTGGTAAGGAATACGGGATGCAGTTCATGGACGATGCGATCTGGCAGAAGATGCTCTCCGGTCAGGTATCAGCCCTCGAGGCCTACATGAAAGCGATCGACAAGTCCCGCTTCCGCCAGGCCCTGCCCGCCGAGTATCAGAACCTCGGGAACTCGGGAGGTTGATCCTTTACGAACGGAGGTCCCTCGAATCCCCCGGGAGGCCCTTCACCCGCCAATACCCGGCGAGGAGACTGCCGATGATGCAGTGATAGACCGCGCTTATCGCGCAGGGTACCGGCGCGACCGTGCCGGGGAAATGTTTCGTCGCGAGGTGGGTGCCGAGTCCCGAGTTCTGCATTCCCACCTCGATCGAGATTGTGCGACTGCTCTCTTCAGAAAGACGGAAAATCCTCGCCGCGAAGTAGCCGAGCCCGAATCCGCCCAGATGCAGCAGCGCCGGGGCGGCGAGGAGACGCCAACCCGACTCGAGCACGACCTCACGATTCTGCCCGATTGCACTCGCGACGATGAGAACGATGGCGATGACGGAGATCAGTGGTGAGACCAGAGCGATCCGCCGGCTCGTTTTCGGCAGATAGCGATTGAGGAGCAGCCCGAGGAGCACCGGCACCAGCACGACCTGCACCGTACTGAGACAGAGCGCCCCCGCGTCGACCTTCACCAGCGTGCCCGCGAGCCATTTCGTGAGGAGCGGAGTGAACAGGATCGCCGCAAAAGTCGAGACGACCGTCATCATGACCGATAGCGCGACATTTGCCCGGGCGAGGAAGGCGACCACGTTCGAGGCCGTCCCGCCAGGACAACAGGCCACGAGGATGAGACCGACCGAGAGCAGCGGATCGATCTCGGAGAGGCGCAGCAGGATCGAAATGCCCCAACCCATCAGCGGCATGATGACGAACTGGCAACCCACCCCGATGAAACCCGCCCGCGGCATCGTGAGCACGCCTTTAAAACCCTCAAAGGTCAGCGTGAGCCCCATCCCGAGCATGATCACCCCGAGTCCCCAAACCGTGTAAGGCCCCTTGAACCAGGTGAACCAGCCCGGCTCGACGAGAGCGAGGCCGCTGCAGAGCAGGATCCAGAAAGGAAAAGCGGCGGTCAGCGCGGAAATGAGGCGAGGCATCACGCAACGGAGATCATTTCTTTCCCGAATCGAAAGTGAAAAGCCTCTTTTGACCGCCCTGCCTTTCCTATTTCGGGGTCTAGTTCGGCCTTGCGTCCCTGCCCAGCGCCCCTAACTTCCCGCCTTCAATTTAGAAAACACCACCATGAGCCAACGCAGAGTCCTCGTCGCCGATCCCATTTCTGAAAAAGGTATTGAGCACCTCAAGTCCTCCGGCCTCGCAGTGGACATCAAACTCGGCCTCAGCGAAGCCGAACTCATCGCCCTCGCGCCCCACTACGAAGGCATCATCGTGCGTTCCGGCGTCAAGATCACCGCTCCTGTGATCGAGGCAGGGGCCGGCGTTCTCCGCGCCATCGGCCGCGCCGGGGTCGGCGTGGACAATATCGACATCCCCGCCGCCACCAAGCACGGGGTCGTCGTCATGAACACCCCGGCGGGCAACACCATCTCCACCGCCAAGCACGCCTTCACCCTCATGATGTCACTCGCCCGCCACATCCCGCAGGCGCACCAGTCCGTCACCGAAGGCCGTTTTAAAGAAGGCCGCAAAGCCTACGCCGGGGTCGAGCTTTACAACAAGACCCTCGCCATCCTCGGGATGGGCCGCATCGGGGGCGAGTTCGCCCGTCGCGCCATGGGCTTCGGAATGCGCGTCGTCGCGTATGATCCCTATCTCGCCGCGAGCAAGGCCAAGGCCATGCGCGTCGAACTCTACGAGACCGTCGATGAAGCCGCCGCCCAGGCCGACTTCATCACCCTCCACATGCCCAAGACGCCCGAGACGACCCACCTCATCAACGAGGCCCGGATCCAGCTGATGAAGCCCGGCGTCCGCATCATCAACTGCGCCCGCGGCGGACTCATCGACGAGGCCGCCCTGCTCGAGGGCATCAAATCCGGGAAAATCGCCGGAGCCGCCCTCGATGTCTTCGAGATCGAGCCGCCTGCGGATGACTACGAGCTCCTCACCCGTCCCGAGATGGTCTTCACCCCACACCTCGGCGCCTCGACCGAAGAAGCCCAGGAAAATGTCGGCATCGAGATCGCCGAGGCCATCACCAACCGACTCCTCCGCGGCGAGGTCATCAATGCGGTAAACATGCCCAACCTCGACGAGACCACTCTCAAACTAATCGGACCCTACCTCAGCCTCTCCGAAGTGCTCGGAAAACTCGTCAGCCAGATAGCGCCGAACCAGTCCGATTTCTTCCGCATCGAATACACCGGCAAAGTAAGCGAAGTCGACACTACCCTCGTGACCCGCTCGGCCCTCAAGGGATTCCTCGAGACCGGCGCGACCTCCGGCTCGGCGAACTACCTCAACGCCACCACCCTCGCCGAAGGCCGCGGCATCCGCGTGACCGAGAGCCGCCCCGCCGAGGACTGCGAGTTCACCGATCTCATCACCGTGACCGTCGGCAACGCCAAGGAAAACGTCACCGTCGCCGGCACCTTCTTCGGCAGCCAGCCGCGCATCGTGAAAGTCCAGGAGCACAACATCGACGCCACTCCCGAGGGCAACCTCCTCATTTTCGAAAACACCGACGCCCCCGGTGTCGTCGGCGCGATCGGGCGCGTCCTCGGCGAAGGCAATATCAACATCGCCAACATGTCCCTGAGCCGGAACAAAGTCGGCGGTCAGGCCCTCAGCATTCTCAATGTCGACTCCGCCGTCGATGGCGATACCCTGAAAAAGATCGAGGCTATTCCCGGGATCCAGAGCGCGACCACCGTCGTGCTGTGATCACAGCCCCTGCACCGTCAGGCGCGCCGAGACACGGCGTCCTGACTTGCGGTCGAGGGCGACGACCTCGTGCTCACCCGGCTCGAGCACGAGCCAGCTTTCCGCCCCATCTTTCTCGACTGCGAGACTGGGGCTCGACCACTCGATCTCTTCGCGACCGCTCCCGGCGATCTTCAGGGGAAAACGCGCCCCCTGCCCGGGAAGATCGGGATCGAGAAAGGCGACCGTGCCCTCGAGCGGACTCACGATGCGAAAGTCGGGGAGCGGAGCCGACTCGGCGAGCGCTTCGAGGACGGCGGCGCCCTTGAGCTGATTCGCCTCGCTGCGCCACCAACTCGCATAGGTCAGGGGTAGGCGAGTGCGCAACGCCGCGTCGTAGTCCTCCGCCCTGGCGAGAGCGGGAAGCCGGCCTTTCACGAACCATTCGCGGCGCAGCCGGGTCTCAGGCAGCGTTTTGCCCTCGGGGAGACGTTTCCCGCTGAGCCGGTCCACCGTCGCCTCGACCGCACTCGCGGGCGTCTCGTACCAGCGCGGGTCGCGGTCGCGGTGGAGCCTGACCATGACCTGATGAAAAATCGGGGCCGCCCCCATCGCTCCCGAGACACGATTGAGCGGACGATTATTGAAGCGCCCCACCCAAACGCCAACGGTGAAATCGGGCGTGTAGCCGACCGTCCAACTGTCGCGGAAGTCCGTCGAGGTCCCCGTCTTCGCCGCGACCCGAAAAGGGAGATTCAGCGATGAGTTCAAACCAAAGGCGACCGCCCGCGCGCGCTGGTCCGAGAGGATGTCCGCGATGAGCCAGGAGCACTCCGGATCGAAGACCTGACCCTGTCGGGCCGAACCCTCTGTGGTCTGTGACTCAACCCTCTCTGCTCCGCGGATGAGACGATAGGGCCGATAGCTCCCGAGCCGGGCGAGGGTGGCGTAGCCGTTCGTCAGTTCGAGGAGCCGCACCTCCGCATTGCCCAGAGTGAGCCCGAGCCCGTACTCCGTCGCGGCGGGGTCTAGACTCGAAAAATGAAGATCATCCCGGAGACAACGATGGAGCACGGAAGGCCCGCCGATCTCGTCGAGCAACTTCACTGCCGGGACATTGAGCGAATTGGCAAGAGCGTGACGCACCGAGACCGGACCCTGAAAACGGCGGTCGAAATTCACGGGCTGATAGGCTCCCGTGGAGGTCACATACTCGATCGGGGTATCGGCCAGGATCGTCGCGGCGGTGGACCCGCGCTGCAGGGCGAGCACGTAAGTAAAGGGCTTCAGAGTCGAGCCGGCGGAGCGTGCCTGCCAGGCTCCGTTGACCTGACCGGCAGCAGAACTGAAATACGAGCGCGATCCGCTGAGGGCGAGGACTTCGCCGGTGGCATTGTCGAGCACGACGACGGCGGACTGGAGATCATTGTCCTCCCCGGCCTGGTGACTGAGCCTCGCCAACTCGGCCGAGACGGTGCCCTCGACGAACTGTTGGAGATCAAGGTCGAGCGTCGTCCGCACCGGCGATGAGTGCGCCTCGGTGGTGGCGAGGGCTTCGACTTCCTGCTCCATCACGAGCTCGATGAAGTGAGGCGCGTGGAAGACCTGGGAGGGACCTTCGAGGAACTTGATGTCCTCGATCAGGGCGGTGGCGAACTCGGCTTCGCTGATGAATTCCTCCTCCTTCATGCGCCCGAGGATCCAGAGCTGACGTCTTTTTGCCCCCTCGAGATTTTTCCACGGGTTCAGTCGTGTTGGCTTGTTAGGGAGTCCGGCGAGGAGCGCGGCCTCGGCGATGGAGAGATCCCCGAGCGGTTTGCCGAAGTAGCCGCGGGCGGCGGCACGGGAGCCGGTGAATTGATTGCCGTAGGGGAGTGAGTTGAGGTAGGCGGTGAGGATGGTCGCTTTGTCAGACTGCATCTCCAACCGCCGCGCACTGAAGGCCTCGATGAATTTCGTCGTGAAGCTGCGCTTTCGCGGCGGCGAATAGAGTTTCACG
>Ga0105054_10011312_pt1 | contig 11149 bp, 10 predicted proteins | sample BON02_FD_78091 | JGI IMG/M metagenome (GOLD analysis project Ga0105054, IMG submission 78091) | Freshwater microbial communities from Lake Bonney liftoff mats and glacier meltwater in Antarctica - BON-02 (megahit assembly) | ecosystem: Environmental > Aquatic > Freshwater > Ice > Glacier... | reverse complement strand
CAATGAGAAGCAGGCTTTGTGTCGATAAAAAATAATGCCCCAAAAAGGTAAACAACCCGTGGATAACTATGTATAGTGGGTAGAATCTTATACAGCGACGAGGAAAATGCTTATGAATGAGCGGCATGGCTTCCTAAGTACACAGACAACATCTATTCTGGTGTTGGTAGTGATTTTGTCTGGCTGCACGGCTTCTACGCCAGTCGTTGAGACCGCAACGCGTAGTAAAGTTGCAGTGGAGCCTGTTCCCGTCGAAATCGCCACTGCTGCCCTGCCCAGTTCTGTGCTGCCGACCCAACTGCCGACGAAGCTGCCGACGCTTGCGCCAAAGCTGCCGACGGAACTTCCGTCTGCACCGGCTCTCCTCCAAAGAACCGACGATCATCGGATTATCCCGATCCATCAGGCGACCGGGACTGCGTTGGTAGCCTGGCAATCCAAGCACTTCGTTCTTCTGGTTGACTCGGAGATTAATCAGCTAAGCGAAATCGCACATCTGCTCGAGAACACCCATCGCTCGTTTCACGAGATGTTCCCTGCGTCTGCGACGTTGAGTGATAAAAGTACCGATCCGCTCGTCTGGGTTTTTCTCAACAGTCGTGAAACCTACGAGCAGTACGCGCAGTGGGCTGACAATCGGAGCATGTCCTGGACCCAGGCCTATTATTCGCCGTTCACGAATCGAGTGGCGATCTGCGTTGCCGCCAAGACGACAGCCTCGTCGCCGCCTTCGGATCCTGCAACGGAGGCTTCCCTGGCTGAGCCCCAAAGTTCACAATGGCTGGCCGTCGCGCTTAAAACAGATGCGCAGCTCTGTGCACAAATCACCCATGAAGCCGGGCATCAATTGGCATTCAACAGCGGCCTGCAGGCGCGAGGTGTGATGTACCCGATCTGGGCATCGGAAGGTCTCGCAACCAATTTTGAATTGGATGCAAACGGACGACTTGGAACGCAAGCGAGCAATCCGCTTCGTCTGCGCCACCTGGTGCGGTCCATCGAAAACAACCAGCTCCTGCCGCTCAAGCAGTGGGTCAACTTCACGCGGTTGCCGCTGAATAATCCAAAGCAGATCAACGCCATCTACGCGCAGTCGTGGGCCTTTTTCCGTTTCCTCCACATCCATCGTCGGACTGAGCTCATGACCTATCTGACGCTCATGGCCAACCAGAATCCCGGCCGGCGTTCGGACGACGCGCTCATGAGCGATTTCGTGGGTGTGTTCGGGGACCTTGACAAGTTGGAGAAGGATTGGCTTGTCTTCGTCAAAGACATGACAGCTTCAAACTGACATTCATTCATGAATGATCGCGAGCCCAGTTGGCGGCAAACACAGTCAACTCGCTGTTGCTCTGAATCTTGAGCTTGTCTTTGATGTGACGTCGATAGGTGTCGATCGTCTTGATGCTCAAGTACAAGCTGTCGGCAATCTGCCGCGCAGTCAGCCCGCGTCCCATCAGCTGAAAAATCTCCAGTTCCCGATCAGACATGGCGTCTAGCGGCGAAGCGAGCAGCGCCTCCGATGGCTTACCCATCGCGCGCCCAAGCATGCGCCCGGTCATCGCTGGACTCAGATGAATGTGATTTGCCAACACCTGTCGAATGGCCGTCACCAGCTCTGTGGCAGCCTCATTCTTGTTCACGTACCCCATGGCACCGGCCCTGACCACGCGCTCGGCATAGATCGATTCGTCGTGCATGGACAGAACAAGCATTTTGATGTCATCACCCCTGGCCTTGATCTGTTTAATCAGTTCGATGCCGCTCTCCTCATGCAATGACAAATCGATCAACGCCAAATGCGGCTTGAGTGTATCGATCAGCTTGATCGCGTCGCTGGTGTTATCCGCTTCACCGCAAACGCGAAGATCAGGCTCAGCCTCGATGAGCTGCTTCATACCGAAGCGAACGATCGGGTGATCATCCACCAGCAGCAGCCGAATCTCGCTATTTGCTGGCTGCGAATGCGTTCTGGCGGTCGCTTTAATACCCAATGCAGTCCTCCTTGAGAGAATGAACAGGTCCTTCGAACTCACGAAGTATATCTGCCCACGCCAGCGAAACCAATTGCACGATTCATCAAGGCCACACTTTGACTTCGCCCGCACCGCGTTATCGCATAGACGGCCACAAGGCACACGGGGGCGCGTGTTAATGACGATCGCATTGTCGGTTGTTCCTGTAGCGCCCTCAGTCCCTGTCTATTGACAATCCCCGCCAAATGCTTAGTAGGCAATCCGCCACGCGACGATAGTGGCAGGCCGGCGATTCTGTTCCAATTGACCCATCGTTCGAGAAGGCAGACTTTCACAATCAAAGGACAATCAATGAAACTTCAATCAATAGAATCATGGGACGGCGCAGGCCTGCACAATGCTCCTACATCAGGCCTCCTTCGCGAAGCCCGCCGCTGGATGCAAGATGAAGAGACCGGGTCATACATGCCCAGCGCTCTCTTTCTGGAGGACGACGCCTATGAGCAGATCATGGGCGACGAGGATGTCGAATCACTTGAGCCTGTTCCCCGTCGCCACCTGCTCAAGCGAGACGAGGAACGCAGCCTGTTCCTCCAGTACAACTACTGCCGGTTCCGCGCTTCTAAACTGAAAGAACGGGGCGATTTCTCAGAGAAGACGCTCATGGAAGCGATGCGTTGGCGCACTGGCGCGCAGATTCGCCGGGATCGACTGGTGGAATGCAACCTGGGTCTCGTCCCCATGAAGATTCAATCGATGACCTTTCACACAGCCGACCGCGACGAACTCATCTCAGCCGGTCACATGGCACTACTGTGCGCGGTCAAGAAGTTTGATGCCGAGCGCGGGTTCCGATTCTCTACGTATGCATGCCGCGCCGTTGAACGATCGGTGGCCCATGCACTGAGTAGTTGGAGGCGTTATCAGCAACGGCGTCCGCAGATCACGCACGAGACGTTGGTCCCAGCCATCGAAACTGATTTTCATGGCGACGAGGACTCGGCCTTCCAGATTGAGCGCCTGCGCGCACTCATACAAGCCAATGAAGCGTGTCTGACGGACATGGAACTGAATGTTCTTGGTCGGCGATTCCCCGGTTGTCCTACCACCAGGCGTGTGCCAGGCAGCGAGCCGATGTCGCGAGTGGAGATCGCTCAGACGATCGGCGTTACGAAGGAGCGAATCCGCCAGGTGGAACGGCGGGCACTGGGCAAGCTTCGACAATTGATGGAGTCTGATGTAGCCAGTGCGCGCGCTCTCTGTTGAATCTTTGCCGCAGGGCAATCGATGCTTGTCATTAGAGAATACCGTCGAGCACCTCCTTTGGTTGTCAAGTGCATTACTGATGCAACGCCTCAGGAGGCTGCCCGCTGCATTGCGGATTTCATTCCTGTGGTCAATTCCTAGCAGGCGTGCCGTGGAGCAAAGTACCGGCAACTTGTCAGTCGGTGGCACAACTCATTAATGGCATCAACTGCATCAGGGCAAGGATGGCGCGAATCAAATCCGAGAATATCGATGCCACTGTTGTAGCCCGCGTCAAAAAAGCTGGGCAACTGCCGCTTTGCATCCGCCAGTTGGAAGCCGCCCATACGGGAAAGAATCTTCTCAGCGCGCTTTCCTTTTCCCACGGTTGCAACCCACATCGAATCGCCCGCGCCAAAAAGCCGAGGCAGAGACCAAGCGGCAAGGATTGTCGCCACGGTGACCGCACCATTGCGAACATCGGGACTCACCGCCCATCCTCCCACCTCACCAAAACGCAACCCCGCACGCACTGATTGGTCCATCAGACCACGGACAGCAGTTTCATAAACGGGAAGTTGCGAACCGGTTGATCGCACAAGAACTTCATGCAGGGCCAGTCGATCAATCGTCGGCATGGCGTCGTAAACGCACATGCTGACACAGGCCTTAATAGCGTGGTCACGATCCGTGATGAGCAGGTGCCAGCGGCGCAGGTCCGCCTGGCTCAGGTGCCGGCCCTGTTCATCGAGAGCCTGCCTGGGGAAATACCCTTCGTTGACGTACACCGAGCCCCGAAACTGCTGTAGTTCGCTCAGTCGCTGGCGGTGCAAATGGTGGTCGTCGATCACGTTCGAAAGAGCTGGAATCCGCGAATGCTCCTCTGGTGCAATCACTTCAATTTGAAACTGTGCCAGTCTGGACAGGAATCGCAACATGAAAGACCCTCCGTGATGTTGATACGAACAGAGTCGATCCGTCGACGCTGCCAGCATTCAGTGCTTCGTACCCGATTGCGCATCCTGCCACGCCCGCTCCCACACCGGCAGCGGATACACGGCACGAAAACAGTCGAACCCGTATTCAATTGCCTCCTCCGAAGTTGGATACCGTTCGACTACACGATTGATCAGATCACGCATCCATTCGATATGCTTAATATCCTCGACCGCGTGTAGATCGATGAACTTGATCCCGGTGCCGGACATTTGCCTGGCAGCCATGAACTTTTGTGCCTCTTGGGCGACCACCGGCGTGAGCGACTCGAACAGGTACATGAAGCCGAGATAGGAAAACGGATCCTCACGCTCGCTAAGCACCCTGCAAGTCGCTGCCATGGCAAAGGCCGGAGGTGACATGCGACGCTTGCGAGCCCATGCTTCGTCGCCGCCCAGCTTTGCAAAATCACGAAGTGCCAGATTCGGGTGGCTCACTTCATCTAGGATATGGGTCGTAGCAGAGCGCATCAGCCCCGCACCCTCCAAGGGCATGCGGCCGATCGCGACGAACGTCGCTTCCACGATAGATTTGCCGTATGAATAGACGTCGAGAAGGACGTTTCTAAGAATTGATACCACGAGCTGCTGCGGCGTCTGGGGAGAAGACAGCACGCTGAAAGATTCACTTTTCCGAACTGACTCCATCACCGCTGCCAACTTCGCATCGAGTCGATCAAGTAAAGCCCCTTGCACTGTATCGACGCCTTCTTCGGCTTCTGCTATGGTTGTTTCCAGCACTATAATGCTCCTGTATAAGAGGTTGCCATGCGATGGTTCAGGTTATCGCCAAAGCATGGCTCAACACGATGCTCATCCGTGGGCACCGTAATTTCCTCATTATCGCATCAGCCCAATGCTTATGTCTATCCGGTAATCGCCTTATTTGGTTGTAGATATTTGCCTACTAATATAAATATTCATATACCTTTTGCTACATTGCAGTCTTAGCTTCTCGTGAAATCTGACAATACTCCCCGCATTTTTCTGCCCCTATTTATTTTCACGATGTCTCTAGCCCGCCCCCACTGCCCTTCTCTCCGCAGTAGTTCGTTCACTTGCCGCTGCCGCCTGCATCAATCATGAGCGTTTTGCCTATGTCTCATTGGGCACAGGTCGCATTGTCCCCCCTGCATGGTGGCCGTTATGTTCCCTGTGGATGGGACGTAGCGATGTGCTCCGCGTCTCCAGCCGCCAAGGGAGTTTTGTATGCCGGTGCAAGAGAAACAGCAATCCAGAATGATGATTCACGAGAAGGTTTTCGATTGCATCGATGCCCAGTGGTTCATTATTCACACCATGTCGAATCAGGAAGTAGCACTGGCCTCTGCCATGCAGGCCATGGACGTCCCCTACTTCCTGCCTCTTCGCCGGATCGTCCGAGATCACGGCCAACAACGAAAACACGTGATGGCGCCTCTATTTCCCAGCTATATATTTATTCGCGGTGACCTTGACCAGGTTTATCGTGCCGACCGAACCAAACGAGTTGCCCACGTCGTGCGCGTATTTGATCAAGATCGTCTCAACGCAGAAATCCACGATATACACCGTGTCTTACTAAACGATGGAATTATGACGCCGCATCCCTTCCTTAAGGTAGGGATCCGCGTTGAAGTGTCTTCAGGCCCCTTCCGTGGCATGCGTGGTCTCATCGAGAGTCTTAGCAAGGACGATCGCTTGATTCTTCAGGTGGAAGCTTTAGGACAGTCAACCTCGCTTGAAATTGACGGATCGCTGCTCGAGCCCATTGAATAGTTTCCTTAATTGAAACTCTTCAGCCCGCCAGTGTTTTGTCATCTACATACAACGGACTCATTGTGCCAACGAACCGCGTTGGGACGAACGGGGCGGAGCCCATCCATAATTTGCTTCTCACCTACATACGTACGAGAGCACGCAGGAAGTGTACTAGTGAAGATGGACGTGCCTACTGAATCTATCAATTGGAAGTATGAGCCACGCTCGTCTGCGCACTTGATCACTGAAACACCATGACCCGAGCGGCCAATTCGAATAATGAACCCATGATTGAGTCTGTGCCCTCGCCAGATGTTGTGCATAGTTCCCTGAAAAAACGAACGGTGCGAGCGACAACATGGACGCTCATTGCCACGTACGGCAGCCAGGCGATTCGACTGGCATCCAATCTGGTTTTGACCCGCCTCCTGTTCCCCGAAGCGTTCGGCGTGATGGCCGGGGCAATGCTGGTCCTGCAATCGCTGAATCTGTTTTCTGACTTTGGAATCCAGCAATCGCTCATTCAAGATCCACGCGGCGATGATCGCCAGTTCAACGACACCGCATGGACCTTGCAAGCAATCCGCGGTGTTGTGCTTTGGCTGGTGGGATGCGCCATCGCCAGGTTCCTGCATCTGGCAAGCGCCAACGGCTGGCTCTCGCAGGACAGTGCCCTTGCGGATCCGATGCTTGTGCAGATCCTTCCGATAGCTGGCCTGTCACTTATTGCCATCGGGTTCAACGCCACGAAGCTGATCGGCTTCCGACGACACATGACGCTGGGTTACGAGGCAGCTTTCCAGCTTGGCCAGTTGACCGTGCATGTCATCATCATGGTCGTTTGGGCCTGGCTGTACCCGTCAGTCTGGGCGCTGGTGGGCGGTTTGGTTCTCAGTTCAGTGCTGTCGGCGATCGCCAGTCATCTCATGCTGCCCGGATCGAGAAATCGATTCTGCTGGAATCGCGAGGTATTGACGAGTCTCATCCGATTCGGGCGATTCATATTTATCAGTACGATTTTCACGTTCATCGCAGTCAATGCCCAGCGTTTGATCCTGGGAACCATTTTGCCGACCGACCAGTTCGGTATCTACTCGATTGCCCTGGTGCTGTCGCTGGTCATTGTCACCGCGATGGACCGCCTCAACGCGAGCGTACTTTTCCCATTGTATTCGCAGTTGGTCAGGCGGAATGATCCCCAAGGCATGCGACTGAATATTGGACGAATAAGGATGGGACTTCTGGCAATCGCGATGCCGCTGATGTGGACCGTCGCTGTGTTTGGACGACAGATCGTCAGGATGTTTTATGACGTTCGATATGAAGAGGCAGGCTGGATGCTGCAACTGCTGGCCGTCGGCGCCACCATTACCGTCGTCACCGCAACTGTTCGCCCGTTGCTCTTGGCCCACGGTCACGCCAAGCGTCACCTTTTATCCACAGCAGCCGGTTCGACGATGTTGCTCTTCGCAATGAGCGTGGGCGGATACCTGGGAGGCGTGGTAGGTGTGCTCATCGGCGCTGCTGTGGGCGAACTGATTCAGCACTTGATCCTGCTTGGCATTGTCCATCGCTACGGCGTGATCAATGCAAAACTGGATCTGGCGGTACTGAGTCTTTCAGCGGTGGTGATTGGAACGGGCTGGGCACTTCATGGGTTTTGAATAGCGATTCGGTTACCTGTTGCGAATCTGCTGACACAGTTGCTACTTCACCGATTTCCAGTCCGCGCTGGCCAATCATTGTGCTCCGGATAACGCAGTCCCATGTCAATACTTGCACCCATTGCGCTCATTGGCTGGATACCGTTCATTTTGGCGGTGTTCTGCTTCTATCGGCCTCGCACGGCTGTGCTGATTTCGCTCTTTGGCGCATGGATGTTCCTGCCGATGGCTGGCATAAGCATCCCCGGCTTCCCGGATTATGGAAAGATCTCAGCCGGTCCGGTGGCTGCCATGTTAGGGGTACTGCTTTTCGACGCCGATCGACTGCGACGAATCCGGTGGAGCCTGTGGGACCTGCCTCTGTTTGTCGTGATTGCCTCGCCGATGGTTTCATCCATCAATGCGGGTTACGGCTCGTACGACGGCGTGGCCACTGTTGTCAACGTACTAATCACCTGCGGCATCGCCTATATACTCGGCCGCGCATACTTTTCTGATGCAGAAGGTCGGCGAAGCCTGGCGATGGCATTCTTCATTGCCGGTCTCATCTATGTACCCTTCTGCTTATTCGAGATGCGGCTCAGTCCTCAACTGCATCACTTTGTCTATGGATTCACTCAGCACGAGTTCGCGCAGACCCGCCGCATGGGTGGCTGGCGACCGATGGTGTTCATGCAGCATGGTCTTGCGGTGGGTCTCTTTATGTCGGCGGCAGCGGCGGTGGGCGTATGGCTCTGGATGACGCGTCAATGCAAGTCGGTGATGGGATTGCCCATCGGACTTGCTGTCCTGGTCCTCCTGATCACCGCGATTCTCTGCAAGTCTGCATTCGCCATCGCGCTTCTTGCCGTGGCCTTAGCCATGATGGGTTTGGTGCGCGGAACTCGATTGACTGTACCGCTCGTGCTTTTGGCGCTCCTGCCGCCCGCTTATATGGTGGGGCGTATCACCGGATACATCCAAAGCAGCACGCTGATCGAAATGGCTGAGCCCGTTGCTGGCAAGCGAATCGGATCACTGGAAACTCGCATCGCCAGTGAAGATGTCCTCATCCCGCTCGCCATGAAGCATCCGCTCTGGGGCGTGAGCCGATGGGCGAGCCTGATTCAAGACCGCCAAGGCAATCGCACGGACACGGATGATTTCGGCGTGAAGGTGATTCCCGATGCTTTGTGGATCATCACTCTGGCGACTCGAGGACTTGTCGGTCTGGGTGCCTTGGTACTCGTCTTCTTTGTCCCGGTGCTAGCGCTAGTTCACCTGAGACAAAAAAATAGAAATGCACCTGTCCTCGCAGCGTTTGATCCGGCAACGGCGCTGGCCCTTGTGCTGATCATGCATATGGCTGACAACGTGCTCAATGCCATGGTCAGCCCCGTGTACTGGCTCATCGCTGGCGGCTTGACTGGCATCCTTTCGACACGTTCAACCGTCCACCGCCCTGTTCGCTCGACACCGATCATCCAGGGCCAAAGGCACCTCGGGAGTCATTAACATGTCGCTGGCCGTTGTCATTTTGAACTATCGCACAGCGCTGATGACCTTGAACTGCCTTGAGTCGCTGGCTCCGCAGATCGAGCAGATTCCCGATGCACGGGTGATCGTCGTTGACAATGCGTCCAACGATGGTTCGGCAGAACACCTGCGAGACGAATCAGCAGCCAGGAACTGGCACTGGCTTCGAATTATCACCCTGCCCGCGAATGTGGGGTTCTCTGCTGGCAACAACCGCGGCTTAAACGAAATCGGCCACTCCGAGTTCGTCCTGCTACTCAACAGCGACACTCTCGTGCATGAACGCTGCCTCGAGCACTGCATGCAGGTGATGCGCTCCGACCAAACGATTGGCACGATGAGCTGCCTGCTGCTTAATCGGGAAGGAACGCCTCAGGTGACGGCCCGACGTTTCTCGCCTCCAGTACGGCAATACGTGTGCGCACTGGGGTTGCCCTGGCGAATCCCAAGCCTTTTCGGTTGGGCCAATCCGGAGGACAAGTGGGATCGTCGGACAACGCGACGAGATGTGGACTGGATCTGCGGTGCGTTTATGTTTTGCCGCGCCGATGTTCTTAAGCAACTGGGCGGGCTTGACGAGGACTTCTTCTTTTATGGAGAAGACTATGAACTGTGCCATCGCATTCATCGCGCGGGCTACCGAATTCATTACGACCCTGCCGTCGCGACCACTCACTTTGGCGGTGGATCGTCCCAGATCAGGCAGCAGAACCTTGAGCTTCTGCGGCACTCCTGGCGTGGGCGATATCTCATTTACCGCAAAATCCACGGCCGCGTCGCCACATGGATTCTGCGGGGGATTGACCTTGCGAATTACGGAGGCACCACACTGATCAGACGGATAATCGGCAAGCATGAAAGTTCGAGACACTCCGCAAGCATATTCTCACTCCTTGCCGGTCGATTGTAGTTTCGCCGCACTCAATTCGCTCTTTGCCGAATCTGGGCAAATGAGATGACCACGTGATCTGATGCCCTGGCCGTGATCACATTGCACACCACGCGCACAGTACGGAAATTTGAAATGACAACGACTGACATGGGGATCGTGGTGATCGGGCGCAATGAAGGAGAACGCCTGAAGCGTTGCCTCCTATCGCTGGAATCGGCGAATGTCCCGATCGTTTATGTGGACTCGGGTTCAACCGACCAGAGCGTGATGCGTGCTCGCAAACAAGGCGCGGTCGTTGTGGAGTTGAATCCCACGGAGCCGTTCACCGCCGCCAAAGCTCGCAATGCCGGTCTTCGTCGGTTGCTTGAGTTGGCACCGGTCAAACTTGTTCAGTTTGTCGATGGGGACTGCGAGGTCATTGCGGGCTGGCTGGATCAGGCCATTGAGGTGTTCTCCAAAGAGAATGACGTGGCGGTCATATGTGGCCGATGCTGCGAACGATTCCGAAATGCATCGATTTACAACCGGCTATGTGATCTGGAATGGGATGCGCCCACAGGCGAAGTACGGGCGTGTGGCGGAAATGCAATGATGCGTGTGGCGGCGTTCCTGGAAGTCGGTGGCTACCGGCAGACGCTTATTGCCGGCGAGGAACCGGAACTTTGCGTTCGACTCCGCGAACGCCAATGGCGTGTCCTTCGGCTGGGTACGGATATGGTCTTGCATGATGCGGCGATGTACCGCTTTCGCCAATGGTGGCAACGCAGTGTGCGCGCAGGTCATGCCGCGGCTGAGGCAGCATGGCTTCACGGCAGATCCCAACCGCACATTCGAAGGCGAGTCGCATCGGTACTCTTCTGGGCGATGCTTCTTCCACTGACCGCTCTCCTCTTGAGCTGGGCCACACGGGGCATCAGCCTCGGCCTATTCTTCCTCGCTTACGCGCTGCTGGTCCTGCGTATCTACATGAGCCAGCGCCGTCGAAAACGAACGAGCAGCGATTCACTGCTCTATGCATGCTTCGTGGCCATGGGCAAGTTTGCCGAGTTGTGCGGAATGCTGCGATTCGCTTTCAGCAAGCTGCTGCGACGTCACGCAAAAATTATTGAATACAAGCAGCCT
>Ga0105054_10011310_pt1 | contig 11151 bp, 18 predicted proteins | sample BON02_FD_78091 | JGI IMG/M metagenome (GOLD analysis project Ga0105054, IMG submission 78091) | Freshwater microbial communities from Lake Bonney liftoff mats and glacier meltwater in Antarctica - BON-02 (megahit assembly) | ecosystem: Environmental > Aquatic > Freshwater > Ice > Glacier... | reverse complement strand
GTATTAAGAAACACCTGTGATACACGCGCATGTAGTAGAGAGATTGGACAGTACAAATAAACAAAATGCGCCTACACGAGTGCATATGTACACCCACACGCGCGTGTATACAAATGTATATGCATATATATACACAGACATACATATATACATATACATACATACACACATGCACCTATACATACATATACATGCGCACACATATGCATATGCATGCATACATATGCACACGTATGCACAGATTAAAAATCTTGGTAACAACGCCTCAACGTGTCAAGCAATATCATGGACGCACATACACATCCATATACATATGCATGCATATACACATATATATGCATATACACATATGTGCACAACTTGCAGCGAGTGTGTCGTAGATGTGTACGTTGGTGTAAAAAGCACACCTGTGTAACGTACACACCTGTCCATGCACTAGTGCCCAAAACACCAATTCCAAAGTGCATGCAAAACTCACTGCAAAAAAATGCACATATATATATACTTACACACATATGCATACGCATACATATGCACATGAACACACATGCGCATGCATGACACCGTCCACACGCTGAAGCACTGATACTGAGACCCACAATCTATGCACAAATATGCATACACATACACATACACATGTATATAAATGCATACACATACATAAACATACACACATGCATATATATACATATATTCATGTCCAAACACATATACACATACACATATATACACACACACATGCAAAATGTACATATGCACGCACGCAAGCACGCCTGGAACGACAGCGCGGCAGTGACCGCGCAAGGAGCTTATGTAGACGCAGGAAGCCCTGCACATCTCTTTCGTTCGACGCAATCAAACCACATGTAGCACCTCCAATGCTAGGACTTCATTTACCCACTTCCTGAGACACCAATACCCCTCAACCCCCCATCCCCTCTTCCCAACATACCCCAGAACAGTTCGCAGACTGCAGGCAAGCGCGGTTTTACTGTTCCACACTGATCAGATGAACAGAGTGCATAGCTCTGAAGAAGCTTCGCGCAGCTTCACAATGGCCCCTTGCGTAGTTGTAGAAAGATTAGAGGGAAAGCAGCGGTGCAGCAGAGCCCCAGTAGGTGAGCACGCAGAACTCCAAGCCCGAGAATGACCAAAGTGACTGTTCGCGGAGAAACGAAAGGTCAATGAGGAACAACCAAACTCCGCAGCAGCCCATCACGCAATCGCGACAGCGCGGCGCCCAGACAACACCCACTCATCTGCTCTGGTGCGGAGCCGATCCACCCAGTTCATGGCCCGCCCAAGCTGCGAGCCACGGAGTCGATGCTCCGAAATAGGATTCACATTTTCGCCATTTTCCCGCCGTTTTCGCATATGTTCATGAAGGCTTCATTTGCTGCCTTTCCTCACTCGCGTGCAACAATTTTTGGTGCCAAGGCCAAGACTACGTATCAGCCGTCTCGGGATTCTCAAAGCTCTTCATTGAGTCGCTCGGCACAAGCTTACAACGTTCAAATTCTTTGGCTTGCTAAACCGCCGCAACAATTGTATCACTCAATTCCAGAATGGTTCTTGCTATGCGACAGCGGCGCAACACATCACATGCTTAATAATCGCATGTTCTTGGCAAACATTCGTGATATGTATCTTGAGGTTTCTTGGGGTGATTCTTCTTCGTCATGGTCCCTTGGTGATGATGATTGCTTTTATTACCATAAAAAGTGGTTTAGTACCCTTGATTGAGGGTCTATGCACTGAAATCTATTACTTTAGATTTGAGATTATCAGTGGTTTTGCGTTCACATCTTTTGCTTTTCTTTTTCGAAGGAAGAAATATGTTAAAGAAAAAAGCAGTTAGTCCAAGATCTCATCCCGCCTCCTAGCATATACATACAAATGTGTACTTTGTACACATGTGCGAATATATATGTGCCGAGATTTAGTCCATCTGGATTCTTCGGGCCCTCCAGGTGTCTCGTCTCGACCCCTGGGCTCACGACCGAGTACCCCACATGTGCAGTGTGTGTGTGTGTGTGTGCGTGTACACACACATACACTCACATGCACTCCCACCCACGTTAAAGATAGAGAAGACACAGACAACACCCGTATCTCTCCTTCTCTCAAAAACAACCCCCACGCCAAGCAACAAGTGCCCTCGTAGACTAGCTGAACCCCCCCTTCCTCGTTCCCCAACGCTGAATGAACAAACTGCACATACATGAGCGCATATGCACACTCTGTAGCGAGCATGTACGCAAATGTGTACGCTGATGTCACAACACCTGATCAACATAAACACCTGCCCATGCATGGTGCTCAGAACACCTGTCTACATGCATGCATAGTCTCCGCCAAAAATCCACATGCACCCGTGCATGCGCGCCTATGCTCATGCAACGGTGAAGAAACTTTTTTGCCATGAAAACCATTGCAAACTTATCTTGAGTCTTGCGCGAGCATCGTGCAGGCTGTCGTTTGCCGCCTGCCCTGCTGCTGTCTCGACGAAATTAGTCGCCCGACGCTGTTCGATCAAGAGATCCGTTCAAATCCACGCTAGCTCATGACGTGGTCGCCGCTGCGGTGTCGCGTAACCATCATTCGATCATCCGTGTTGTTGCAGGCCTCATCAAGTTTGTCTATGGTTCGCAATGGAAACGTGGCCACGGGGCTCACTTTATCAAGAGTTCTATTCTCGCCATTTTTTCGCGCGATTTTTCTGACTTGGATCTATGATTGGCATGAGTTATTTTCCATCTTCGATCAATCCTGCTACAATGCCTTGCATTGTCTCTAGTGGAACTGAAGATGCACTTCTTGTGCCTGATTGCTCTTGCAAATTGGCGTCTTTGCCTCGTTCTAGTCAGCAAGGACATGATGTTCGTATGAATGAAGAGCATCCAGGTCTTCTTCTACGTGACATCAAGATTCTCGTGCCGTTCTGTTTCGAATCTCATACCGGCTATTATCTTACGCCTTGGTATGAGCCTCCGGCTTACGCTACCTTTGTCAAATTGCCTGATCAGCTCGATGTGATGGATCTTAATGCTTTTGTCGAATCTGGTGCTCATGTAAGTCGGTTGTCTGCTGGTGCTCATGCCGGAGCTGCGTCACGTGACCCCGTCTCCGAGTCTGACAGCAGTTCTTCTCTCGAGTCCTCAGATTCCAGCTCTCTTGCTAGCAATGCTCGTGTGACTCGTAGTTCTTCTTCAAGTTCTTCTACAAGCTCTTCTTCTACCAGTTCCAACGACACGCCATCTGTCGCTAAACGACCTGCCTTCAAGAAGTGGGGGAAACCGAAGGTGAAAACAAGTCAAACGCGATCTGACCTCTTCAGCTAATCGACCTGCCTTCAAGAAGTGGGGGAAACCGAAGATGAAAACAAGTCAAACGCGATCTGACCTCTTCAGCTAAACGTCCTCTTTCCTCTGCTTCGAATGGAAAGTCTGATGTGCCCTCTGGCAAATTGCCCATCGTTCATCGCATTGACTCTAAACATTCTCTGCGAAAGGCACTTGTTACGGCCCACGAGCACTATGGCCATGTGAGCCCGAAAAAGTTGGTCTACTTCAAGAAGAAGGGCAGAATTCATTCATCGACCATTCCTGTGCGAGGAGCTCTTGATTTCAAAATAAAAGACTGTCCTGTCTGTGCCGTCATCATGATGAAGCGCAATCGTCCCAAAAAAACCTGCCTCTCTTCACGTCGAGGAAAATCGACAGTGTAAGCTGGAGAAGGTTTTCTCGGATTCTTCAGGCAAGACAAGAGTCAAGTCTTTTCAAGGAAATCGCTATTGCAGTGTCTTTGTTTGTGCACGTTCTAGATGCAAGCTTTTCTTCGCACACAAGAAGAGATTGCACTGTGCTTTGGTGTATTTCAAGTTTTGTGCAAGAGTTGGTCGCTATCCTAAGCTTTTGGTAACTGATCAAGCGGGTGAGATCTTGTCCAAGGCTATGGGTTTAAGGCTTGCTGCTCAAGGTACTCGCATTGACCCTTGCCCTGAGGACGAGCACTCCAAGGTCGGCTCGGCTGAGCGTGCCATCGGCGAACTCGATCGTACGATCTCTTGCAGCGTACTTGACGGTAATCTGCCTCCTGCATCTTGGGATTTCTCGAGCACTGTTCTCTTTTGAAAGCTGTCACTCATAGCTGCCCTACTGATGACAGCATCACCATCTACGAGGCCGAGACAAGGATGATTCCTGATCTTGATCTAATTCCGCCTCTTGGATGCTTTGGTTTCTGTTACCTTTCTAAGCTGGATCGTAAAGATTTCAAGCTTTCTCCTAAAAATCAAGCTGGTGTCTTCGTGAGATTCGCTACCTTGGAGAAGTGTACCTACGGATCTATCCTTATAATTGGCGAACGACATTTTGTTGTTGCTAAAGAGACTGTGGATTTCATTCACAACAATTTTCCTCTGAAGCACGCACCGTCGGCCAACCCTGAATATGCTTGGATGTATGGTCTTATGCAACAATTCAGGCTGTCCATAAGAATCCTTTTTTCTCTGACGATACTTTTGATGTGGATCAAGGCATAATTACAGCGCCAGATCCTTTGCCAGAGCTCGTAGCATCTTCTCAGTCCTTTTCGAAAGCTGCTGTCGAAGGTAGTACATTGGATGAATCTGATCCGATGGGTTTCGATGAAGAGGTTGCTGACTCGATTGCCCACCTTGATGCCTCTCCTCATCTCATTCACAAGGTCGATTTTTCATCCCTCGTTCGCTCGTCTCGTACAACACTACCATTTTCCGCCTCTATGGCATCTGACGATGAAGATGATGGCGACGATGGTGACGACGAAGATCTTGGCCTCAGTGACGATCAGACTGCTGATAATATTGACGATCAGACTGCTGATAATATTGCTCTTCGAACACGCTCATCTTACGACGTTCGGCAATCCTCTTCTTCACTTACATGTGAAAAGTCAGCATCTGTCATGCCAAGGCACCGTCTTCTCAAATGAAATCCTCCATCAAACTGTTGACTGAGAATACCCTGCGAGCTAACAAGACACTGCTCATTGGCTGACGAATCAAGATCCACTTTCCAAATTACGGTGGCAGCTGGGGAGAAGTGGTATCATACGATATTGATAAAGATTTGCACAAACTCAAATTTGCCGTCGACAGCTACGTGCACTATATAACCTTTGAAGATGTGCTTACAGTCTTGCCAAACTCATGGTTTGGAAAACAAGCTGCTGCTCATCAAGCTCGTGTTGTGTATTCTTTGGCTCGTGCAGCACATGCTGCATGTTATCTTGGTATCGAAAATACAACGATTCAAGTCCATGCGCTTCTTTCTGAGACCTTCACTGCCGGATTACAAGTACTGGAAACCAGCTAAGGTCAAGGAAATGACTGTGCTTGAAGAAATGGGCTGCTGAACAAGTTGACTTCAATTCCACATGATGCCAAATTAATATCTTGACGCTGGGTCTACAAACGAAAGTACCGCGATGGTGAGTACAAGCGTCACAAAAAACGTCTTGTTGCTCTCGGATACCAGCAGGAGAAAGGCTGTGATTACTTTGATAGCCTTTCACCCACTTGTCCTTATAAAACACTTCGTCTTGCTCTTGCAGTTCCTGGTTGGCATTCGTTTGACCTCGACGCCGTGTGTGCTTTTATCTCTAGCGATCTTGCCGAAGGCGAACACGTCTATACGAAAGCTCCGCCCGATTATGATATTGGCGAAGGCAACTGCTTGTCAATGAATAAGTGCATCTATGGCCATATTCAAGCTCCTCGTCAATATTATCTTCTCTGTCGTGAAGTCTATGGCCGTTCTGACCTTCAATGTCTTCACACTGATGAGTGTGTCTTTGTCCGTTACGTGTCGAATATCAAGATTCAGCCTCAGCTCACTAATGAGAATCTCCTCATCAACGGCAAGTTTCTGAACATGGAATTTGTGCCCGACAAAATGCAAGTCTATAAATCGTGCTCTCATCCAGTGGCTGCGATACTTCTTGTAATGTATGTCGACAATAACAGCATTCGGCATAACTGTGAGGAACTGGTGCAAGAATCAGCTTGCGAAGGGAAGGCGAGCTTGACTAGTGCCTTCCGGTCTGATATTCATACTGTAAGCTCACAGGTACAATTTCTTCCTACATTCATCGTCTCTTCGTCAAGTAAGGCATGGAACATGCCAACCCTTGCAAGCTGCCCATGAACCCAGGCTCCGACTTGGACTCTCTCCCCATACTTGATACCCCCGACAAACTCGTTGTGCATGCTTATGCTGCACATATTGGGGAGCTTCTCTACATTGCTAACAATACCGTGCCACAGCTCAGCTATTCTATGAGCTGTCTTAATCGTTACATGTCAACAGCCACGCCCACTCGTCTCACGTATGCCAAAGTTGTGCTCCGCTATCTCATTGGAATTAAAGGTCGCAGGCTTACTTGGTGCTGCAAACCTGTATCACTTCCACATGTCCTTGGTGAATTTTTTGTTATGTCGATTCAAGTTGGGCTGATGCCAAAAATAACCAGCGCAGCTCTATGGCTTATGATCCCTTTGTTAATAACGCTACGTTTTCTTGGCGTGCGACTCTTTCTCAAGTTGTGGCCCTCAACACTGCCGAGGCTGAGCTTATGACGTTGGCTAGTTTTTGTTGTGAGGTCGTTTGGGCTCGTAAGCTTGTGGTGGAACTTGGCTTTCCGCAGCTCAAGCCTACCGATATCCACGAAGACAACATCGGTTGAATTGCCTTGGCAAACAACATGCATTTACGTGGGGGCAACAAACATGTTGCCCTTCGTGTGTGCTTCCTTCAGCAACTCATTCAAGACGGAATCATCAACGCTAAACAATGCCCTATTGCAGCGCAAATAGCCGATATTGGGACCAAAGCTTTGCCTCGAATACCTTTTGAATCCTTTATAGATCAACTTCTTGACGACAAGCACGTTGGCGGCAAATGATTTTCATTCGTCCCTTCCTACGCCAGTGAGTCTGCTCGAGTATTTCTCGTTGTTTCTCTTGGTCTCGATAGTCTTTGTGCTTTGTCCCTTAATTGCTATGTCGCGTCTGTTGCATTATTGCTCATACGTCTCTCTCAAGCTTTTAAGCAAGAGAAGGTGCGCGCAATGTTTTGGCGCTTTGATTGTCCTTTCTTAATGATTTAATTCTTTACACATGTCTTTCGCTCAAACATGTTATATGTCGTTTACCATTTGACTATTTGAGTGAGGGGGGTATCAGAGTCATCCTGTGACTCTGGCATGTGTAGACCGTGACTCGCATCAGTCACGATTGGGGTTGACTTATCAGTCAACTGAGAAATTTTGCAGGATTTATTCCTTAAGGATTTCCCCCTGCCTCTGTCAGAAAACAGACTTACAAGGATCAAGTGGAGCCGTTGGACGTCAGATCAAGTGCAGAGGGCCCTGCGCATAAGCGTGGTATAAGAGCCTGAAGCATTGGGATATCGATTGTGAATAAGATCGTTTCTGCGATATTAAATAGAGGTCTGCAGTGTCGGCGTATTGCTGCACTTGCTCAAAGGGCCATTCGTCTAAGCTGACTTTGTCTAAGCTGAGCTCAACAGCGGTCTTCGTCTCATCTGTACTACTTCGCTCTAGACCTATACTCTAAGTCAACACACTGAAACAAAACACTGCAATTTACACAATGTGAGTCCAAGGCTGCAACACACTGCAACACACTGCAAAACCCTGCAACACACTGTGTGCACACTGCACTGCAACCTAAACAACGCGAGTCTGAGGCTGTGACACACCACAACATACTGCAACACACCGCAACCGTGACAACCGACACAACGCTCTGTACTGTAACATACACGAAACGAGTCTGCAATGAAAGTTCACATTGCCAAAACTTGAGAATGAGCACTGAAAGCGCGAACAAAAAAAATACATGGCCAGTGCAATCACTTTCAGTAGTAGACTTCAAAATCACTATGGTTATTTCCAAATATTGTAAATCAATTTCTTAAAAATGTATTTTTCTGATGACACCTTCGTTGGTGCTGGAGGCCTCCCAGGTGCTGATTTCTGACTTCTTAAGAAGTCAAGCCAATTATCGACAAATTATTTTGAAAAAAAACGCCAAAATGGCAATCTAGAGGGGGCAGCAGTTTCAAAAGACACACATCAAGAGTCCAGCCTATTATAGTCAGCCATCCAATTACCAACAACATATTAAAAAAAGAAGAAAAAATGCGCAGCCAGAGTGAACCAAACAAAGAAAAGATACACACCAAGGGTCCAGCTCGTCATATCTTGAATGATCATTGATTGATGTTAAGAATGATGGTGATTATAATCATTTGCAATCGTGTGTGAAGGTGTTTATTAAAAAGTAATCTTGGGTTGAAAGTTTATGAAGGATGGTGTTTTTTGCCACTCGCTCGCAGAACCGGGCATGTGTGTGAACGTTTGCACATTTTTTGCCGAAATGGGTTCATCAACGCGCACGGTTGGGTGCTCAGCTCAGTGTGCTGATGCACAACCTGACCAGAATCGAGCAGGAAAGGTTAGGTCTTTTTCCTGTTGCATTCCGCATACACATTGTCAGGCTCTTCCAATGCACACGCTTTGTGACCCCTGCGCTCGGGGATCTGCGTCTTGCTGAAGTGTATAATGGGGTGACTGCTGAAACATAAACCCTAATCTCCAGCCATAGCGGTGATGACAGAGTTCACGCGCGCAACGGTCATGCCCATCGTCGAGTGCACACAGGGCCTTTCCTTCCTTATACTCACCGTTCTGTATTAAACATTGTATGTTGCTCGAACAATCACGAAAAAATCAAGATTATTGATTCAGGTTTGATCATATACGTCACACTGGTGTGCGCGGCGGAGGGGCAGGGCACATGCGCGAGAGAGAGCAAGATAGAAAGAGTTCGTTCTAGAAAGAAAGAGCCAATTGCAAAATGATGACACACCTCATCTTTGCAGCGTCCCGTTTCGGGAAGACGTTCTGCATCCTTATCCACCTATGTCACCTCGCCACTTGCATTATACTTGATGCTAGTCCGCAGAGAAAAACAAGAAACATCTATAAATATGAGGTGGATGACACAGGAAATGTTCCTGTTGGAAAACTACACAGACAATGTCTGTCGCGTGGAAGATGTCAAACATCTATCGACGCAGATTGCGGCTGCACGCATTGACCAGATCGAGGTAAGACCAACTTCCAAAGAAATTGGGTGCTGTAATAGGATGTTGTAATATGTGGGCGTATAATCAAATGCTGAAGAGTGGAATGTGTGTAAGCAGGCCCTGTCATTAGCGCTCAAGAATCTGCGAGAGTTCGCCGTAGCTACGACAGCACACAATGAAGCAGTTACGGCAGCAGAAGCAGCTGCGACAGCGGAAGTATCGGCGGCGGCGGTAGCAGAAGCAGCGGGAACAAAAAACGTTGATTCGGAAGACGACGTGATACACATGTCGGTCTCGTACCAGGACGAAGGGGGGCAGCAGATCAACCATGTGTCTGAAACATCAGGCGAAGACGAGTGACTGGGCAAGAACATAGAGGCGGCCGAGACTGCACCGTGCAAGGCGTGCCGCCGCGTGCCAGTGACGGGGCAAGACTATAGAATTGGCCGAGACTCTTAAAAAGTCTACCGTGACAACTCTGTCTGAGTCAGGGTGTCTTAGTGTCATGTTTTTCGGGCCTGGTATCTCTCAGTACCAATTCAAGTTGATTGTTAGTTTTTGTCTCAACTTCTCTTCTGGTCTGCTGCTGATTTGGATGGGAATCAAAGTTGATTTTTCCATTTGCAGTACAAATACAAATTTCATTTTTTTGGTCTAATTTGACTTTCCTGATTTTCATCTTCTCGGGAACGGTGTTTCTTTGAGTCTAAGTTTAATAATTATAGTCTAAGTTCAATAATGATAATCATCATCGTTCTTAGCTAAGAATGATCTCTTTCTGTCTCTCTCTGATCTCTGATCTCTCTCAATCTCAGTCTAAGTTCAATAATGATAATTACCATTATTCTTAACTAAGGATGATCGCTCTCTGTCACGGTCCCTCTCTGATCTCTGACAACCGATTTCGCTTCCCGGAAAGCCAGTCCTGGTGCAAGTTCACTGCTTGCTTCTTCGTGAGGAGTGTGCATGTCAAGCTATTCATAATATCTATGATATTTGATAAGTTTGTAAAATTGGTGACTTACAGTGTGACAACCGTGATATGAAAGTTCATGACAGAAAGTTCTTTCCTTCATGGTGAGTCGTGGTTCTAATCATCAGTTTGCATTGTGAATAGGCCAAAGGTTCTAGGTCCTGTGGCAACTGTAAAGACACTTGTGTTTTTAGAAACAGTTGCGAGGACCGTGAATAGACCTAATGGTTCTAGGTACGCGGGGTTTCCAGAAGTAATTCTTATTCACGACTCTGTATTTTTGAATATCGTCTGTGAATTCAAGATTATTAGAAATAGGCGCCATGCGTGATAGTGTGTTTATTTGTTGTGTGATGAACTCTCCGGCGTTCTTGGGGGCTACGAGTCTGTAACTTGTGGAGAGCTGGTGTCTGACTCTAAATCATCTGTTCGAATCTCCTTTGTTTGCCCATGAAGCTTCTTGGATGCGGGGTTTCGACCCCGTATGCACTCTTTTGTTTGATTTCTATCATTAGCTCCAAACCAACTTACTTTCTGATTTTCACACATTTGAGTGAGCCGGGGTTGATATCTGCTGGTTTTCAGTGGATGGGTTCGACACCCGCTGGATTCCAAGAAGCTTTTCGTGCGGCTTGCTTGAACTCAACCTCTTAAAGGGATTGCTAAGCGTTCACGCTCCGGGCACTCATTACCTGATGAGCGAACTTCATGCAGGAGAAGTGCATGTGAATGCGTGTGTGCGTGTGTGTTTGTGTGTGTGTGCGTGTGCGTGCGTGTGCGTGTATTTGTGCACCTGAAATGCCCCTCTTTTACATGTTTAAGTGTGTTTGTATATGTGCGTATGCGCGTGTGTATGTGTGTCGTGTGTATGCGCGTGTGTGCGTGTGTCTTTCTATAGATCTCTGCCCACATCCATACGTGAATGTCTTTGTCTGTGATCGTGTGACTTGAAACGTACCTCTTTCCATATGTCTCCGGCCACGTCCCCCCTTGCCTGTGTGTGTGTGTGTGTGTGTGTGTGTG
>Ga0105054_10011309_pt1 | contig 11151 bp, 8 predicted proteins | sample BON02_FD_78091 | JGI IMG/M metagenome (GOLD analysis project Ga0105054, IMG submission 78091) | Freshwater microbial communities from Lake Bonney liftoff mats and glacier meltwater in Antarctica - BON-02 (megahit assembly) | ecosystem: Environmental > Aquatic > Freshwater > Ice > Glacier... | reverse complement strand
AGCTCATTCGGAAGATAAACCTGCATCCTAGTGTCTTCTATAAAGTGTTCGACATTCTTCTCTGTAGTTTTTCCCTTTTCAACCGAAAGGATTTTTACAGATTTAATTTTATATCCACCATCAAAATTCTGTCCGCGTGCACCACTTCGGCTACCCCCGGGAGGAATGATCGCATGTCCGCGTGAATCTTCCTTGAATAAGTTCTGATCCAGTTGCATCCATATAAAAGGGAGTTTATCGGGACTATTATTAGTATAGGTTAAAACTACAGTTCCGGAGATCTCATTGCTTTGTTCATTTAATCTAACTGCCAATTTGTAATCTGCCCTGTTTTGCCAGTATTTAGGTCCAGGCTGCCCACCAGCAGACCTATATTCATTGCCGTTCTTTGTGTAGAATATCGGTCCGAAAGTATCGTGGTAATTATAATTACCTCCTACTGGAACCTGTTGCGTAAATGCTTGATTTACAAAGCATAAAAACGCAATTGCGCAAAATAAAAATTTTAACCTATTCATTTTTTTATTCTTAAAAATTTTAATTTAAAAGTTCAGCAAATTGTTCTTCATTATATCCCAAAAGAACTAAACCGGAACCTGTTTCTATGACCGGTCGTTTAATGACACTGACCTTTTCCTGCATCAGTCTGAAGGCCGAATCTTTAGCTGTAATACTATTCTGAATTTCAGGTGGAAGCGATTTCCAAGTGGTTCCGCGCTTATTTATAAGTGCCTCCCAGCCCAAATGCTTTGACCATTCCTCAAGTTTAAGTTCATTCACTCCCAGCTTTTTAAAATCATGAAACTCAAAATCAATTTTATGCAGCCTGAACCAGTCTAGCGTCTTTTTTACTGTATTGCAATTAGGTATTCCGTAAATCTTCATAAAAAAAATACAATTATTTGTTCCGGCAATAAAATATATAAGTTAAAGCTGTATTATTTATTTAAACGCGTCATGGTCAGTTCTGGACCTACTGTTACAAAACTATTTATAAATTCTACCGAACGATCAATCAATGAAGGTAATTCCTTCTGTTCATCAGGATCAAAGCCACTCAAAACATAATCTACCTGTCTGCCCTTAGGGAAATTATCCCCTATTCCAAACCTTAGCCTAGCATAGTCAGTTCCACCGAGAACCCCCTCAATACTCTTCAATCCATTATGACCGGCAGCACTTCCTTTTGGTTTCAGACGGATTGTTCCGAAAGGCAATGCAAGATCATCCACAATAACCAATATATTTTCGGCAGGGATGCCCAGATCTTGCATCCAATAATTTACTGCTTTGCCACTTAGATTCATGTAGGTAGTAGGTTTGATTACAAATAGCTTACGACTTTTAAAGGTAAACTCGGTATAATAGGCTAGTCGCATATTAAAAAAAGATGAATGCGACTGTTTCGCTAATTCATCAGCAACCATAAACCCTATATTATGCCTGGTATCTGCATATTCCGGGCCAATATTTCCTAAACCTATAATCAAATATTTCATGTGGACTACAAATATGCTTGAAAGCTTTTAAAAAAGTATGTGCTTACAAAAAAAAAGCAGTACAGGAAAACCCCGCACTGCTTATAAATTATATTAGAAGGCCTAATTATTTCTTGGCATCAGTCTCTGCTTGCTTAAGGGCACGTGACATAGTCACTGATACAATTGTATCTTCAGGATTATTTGTGATCTTGAATTTATCAAATTCCAATGATCCAACAGCTACAGATTTTCCAACTTCTAATTTAGCAATACTGACTTCTACGTATTGAGGCATATCTTTAGGCAATGCCTTTACACGCAGTTTACGCAATTTCTGAACCAACTTACCACCGATTTTAACACCAGGTGATGTTCCGGTTAATTTTACCGGGATCAGCATTACTACTGGTTTCTTTTCATCTAATTCTAAAAAGTCAACATGTAATGGCAGATCAGTTAATGGATGAAAATGTACATCCTGAATGATAGCCTGTGCTTTCACACCTGCAACATCTAAAGCAACGAAAGAAACTTCCGGTGTATAAACCAGACTTTTCAAATCAGATGCAGACACAGAAAAGTGGAGTTGATTTTTTCCACCATAAAGAACTGCAGGCACTTTACCTTCGTAACGCAGCTCTTTAGCGTCTCTTTTCCCTACGTTCTCTCTTGGAGAACCGCTAATAGCAATTGATTTCATAATTATTTATTTGTTTGTTATTTATATTTAGCTGTTAGAAAATCTAACAATCTAATGTTTTTCGTCTTGATTCTTGAATCTTGTGTCTAGATTCTTGGTTCTTGGTTCTTGATTCTTTCTTAATCTATTTTAAACAGTTCACTTATTGAGGCGTGTTCATTAACATTGGCAATCGCACGGCTAAAAAGATCTGCCGTTGAAAGTACTCTTATTTTAGGGCTTGATTTTGCTGAGGCAATGGTATCTGTCACAATCAGTTCAGTAAGAGCCGATTTCTCAATAGTTCGGTATGCAGATCCCGATAATACCGGATGGGTACAAACTGCTCTTACACTATTGGCACCCTTTTCCATAATAAGCTCTGCAGCCTTTGCAAGTGTTCTGGCGGTATCACAGATATCATCGATCAGAACTACATCTCTTCCGGTAACATCACCAATTATTGACATGGATTCGATTTCGTTCGCTCTTTTTCTTTGTTTGTCGCAGATTACGACTTCTGCATTAAAATATTTGGCGAATGTCCTTGCCCTGTAAGAGCCTCCCATATCAGGTGAGGCAATGGTCAGATTAGGCAAATCGAGACTCTTAATATGAGGCACAAAAATCACTGATGCATCCAAATGATCCACAGGTATATCGAAGAAACCCTGTATTTGTGCAGCATGCAAATCCATAGTCATGATTCGATGAGCTCCGGCAGCAGTAATCAGGTTAGCAATTAATTTAGCACCAATTGCTACCCTCGGCTTATCTTTTCGATCTTGTCTGGCTAAACCAAAATAAGGGACTACAACCGTAATATAATGCGCTGAAGCCCTTTTTGCAGCATCTATCATTAGCAGCAGCTCAACGAGATTATCATTGGGCTGGTTAGTCGATTGAATCAGAAATACATCGCAACCCCGAACCGACTCATTGTAGTGGGGTTGAAATTCACCATCACTAAATCTAGATAAAGTCATGTCTCCCAATTCTTTGCCGTAGCTTACAGCTATCTTCTTTGCAAGATCGGTAGTCCCTGAACCGGCGAATAATTTGATGGTATTAAATGTTACGGGCATTTTTGTTTCGGATTTCGAAATTATAATTTCGGTCTTAAAATAATAAAAACACAGTTACTGAACTATATTGATCGCCAGGCGAACATTGAAATGTGCAATTCCGAAACTCGAAATTATTGGTTGCCCGACCAGGATTCGAACCTAGACAAACTGCACCAAAAACAGTTGTACTACCATTATACTATCGGGCAGACAGAAATCAAAAAGAAGCTCCTTTTGAAATGGTTTGCAAATATAGGGGGTTAAAGTATAAAGTGCAAATGAAAATTGTTTTTTCTATCATGCCGGACAAGAATTTAGCAAATCTATACATCATTTGAAAATGCTAAACCCAACTTACATAACTCCTATTTAATTGACAGTTGAGAATGGAGAATGGAGAATTGGAAATTGAGAGTTGAGAATAAATGGGCCATTAAAATCTAATTTACAATTAATTAGTAAATAGCAGGCAAAAGATATCGTGCTGAGGTTCCTTATGCAAGATCCCTCCTGCGTCGGGATGACCTGAGGGCTAAGGGGAATTTAGAGTTCACGATATAATTTGATGCTTAACTTTAAATCACTGGTAACAAACAACGGAAAACTGTTAACTGAAAGATGTTTTTCATTCGTCATGATTACAGCTTTAATTTATTTACTTTCCATTAATGTGAATCATCATCCATAATCTACCTGCCCCATATAAAAAGTTCAGCTTTCAGTCTTTCCACTGACCCAGATAGGGTCAAATGTTTACAGAATCGCTTCAAAGAAAATATTCTATAAACATGCGACCCATTTTGGGTCATATTTACCTGAATCTTATTATAATATTTGCATTACCTAGCTTTTGAAGTCAATCTTAATAATTATTCTCAAATGAACCGAGATTCAGTCTTGACTCTATGATTTTGATTCCTGATTCTGTTAACCGTTCGCTCGTTTCCCTATTCCACCAAAATCTCCTATCTCCTATCTCACATCTCCTATCTCACATCTCCTATCTCACATCTCCTATCTCACATCTCCTATCTCACATCCCCTATCTCATTTACCCCCTTCCCCTTGTTAATTAATGTTAAAGGGAATATGAAAGGCATCAAATAACAATAAATTCATTAATTTCGACTGCATCTTTTTGATCTTGAATCTATGGACTATAATAAAACCAATAATTTATTAGGCTGGGTAAGTTTTTTAATTGCGCTCGCTGTCTATACCCTAACCCTTGAACCTACAACTAGTTTCTGGGATTCCGGAGAATTTATTGCTTCTGCCTATAAGCTTCAGGTTGTACATCAGCCAGGTGCGCCATTATTCCTGATGCTTGGAAAGGTATTTTCACTCATTGCAGGAAGCGATACAAGTAGAGTGGCTTTCTGGATAAATATGTGTTCTGCTTTAGCCAGTGCTGCCACTATTCTTTTCCTGTTCTGGACCATTACGGCTTTAGCAAAAAAAGTTATCCGGGAAGAAGGAAAGGATTTATCGAAATGGGGATTGATCAGCATAATGGGCTCCGGTTTAGTCGGTGCTCTTGCCTATACTTTTTCTGATTCATTCTGGTTTTCGGCCGTTGAAGCCGAAGTATATGCCTTATCTTCATTGTGTACTGCCGTTGTTTTCTGGGCGATCTTAAAATGGGATCAGCACGCTGATGAGCCAAATTCAGATAGATGGCTGATCTTTATTGCCTATGTTATGGGGCTTTCTATCGGTGTACACCTGTTAAACCTTTTAGCCATACCTGCTATTGCCCTGGTATATTATTTCAGAAGATCTAAAACTCCTACTTCTTCAGGCACTTTACTTGCCTTATTTGTAGGGATGGTTATTCTTGCTTTTATCCAGTATGGAATTGTACAATATATCATCAAATTTGCTGCCTATTCAGATCTGTTTTTTGTCAATACCCTTGGCCTTGGATTCGGGTCGGGTGTCGCATTTTTTGGCTTTTTGATAGTAGTAAGCCTGACATCAGGAATACTTTACAGCATCAATGGCAATAAACTTAACCTGATGCTTGCTGTTGGGGCCTTTGTTGTACTAATGACACTAGGAGGTGGAATTTCCGGCCTTGTAGTGGCTGCAATCCTCCTTGCCGGACTAGAGTATATTCTTAAGATCCGCGATAAAAGAAGAGTGCTAAACCTGGCACTTATCTCGGTTGTATTTATCATTTTTGGTTATGGTTCTTTTGCCATGATCGTAATTAGGGCCAAAGCAGATCCTACCCTAAACAATAGTGATCCTTCAAATGCATTTTCATTACTAAGTTATGTGAATAGGGAACAATACGGCGACCGACCTTTGCTGTACGGACAATATTTTGATTCTAAACCAATTGACAGCAAAAATGGAGATATAATCTATCGCAAAGGTAAAGAGAAGTATGAAAATGCCGGTCAGAAATATGAACGCATTTACGACCGTAACACTATCCTACCAAGAATGTATAGCGATGATCCTCAGCATGTTGGATTCTACCGCGATTGGATGGGAATGAAAGAAGATCAGTCCCCTAACTTTTTCAATAACCTAGGTTTTCTTATCAGTTATCAAACAGGCTTCATGTATTCCCGATATTTCGCATGGAACTTTATAGGCCGACAGAATGACGAACAGGGTCATGGAGATTATACACATGGAAACTGGTTATCCGGGATAAAATTTATCGACAATATGCTGCTTGGAGGCCAATATGAGCTCCCTAAAAGTCAACTTGAAAATAACGCTTATAACAGATTCTATTTCCTGCCTTTCATCATGGGAATTATTGGAGCATTATGGCATTTTAAACGAAACCAAAAAGATGCTGGAATTGTAGGTTTGCTATTCTTTTTCACCGGTCTTGCAATTGTTCTCTACTTAAATCAGAATCCACTACAACCCAGAGAACGGGATTATGCCTATACCGGCTCATTCTATGCTTTCGCAATCTGGATCGGGCTTGGGGTAGCCGGAATTGCCGATTTTTTTAAACCAAGATTTAAAGCCCCGACAGCAGCATTACTTGCTACAATTATAGGATTACTTGCTGCACCTATTCTAATGGCTAAGGATGGATGGAATGATCATGACCGATCCTCAAAATTCACAGCCCGAGATATGGCTGCTAATTACCTGGAATCCTGTGCACCAAATGCCATATTGTTTACTTATGGTGATAATGATACCTACCCACTTTGGTATGTGCAGGAAGTAGAAAACATCAGACCCGATGTCAGAGTAGTCAATTTGAGTTTACTGGGAACCGACTGGTATATCAGACAGATGAAAAAGAAAGTGAATCAAGCTGAAGCATTGCCTATCACCATGCCTAACGAAAAGTTTGTACAGGGCGTTCGTGATGTAATGGGTTATCAGGATTATAATGCCGCAGGGTCAATAGAGTTAAAGGATATATTCGATATCATGACCTCGGATAATGATGCTGATAAAGCAAGTTATCAGGATGGTTCAAAAGAGAACTTCCTTCCTACAAAAAACTTTAAAATTAGTATTGATCCCGACCGTATTATTGCGAGCAAAACCTTGTCTGAAAGTAAGAGAGATCTGATTATACCGGCTATGGAATGGAAATATAATAAGAATTATGTTACAAAAACTGAGCTTGCCATGATTGATATTCTGGCTCATAACAATTGGAAAAGGCCGATTTATTTTGCGATCACTGTTCCTGATGATAATTATATGGGTTTAGGCGATTTTCTATATAATGAAGGCTTTGCATACCGTTTGCTGCCGCTTAAAAAAGCTCAGGTCGATTCAACTGCTGAAAAACCCGAACTAACCAATTCAAACGAGATGTATAAAAATCTGATGACGAAGTTTAAATGGGGCAACATGAAAAATGCCGGTTATTTAGACCCAGAATCATTGAGGATGAGCTATACCATGATCAATCACTTCAATATTCTAGCTGAGAATCTTTATAAAGAAGGACGGACTGAGGAAGCAAGGAAATTATTATTGAAATGCATGGAAGTGGTTCCAGATAAAAACCACTCCCTAAATTTTACAATCCGCAAGTTCTACATGGCCGATTTGCTTTATAAACTAAAAGAACCCGCAAAAGCTAATGAGTTGACCTTAAATACAGCTGCGTATATCGAAGATCAGTTAAATTATCTGGCTGCAATTGCAAAAACAAAGGAAAATCTTAATTCTCGTGAAATACAACTCGGTGTTTATGTGATGAGTGAACTAGTTAAACTTTCAGAAAAAAACGGACAGACAGCACTGAACAAAAAATTACAGGATCGTATGAAGGTTATTGAATCAAAATTCATAGGCTCAGATCGTTAGAATTTAATTTCAGAAAAAAATCCCCGTTAAAATATATTTAGCGGGGATTTTTTTTTGTTAATTGCAAATCGCAATATTCATTAGACACAAAATAATTGAATTTGAATAAAATGAATCCAGCTGATGAACAAATTCTCAGGGTAAATGGTCTATGCAAAGCATTTTTAGGACTTAAAGCCTTGGATAATATTCATTTTGACCTCTTGAAAGGTGAAGTTCATGCCCTGATGGGTGAAAATGGCGCCGGTAAGTCAACCTTTATGAAAATTCTTGTGGGTCTCTTAAAAGCAGATTCAGGTTCAATTTCTTTCAATAATGAGCAAATAGAAGATTTGGATGTTCATACCCTTTTGCAAAAAGGTATCTCAATGATTCATCAGGAAATATTAATGATTCCGGAACTTTCTGTCGCTCAAAATATTTTTTTAGGAAGGGAAATCAACCGGGCTTATTTGGTCGATGAAAATGCAATAAATAAAAAAGCTAAAGAACTATTAGGATCGATGGGGCTCGAGATTGATGTTCGTATAAAATCAAAACACCTTAGTATTGCCGAATTGCAACTGATAGAAATAGCTAAAGCCGTTTCTAATAATGCCAAGTTGATTATTATGGATGAACCAAGCTCAGCACTCTCCGAGAAAGAGGTTGAAATGCTTTTTAAAATTATCAGAGACCTAAAGAGCAAAGGTGTAGCCATCATCTACATTTCTCATAAAATAGAGGAAATCTACCAGATTGCAGACCGAATCACCATACTAAGAGATGGCAAATTTATTGCAACAAAAAACACAGTGGATTTGGATAAAAACAGCTTGATTTCTTTGATGGTAGGCCGTGAAATTGAAGAGCTGTTTTCTGCGAATTCAGTTGCTCAGAATGAAGTTGTCCTGCAAGTTCAAAACCTTTGTAAAAAGGGGAAATTTTCTGATATTAACTTCGAGGTACATGCCGGTGAAGTGCTTGGGATAGCCGGCTTAATGGGTGCGGGCAGGACCGAAATTGCCAGGGCTATTTATGGCTTAGACAGTATAGACGGCGGTGAAATTATTTTAAAAGGCAAAAAAATTAAAATAAAATCACCGAAAGATGCGATCAGAGCAGGAATTGGATATGTAAGTGAAGACAGAAAAGCCTTAGGCTTTATTCCTGAATTATCAGTTAAGCAGAACATAAGTCTTTCGAGTATATTGAACTATTCAAAAGCCTGGTTTATTGACAATAATAAAGAACAAACATCCACAGGCAAAATAGCTCAGGAACTAAAAATCAAAGCTTCGAACCTAAACCAGAAAGTAATAAACCTCAGTGGTGGAAATCAGCAAAAGGTTGTCATCGCAAAGGTCTTATTAGCTCAGCCTTCGCTGATCATTCTGGATGAACCTACAAGAGGAATTGATATCGGAGCAAAACATGAAATTTATAAACTGATTAAAACTTTGACAGAAAATGGGTTAGCAGTAATTATGATCTCTTCAGAACTGCCAGAAATTTTGGGCATGAGTAACCGGATTCTGGTTTTATCAAAAGGGAAACAAAAAACTATATTGACACAAAAGGAAGCAAGTCAGGAAAAAATTATGGAGTATGCATTACATTAATAACCTTAAGCAATACGGCATATTAATCGTCTTCATAGTTATTTGCCTCATCATTTCATTTATTTCTCCTCAGTTTCTAACTGTTTCAAACTGGACGATAATTATCACACAGGTTTCGATTAATGCTCTCTTGGCCTTTGGAGTAACATTTGTGATTATTACCGGCGGCATCGATCTCTCTTTGGGATCGATAGTTGCAGTTGCCGGTGTGAGTGCTGCTATGCTGGCACATCCCGATAGCTATCCGGTTCTGCTCCCAATTGTTACTGCTCTGCTAGCGGGGCTGTTGATAGGTGCTTTCAACGGATTTATAATCACCAAAAGTAAAATTGCCCCTTTTATCGTCACACTGGGTACCATGACAATCGGCCGGGGATTAGCCTTAATATTAAGTAATGGACGCCCGGTGTCCAATCTTTCAGATTCTTTTGTTTTTATAGGTAGTGGTAAGATTTTGGGCATACCATTTCTGATAATCATTCTGATTTTCATGTTCATCTTATGTTCAGTTATCCTCAATAAAACTATACTGGGCCGGTATATTTATGCAGTTGGAGGTAATGAGCAGGCAGCCAGAGCATCCGGAATTAATGTAAGTCAGGTAAAAATGGCAGTCTATTCCATTTCGGGTTTATTAGCCGGTTTAGCAGGAATTTTATTGACTTCAAGAATTACAACAGGACAACCGAATGCAGGAGCAGGTTTTGAATTGGATGCTATTGCAGCAGTGGTTATAGGCGGAACCAGTACCACAGGAGGTAAAGGCAGTATGGCAGGAACTCTGATTGGTGTTTTACTCATTGGAGTAATAAATAATAGCTTAGATTTATTAAATGTAACATCTTATTACCAACAGGTAGTGATGGGCATAATCATCATTGGTGCAGTGGTTCTGGATAGCCTGAACCAAAAGTCGAATTCTTAAAAATATATAAAATGAAGAACCCGTATTGGATAGTTATTTTACTGCTCTTGCTCATTACAGGATGCAATCAATCTGAAAAAAGTAAAAAGAATGATGCAAATAAAATTGTAATAGGCATTTCAATGCTCAGTATGCAAAATGAGTTTATTGTTAATATCAGTGATGAGATGCAAAAAAAAGCTGAGGAATTAGGCGCAGAATTAATTATAGTTGACGCCGAACGTTCACCTTTAAAGCAAATTGAACAAATCGAGAGTTTTATCGCTCAAAAAGTGGATGTTATTATTCTGAATCCCTGCGAGTATGAGGCCAGTTCGCCTGCCGTGACTAAAGCATTGGCAGCAAACATTCCGATTGTGAATGTAAACTCAGCTACCAAAGTACAGCCAACAGCATTTGTTGGATCAAATGATATTGAATCAGGCAGAATTGCGATGAAATTCATCGCAGAAAAATTAGGCGGAAAAGGTAATATCGTAATGATTCAGGGTTTAAATGGACAAGCGGCTCAAATTCAAAGAGAACAGGGTGCCAAAGAAATACTGGAAGAATTTCCCGGACTCAAAATGATTGCCCAGCAAACTGCCGATTGGGACAGATCCAAAAGCATGGACTTAATGCAAAACTGGATTCAATCTTACGGTACAAAAATCAATGCTGTATTTGCCCATAATGATGAAATGGGTTTGGGAGCAGTTAAAGCATTACAAGATGCAGGATTGAAAGACAAAGTGATTGTAGTTAGCATCGATGCGATTGCCGATGCACTACAGGCTGTCAAAAAAGGAGATTTAGATGCCACAGTTTTTCAAGATGCCAAAAAACAAGGTGCCGGAGCAATTGAAACAGCAGTAAAGATTGCTCAGGGTAAAAAAGTTGAGAAAGAACTGCTGATCCCATTCAAATTGCTTACAAAAGCAGATGTTGATTCTTATCTGCGATAAAATTAAAATTGACCTTTAATCCCTGACTGCCTGCAGGTAGAAAGCTTATTACCTTATTCTTAACTTGTTAATATTAAAGGCAATTCCAATGGTGATTTAACTATTAACCTCGATATAAGGAAGGTTAAACTAATACGGTTAAAATT
>Ga0105054_10011307_pt1 | contig 11152 bp, 2 predicted proteins | sample BON02_FD_78091 | JGI IMG/M metagenome (GOLD analysis project Ga0105054, IMG submission 78091) | Freshwater microbial communities from Lake Bonney liftoff mats and glacier meltwater in Antarctica - BON-02 (megahit assembly) | ecosystem: Environmental > Aquatic > Freshwater > Ice > Glacier... | reverse complement strand
TATATGTACACCCATATATATATATATATATACAAATATATATAAATATATATGTATGGGTATATATACACACACGCACACAGATATACACACGTAACGCCCCCATCATCAACCATTTGTCTACCACCTGTCATATATACATACATATATATATACATATATACATGCAAGAAAATTGGCGGTGAACAACAGTTTCACCCAAAACAAAAGCATTCACGCAGCGAAAATTTAATACAGTGAAAATTTAACGCAGTGAAAAAAACATGCTCGCATGGAAGTGGGGTACATAAGCGCAAGGAAGTGGGGTACATAAGCAACAATTTATTCTAGTGCTCTTAATCGCGGTGAGTAATTGTCTTAGCTCCATTCGTTAAGCTGTGTGCCAGAGTCGTGTTGATCGCCGCTGCTGCCCACACGCGATGACGCATGTGAGGATGTGTGAGTGAGCGCGGCGCGGGGAGCATTCACATCCTCGCCCCCTTGCAGAGATGCCAGCACTGCCTGCAAATCGCCTCCGTGTTGTAACAAGAGAGAAATATTCACCTGCACATGAGCGTCACGGTAATGGGGCAGATAGCCGGGTGTCAGCGAATTGCAGCAACACCACTTTTTGCAAGCGCAAAACACTGGAAAGTGGGTGCACACGAATGCGCAGGAAGGGCAAGGAAAAGAGAACTTGAGGGGAGGGGAGGGGGGAGCGTGATGTCGACGGTGTCGACGTATTTGTGTAGGCATGTATGCATTTATTTGTATTACATATTGAGAGAGAGAGAGAGAGAGAGAACAGGAGAAAGGGAGGGGAGGAAGGAGGGAGAGAGAGCGAAAGAGAGACCGTGTCGCTATCAACACTTTTATGTGTAATACTACTAAATGAGTATACGTCATATGATAATATGTAGATTTCTTTGATAATATGTAGATTTCTTTACGTACGTACACATGAATATGTATATATGTAAATGTATATGCACATGTATGTATATATGTATACATATATGCGTATGTACATATACATATGTATATATATATACACACGTGCACGTATACATATACATGTATATATGTACATATGCATTATGTAGATATACATATACACACATAAAAATAAATATGTATACACACACGTACACAGATACATATACATAAATACATGTACATGAACATATACGCACACAGATATACATAAATATGTATATATCATACGTACATATACATATAAATATCGATATATACACATACACAGAAGCAAGACCTCGATGTTGTCGTAGCCTTCGTCAGCCAGGTGAGCAAGCTCCGTACCAAAGCGCAAAGAGGCCTCATTCAAGTTCCCAGAAAGCCGAGTCGCAGCATCATGCACCCCTTCACCCACTTCCATAAGCTCTTCGCCAAGGGCCTCGACTGCCCGCACACCCAGTTGTGTATAGGCGGCAACCATTTCCGACAATCCCTCCTCGTCCTCATCGCTACTCTCCTCGTCAATGACGGCCATGGCCTCTTCCTGGTCGTGTGTGTCCTTCTCCATCAACTGCAGTACCGCCTGCATATGCGCATTGGCAGTACTCGCCAGCAGCTGCGCGTCCGACGACAACTTGTCGAGCCGCAACCCCAGTTGCGTCTCCTTCTTCGAGTCGCGCGTATCCGTAATCGCCATGGCCTCGTTGCACGGAAACCACGAGACGTCGGGGGCCATTTTGTGGTGCACTTCGCCATCGGCATCAACTTCGTTGAGCTTATCAAAGACGTAGGATTCAAAGCCCGTCTGCTCAAAAACGTCTTTTTTAAACAGATAAACGATAAAATAGAGGTAGATCCACATGTTGTGGTCGTCGCAGATGTGCTTCTCGAAGCCGTTGCCGTCGGTGGAGTTGATTTCGAACTTGTAGCGCTCGAGCCCGCACACAAAGCAGCGGTGCTCCATCTCCTCCTCCATGGCCTGGTTTTGCTCGCGGAGGTCCCCAAACGTGTCGATGATCACACCGAAAATGATATTGATCAGGATTGTATTGATGAAAATGAAAAAGGTCGACGTGTAAATGATGCGCAAGAAGATAAAAGGACCAACGTCATCCCCCCCGATCCCCAGACAGCCCATGTATTCGAGCCCCGGTGGCGAGTCACACTCTTCAATGAAGGTGCCCGGTACAATATCGCGCCACTGAATATCCTCGAGCGCGCCTCCAATGTCGCCTTTCCGCAGCCCCATATCCACCGTGACGAGGAAACACTTCCAAATCGTGTCACACCGTGCCGCATTGACGTTGTAGTCCTTTTCATCACCGCCCTCCACCTCTGCAGCCTCGAACGAAAAGTACTCGGCAAACGTCACGAAGCCCACGGCGCTGTAGATGTACATCATCACAAAGGCCAAAATGGCTGTCTGAAAGAGCGTGCCGGCGCGTGAGGATACGGCAGCCGTCACATTTGCGAGCGACGGGCTTAAATTAAACATGTCGACCAGATGCAACATGACTAGAAACATCGAGAGGCGTGTCTGCGAGCGCAGCCCTAAGGCAACAAGAGTGCTGCACACGTAAAAGCAGAGCAGCAGGAAGTAGCCATCGGTGACGAGGATGCGTGTAAAGAGGTAGTAGTAGCGCGGGCCACCATAGAGCTCCGTGGCCACTTGATAATAATCGTCGTCTTGCGCAAAAATGCGCTTCACTCGAAGAATTCCCGACTCTACGTAGTATCCCATCAAGCGCGCCACGGCAAAAAACAGCTGGAAAATCGTGAGCACAAGAATCAGCTCATCCCATGGAGAATCAAGGATAATGTTGGCGGGCGTTTGCAGCGTGCCGAATGCCCCGTCTTTATACCGAAACGCTAGCAGTGCCACGCAGTTGACAATGACGGCGTTCATGAAGAAAATCATGTCGAGATGCGGGCTGATTACCAGAAAAGACTGGTACATGACCGACTTGTGCAACGCTTGTAAATGCAACATTTCGTCATATCGCACCTGCGCACGCTCCACAAAGTCGAGCATTTGATCCTGATGGTTGTCACGGTTCACTTCGCGGAGGATGGCAGTTTTGGACGCCCGTGAGAGATAGCGGCAGACTGCTGGAATTTGGAAAAAAATACGTTCGAGGCGATTGTCACGCGAGATTTCGATGAAGCCGCAGTTGGCCTCCAGCCGCTCAATGTCAAAGATATGGGTTTTGTTGCACTTGGAAGCGAGGCCAGACACTTTGTTGTCGTCAAAATACTGCAGCATTTTGAAGAGCATAAAGAGCGAGCACGCCACCTGAAACTCCCGATGCTCGCTGATCATTTCTTCTGCTACTTGTGTGCCTGCCTCCTCGTCCTCTTCTGGCTCCTCATCATGCTTGAGACGCAAATAATCTTTTCGCAGGGCATTGATGGAATGGACTAACTTGTCCATCTCAAGTGCCTTGAGAATCCGGCTGGGAATAAAACGGTCGTCCACGCGCTCGAGCAACGACAAGAGCAGCGTCACCGACTTTGTCTTGAGCTCTGAGATATTGGTCACGTACACATCCACATCCGCAAACTCCGCCGACAAATCGGCAGTAAGCTGCAGGAACTGGTTGAGAACATGGGGCAGCTGCGTGTCAACAAGCGCGCGCTGGTTTCGATAGCAGGGGTTCTGTACGAATTCGATGAGCGAATCAACACACTGAATGGCGAAACCAATGCTTGCAGGATGCATGTGGCGCGAACAGGCTACGACAAAGTCAGCTGCACACGTCACCATGTCAATCGACGTCGTGCCCTGAAAGCGCATGTACTCCTGCATATCCCGATTATGCCCCTCGCACATGAGCTGCAACAATCGCAAAACCTCCTGCGGATAGCTTCCAAGGAAAAACTGCACGAGCCGATCGGCACGTGTCAAATCTTCCACACCCTCAATCGTCAGCACCTGCCCGAGCGCCGTGCACTGCGACCCAAGATCTTCGCTGAGCCGCAAGAAGGTGTTGTGGAAGATCGACAGCCCACGCTCGCCGCGCACCAGTCGGTCGCGCAACTTCTGAAAAAGAGGGGCTTTTGACTCGCCCTTGGTGAGCAATTTGTAAAATGCGTCCTGCGCTGGGCGCTTGCCATTGGTTAAAAAGACAATGGCGATGTTGAGACACTCGAGGACAATCGAGTCGTTGCTCGAGGTTGCTGTCATAAGGTGAATCACCATTTTGGGCACACCAATCCGCAGCCACTCGCAGGGGTCATTGCTGTCGACCTGTGCCTCAACAAAGCGCGTGCCATCCACTTGCACTTCCACAACTTTCTTCAGAATCGCCAGCCCCGTCTGTTGCATCGCCGGAGTCAGCGACTCAGATGTAGTCAGCAGATCCACTAGGCTTTTCATGTGATGATCGGACACGAGCATCCCTTCGTCGTCACCCCCCGACCCCTTTTCGCCCTTTCCGCCATCAGCCCTTGACGTCTGCGACACCTGAGCCAGCGGTTTTGCCTGCATAAAGGCCGCACACAGCGCCTCAAATTCGTTCGTTGGAGACCCAGGTCCAGACATGACGTCAAGAAATTCATCGCCAAAGACCACAACGCCCTCAGGGACAGTCAGTTTCTCTTGCAGCGTCGCTTCCAATTTGCTCCCATGCTCTTTTTCAAGGTCGAGTTGACGCTGACATTTGCCTTGAGCACACCCTTGATCTTTCTCGTCATTTTCCTCATCCTCGTCGTTGGGAGTGAGTTCCGACACACCTAGAACGCTCTTGAGCCTGTTTTCGGGTTGCTTGTCGTCGCCAGCCACAATCCACTTGAATCGGTCAAACGAATCCTTCACGCTGTGTGCTAGCAACATAATCACCTGCAACACACGCAACTCTTCCTCACCCTCCATGTGATCCCGACTAGTCAGGACGAGGTCAACTAGCGCCTCGAGAAGATGCCCGGCCACACGTACGCGCGCACTATCTCGTTGCCGCAAATCCGAGGCGGGTAGCATGCTAAAAAAGGCTTTGGTTGCCGCCATGTAGGTGTCGGTGAGCAGTGCACGCTCGGATTTGCTGAGGCGCCGAATCTTGCTACCCTCAAGATCCATGGGTAAGAGCTCGATCCAGCGCGCAAGCTGGTCGAAAATGTTGGCGATCTCTGGCTGCATGAGCAGAATCATATTCGTCATGTCCACCAGGATGTACGCTTGCTGCAGGAAGGCGACCAACGACACCTTGACGCTCACGGGAACGTCACGGTCGTAGAGGTCTGCCTCTAAATCTGCAAGAGTGAGCGTCAAGTTGGGGTTACCTCCACGGCAGCGTTTTTTGTTATCATGGTTGTATTCAGCCATGCACGCAGTGAGAAGATCGATGGATGCCAGGTGGCAGTGCAAGTGCTGCTTGGCCTTGGACGACTTGCCTCGCCCAACAGTGCCGGAAACCGCGCCCTGACTATCCGAGTCTGACAGCTGGAATTTGCGCAGCGTCCGTCCGCCCAGCCCAGAAAAAAGAGAGAGTTGAACATCGTTTGCATCAAGGTGCTTGGTGATGAGATTCTGGTTGCGGCGAACGATCTGATCCTTGGGTGTAATGATGATTTTGGCGAGCACCAAGTAGGGTGTAGCAAGTTCGTCGCGCATCAGCAATACCAGCCTGCTGATGATATTTTCGTCGATCTTGTAGCACAAGTCAACGTTGTCTTTGTAAATCGCCGACAAGAGCGTCGCTACCTCGTGAGGGATGGAGTCAAAATGCCCAGCAAACACTTGCGCGTGCTGCGCGAGCTCAGCCTGGATGTTGGGTGCGTCGTCACACAGCCGTGCCAGCGTCCAGTAGCACAAGGGCCCCGTTGTTTCTGTGTAATCCGCCGGGAGGCAGCCCAGCAGCCGAAGAATAATGCGGTGCATGCCCTTGCGTTGCAGAAGGCGCCGATGCACTTTCTCCCTCTCGCGCACGGGATCGTCCATCATCACAAGCAGCTCCTTCAGCAGAGGCTCGACCTGTTTGATGTCCCGGGTCTGTCGTTCAGATGCGGCCTTTTCTGTTCTGTCGAGTACTTTTTGCAGTCTAGCAAGCTCGTTTTCGCGCTCTTTTTCCAGCTCGTTTTGTTGAAACGTCAATTGAAAGTTTGGCATACTTTTCCGTTTCAATTCCAGCTGTCCCTTTCTCTTGGCCTGGGCCTTTTTCTCATTCAGGCGCAGTTGCTCATTGCTACGCTCAACGACGTAGGCTTGCATGGCATTTGTGACGCCGAGGAGCGAGTTGGTGAGTGCGTCAGCAATGTCATTGAGGCCACGTGGGTCCTCGATGACACCATCTGCGTCGACATCGAGGAGGAGCATGTTGACGAGCTGGGAATGCAGTTCTTTGTGCGACTCGTGTGTGCGCACTAGCAATTGAAAAGCGTCAACCACGAGTGCCTGGTAGGGCGAAATGATCAAGTCAGCCAGAGTCTGACTGAGGGACCCGTGTTCATCGAGATCAAGATATTCAAGAATTTTTAAGAACTCACGGCGGGGCATGAGTGCTTGTTGCTCTTCTCCCTCGATCTGTTCCTCTGTGAAGTCGTGGAGAAACAAGGCCGGGCGTTCGAGATGCACGTAAAGCGAAGCAAAGGCAATACCGTTGTACACCCCAATCACAGTCCCCACCACAAGCCACAAGCTTTGTGTCAGTAAGGCTGATGAAGCACCCTCAGCATTTTTGCTCAAGGCTATACAGGCCCCAACAACACCCGACATTGTGTTGCACACCCAAAAGAGCAAGTACAAGACTTGAAATATGTAGGCAATCTTGGCACCGAGTGGGTTGGACATGCACTGCACGAGCGATCCGAGCTTCTGCCCAGTGCGCGAGTGAGACGACGCCGACCACACCATACCCAGTTGCGTGAATGACCACACCACCGTCACAGCCAGGTTGATGACAATCGCAATCATGGGACTCGTCAATCCTGGGTGTACACCTACAGTTGTGCTCGCCGGCGCAACTTCTCCACTAGCCAACTGAACCACGCCGACTTCGAGCAAATTCTTGAGACGCAGAGCAAGAATAATGGTGATTGTAGATGCGAGCAGATATTGCAAGAAGGCAATAGCAAGCACGGCATGATCGATGCGTAGCACACCAAACACGCACGCCTTCCAGGGCTGAATGTGCTCACTCAAAGGCCCCAGCACGGCATAATCTTCGACGAGAAAATCCTCGGGAATTTCCACATCGTCAGAGTCTTGTTTCGAAGGAAATTTCAGGATTATGTTGGTGGCTTGTTCGCCACTGTCGCTGAGCATACAGCGCAAATACACCTTGTTTGAAATGTTCAGATCGAACCGGTACTCCTGTAGCATCTTGTTCGTGCGCACCGCTAGTCGCAAATCGTAGATATCGTTAATTAGCGCGCACGCCTCTCTCTTAGTTTCGAGCACAGTCTCGAGTCCGTCCGTCATCGCCATCCTCCCTTTCCGTGCCATCTCATCCGAAACGGCATACAGAGCGCTGGCACTGAGATGCAGCGCTGTCACACGCTGCGAGCAGCGCACACGCCACTGCCACGTTTTCTTTTTGTCTCGTCCCACCAGAGTGTCGACGCCAAACACCTCCCCAGGGCCGACCGTATCAACAACTGACTCTACTCCATCCTTGGTTTGAATCATAAAGGCAGCACCGCTCTGTATCACAAACATATCCACCGCAATATCCCCTGCATTCACAATCGACGTGCCCGCCTCAAATACGCGGCATTTGAAGGCGGAACGAAACCGCGCCAATTCAATTGGGGGAATGTCTTTGCACAACGGCCGCAAATGCTGCAACGCTAACGAAATGGTGTGTTCTGTCAGCTGCGCGTCAGAGGCTTCAGGGTTGGCACCCTTGCTTGTCCCGAGCGATTCGTGGCGCGACGCATCAATAAACCGCATCGATGAAAAATCGAGGATCACACAAGCCTCTTTCACCACCGCCTGCAGCTCAGCCTCGTCAGAATAGTGTCCATAGAGGACAAGTTCGCGACACAGCCGAATCATCGATAATTTCAGAAGATTCGAATGCGCCCTACGCCCCGGGTAATACTGGCAAGTGTTCTGCTCCAGATACGTTTTGATCTTGCTTTTGAGTTCATGCATGGGGTTGACGCGTGTCTCTGTATCGTCGGTCTGGGCATCTAGCTCGCCCTTGTTCTCGCTCTGGGCGCCCTGAGACCCACTGCCAGTTCCCCGTGCTGCCACTGGCAGCTTCTCTGCCGCATCTAGATCATTCCAAATAGACACGCCTTCTAGTCGTGTCACCATTCTAAAACTATCGTCCTGCACATAGACAACACGCACGAACTCGCACATGTTGCGGCGCAAGTGCTCGGGCAGCCCGTCGTCTTGCAGACACATGATACACATGTCGATGCTCATCAGCTCGCGCACTTTGAAAACCAAAAACTCGCGACGCCCCGACGTGTCTGGTTTACACAGGGTTGCCAAGAGAAAGAGTGACTCGACAAAGTAATCCAGCATGCGCTTCAACCGAGCGCCCTTTTCGCCCGGCCGCAGCGCACCCGAGCAGATCAATCCCAAGTCCTGGTCACCGGGCTCGAGATCCGACAAGTCGGCATACCAGTCTCGAAGCGACAGGGCCTTGTTAAAACATTTGATATCCAGCAGAATCTTGCGCTGGTTTGCGAGTAACTGTGGTAGCACGAGATCCTGGTGCCGACTCACGCCGCGATCCCCGGCAGCACACATGGAGGATAGAAAGCGAAGGTGCATTGCATTTTTGCCGCGCTCTGCCAAGGCGTGCACGTGAAATGTCACGTGCTTTTCTTTGGTGGCGTCCGAGGCCATCGCAAGGAGTAAAGGCTCATTGTCTGTAAGCATCGCCAGCAGGAGTTTCTCAGCGCCAAGTTCGAGGATGAGCTGATCTTGAATTTGAGACATGTATTGCGAGAGAAAGTTGGCGTTGACAGTGTGTTTGTACACCATGTGGTAGAGTACACCGTAACACAATTGACAAACAAGTCGGCCCGTTCGGTTTTTGGGTTTCGCCAGCACCTCGAGCAATTTGACGTGCTCCTGCAACTCCTCCTCATCAATGATGCTCGCAGCATTCATGCTCATCAACGAAGCACTGCCATCAACCTCACCCATGGCAGTTTGTGACTCCTGCTTTTTCATTTCATCATCTACTTGCATGTAGAATATCCTGCAACTGTGCTGAAGAACTGCCATCAAAAGCTCGGCAACGCCCAAATCCCGCATGAAATTCTGACAATAGTCTCGCGGCTGCGCCAGACTACCCTCCGCGCTGTCACTTATACTTGCGGCATTAATTTCCGTGTTGGCATAACCACTGGTGTACACGTAGGATTGCAGCTCCGTCAGCTTTTCAATGACATCCAGGATTCTATCCTCCGGGAAAACCATCCGATGATCCCTCACCGCAACATCCTCCACGTCCAGATTCTCCTCAACTACCTCTTGCAGCGTCACCAGATACTCTTCAAGCGCCGGCAGACTATTGGCAAGCGCGTCAACTGCACGCACTTGTTCTTCAGGCACTTTCACAATATCGAAACTGTCTTCCCGAAATAGCGCTGGGGAAGCCACCAGCACGCGGTCAGGCATATTCATCATGCCCGTTGCCTTTGCGTCAGGGTCAGCCTGTTCAGCTAAATGCACGAGCCCGCGACGGCGCACGAGCTCCGCCGTGTGCGCAGCTGGGAGTCTACGGATTGGATCCTTGAGCTGGTATGCACTCAAACAATGGAGGTAGTGTCTACTTTGCGTGTGCAGCAAACGAACACGCCCACCCCATGTCATGTGCACATCCTTTCTGTCATCCTCGAGCGGCTCTAGTGTCATGAGAGTATCGACGCCCTTTGAAGAGTTCACTTCAACCGCTGCAAAAAGGCGTTGCGCATCGTCGTCGATTTGCGCCGCACCCACGCCCGCGTCTTCTATTTTGAGCGCAGGATCAAGCTTATCCAGTTGCTTGACAGTGAGGTGCTTGCGTGTCACTAAGTGCATGAAAGAATAACTGTTTTGTATGCGCACAAGACCGCCTGCAAGAGGGTTTTCGTCTCGAACGACCCACATTGTTGACGAGAGCGCGCCATGGGAGGGCTCAAGGAACACAGTGCCCTGGCCAGTGTTGACTGCTACGTGCGCAGCGTGGAAAGGATGGTAGAGACGCACGACATCGCCTGCTTTGACATGTTGGCTGGATTGCATGGAAAAGGGAAAGAACGATTCGACGACCCATGCTGTGGTGCGATTCGTGCTGAGGTGCACTTCGTGCACCAACCCAATGCTCTTTGTTTCGAAGCCCATGTGTGCGTGCACATACTCGCCGTGAAACTCAGTACTGATCAGCGAGATTCGGTCGCTGTGGCAGACTGTGTGGCCTTCAACGAGATACCTGAATCGTGGCATGATTCGAAAAGCAACCGGGCGCCCGCGGCTCGTGTGCAGCACGATCCTCTTGGCGGTTGGCTCCTCCCTGGGAGCTTGCCCAATGTCTACGCCCAGGAAGCCGTGCGACTTTGGCTGCCTCAGCTGAATGCTATCGCCATATGTGACTGTTCTGCTCTCCATGTGGAGCGCCTGTGACGCGTTTGCTTTCTCTTCCATTTCCTTTTGGGTCTCGAGGTGGCGCAATCTCGTGTCTTGGGCGCTGTAGCCATTCTTGCGCAGATGTGCTGTGTATTCGAGCAGAGCACGATTGTCTGCTGCAGTGCACACCTCAAAAACCAGCTCGCGCGACGACACATTCATTTCAACGTCAACCCCCTTCATCACGCAGCCCTCCTCGCACAGGTAGCCCACGCCCTCGTCGAACTGGCATGACAGAAGGATGAGGTCGCCGTAGGAAAGGGGGAGCGCCCTGTCTCCAGGCTCAGGGCGATTCATCTGCGACATAGATAGCTCTCCTGAGGGGGCAGCTGCCCCCTGCGACTGCATTTTCGGCGTCTCTCCTCGTCCTTCTGATCTCGCCTGAGCCCCTCACTTTGAGCATTTTGTGGTGCGAAAGAGCGCAAGAAGCATCGCGCCTGACAAATGATTCCTCACCGCTTGCGCGCAGATCGACACAGCGCCACGCAGCACTCACCAGCCAGCTTGATTGGACAGCTTCGCCTCTTGCTCATCGGCTCACTCAAGTGACTCGGCCGTCAAGCTAATTTGGGCCATCACGCCTCACGAACCTATGAACTCGCGAACATTTGAACAGCTCGACAAAGCCGCCGAGTA
>Ga0105054_10011305_pt1 | contig 11153 bp, 11 predicted proteins | sample BON02_FD_78091 | JGI IMG/M metagenome (GOLD analysis project Ga0105054, IMG submission 78091) | Freshwater microbial communities from Lake Bonney liftoff mats and glacier meltwater in Antarctica - BON-02 (megahit assembly) | ecosystem: Environmental > Aquatic > Freshwater > Ice > Glacier... | reverse complement strand
GAGAGAGGAAAAGAGGAAAAAAGATGAGGAAAATGTTTGTGTGTGTATGTATACATATGCAAATATACACATATGTATACGATATAAGTATTCATACGTATACATATACAAACATGTACACACACATGTTTGCATATACATGTGATAAAAAGATATGTGTATACATATATATATATATATGTATACATTCAGATATGTATATGTCTACATGTATATGCATACTTCAGAATTAGCGACATAACAGCATACTTCAGAATAATGAATTAATTCTGAATTCTAATTCTGAAATGACCGTCTAGGTCTTTTCTTGCTTGTTATTCTTTCTTTTGGACTCTGTGTCCTTCTTTCCGTCTAGGTCTCTAATTCTGAAGTATGCATATATATCGCGTCTAGGTCTCTAATTCTGAAGGGACCTGAACGCTCAGATTATACATGTATGAATATCAGAATGCATACATACAAGAATGTATCAATACGCGTATACATATACACATGTACACATCAGTATATCCATGCATTCAGATTTCAGATATGTACAAAGACACACACACACACACGCGCACACACACACACAAAAACATACACACAAAAACAAACACACACACACACACACACACACACACACACACACACACACACACACACACACACCACAGAGCTGCACGCCTCCACACCTATATTATTTTGTGCTCCTCAATTATATGCATACGTAAAACTACACAAACAAAAATACACATCACTCACATACGCATGAACGAACAAATACATATATACGTATACATATACACACACACACACACACACACACACACCTCGGAGCTAGATACTTCAACACCCATATTAGTCATGGCCTCTTTCAATTCGTGCTCGTCGATAGCCCCTTCACAAACAAAAAAAAAAGGTGGAGGGAGGGAGGAAGGGCAACGCCAAAATAAGAATGAAAAAAATTCAGCACGGCATTCAAATGGCAGGTTTTTGAGGGGAAAGAGCCATGTTCTGTGTGAGCACTTTTTTCAAAGAAGAACTTTTTGTATTTAGGTGGGGCGTTCAATCATGTATGCCGAGGGTGTCTATATATAAATGTATAAATACATATGTAGGGTGTAAATGCATTTGAATGCGACCCGTTTGTATGTTGTATCGTTTTTGCAAAAACAGGGAAGATTATGACAAGTATCTGTGTACATATTGATGTGTGTGTGAAGAGGGAGAGAAAACGAGAGAAATAAACACAGAGAGAGAGAGCGGGAGAGAGTGTGGGTGTGGGTGTTGGCATGTGCATGTCTGTATACACGCAAGACTCGCCCTCAATTTTTTGGTCAATCGCCCGTTCTCTGACACCATGCACCCCCTCCCCAATCAAGCACCAAAAAAAAAACATCCAGCCAGACCCCTACATCCCCTTCGTCACACACACACACCTGAACCATCAATATCAAATTTAGCAAAGCATTCTTCTGTCTTTCCCGCCAATTCATCAGCAGACATCTGAGAAGAAAAACAGTGGAGGAAAAGGAAAAAGAATCTTTTCAGAACATTTCATTTTTTTTATTGGAAAAAAAGAAATTCCACAGATAATTACCACCAAATGCAGCAGAGGAAACGTAGTGCAGCTTCTGTTTTAATAAAAAAACCCGTGTCTGTTGTACATAATATATGCATCTTCAAAGACTCAACAAAATACTACATTTTTTTCGTGCACAGCATGTTTTGTCTCTTATAATATCTTGAAAGGAAATAAAAGATTGCTGAACGCCACGCAGATTTGCCATTATCGTTACATACCTCGTAGAAGGGCTTCCCGCCCCCTATTCGTGACAGAAGGGCAGATTGTGCTTTTTTCCAATGATCCAACTCGTGCTGCATGTGTTCCTGTATATATGTGGATATGTATAGTTATGTGTGTGTAAATATTCATGTATGTGTGTATATGTATATATATATGCATGTCTATATATATATATATATATGTGTGTGTATATATACGCATAGAGCTGTTTTCCACTGATCCAACTCGTGCTGCTTGTGTTCCTGTATATATCTGTATATATATATATATATATATACGAGTACATGTGTACCAAATTATGTATATGTATATTTATATATATAAATATATGTGCATATATTCATGGAATTGTTATATATGTATATGTACAAGCATAGCGCTCGTGTCCAATGATCCAGCTCGTTCACCTCGTGCTGCACGTGTTCCTATATACATGCGTAAATATTTGTTCATGTATAAAAATACACGTCTAAGATTTCTATGTACACGTGTATACATATATATATAAATATGTGTGTATGTATATGCGAAGTGCTTTTTTGCAATGATCCAGCTCGTGATTCATGTATTCTATATACATGTGTATACATATATTTATGTATGCAAATATTAGTGTAAATATTCATATATGTGTATATATAAATATACATGTGGGTATGTATCTGCATAGCGATTTAATCCAATCATCCAACTCGTGCTGCATACGTTCCTATTCATATCTGCATATATGTATTTATGTATATATATATACATATGTGTGCATATACACATATAAATGTGTACATACAATATTTATGTATGTATCTGTATGCATATATATGTATATGTATATGTGTTGTATGTATAGATAGCCGAATGCGTGCGTGCATATAGATATACGTATACATTAATGTATACATATACATGTAAATAGATATATACACACGTGATTTATGTACATTTAGCAGAATGTGTGTCTGTACATATACGATGCATTTTATGTATGCATATTGAACATGTATGTATACATATGTATGAACTTATACATATATTCATATATTAATGTACAAGTACATACATATATACATGTATGTATATATATATGTATATATGTACATATATATATAATGTATATATATATATATATATATACTATATGTATGCACGCATACCTTTGTACCGCATGCGTGCCTGCATATAAGTACATACATATATACGAACACATAGACTTGTGCCTGTATATAAGTATGTAAGAGTACATATATACACATATACATATCGATATGTATATATGTATATACATATGAATATAGATGTATTTGTAAGTATACACATGTGTTTACGTTTATATACATGTGCATATAACATCGTGCTGCATGTGTGGTCGTATATACATACACACGACAATTGTGTGCATTTCGATGCACGTACAAATGAAAGTTTTTATGCACATACCACTGAATATCTTGTAGGTACAATTGAAAAATTGCAGGGCTTGCAAAGTTCACACTCACCAAATTTTCAAAATATAAGTTCACAAGTACATTTACACGCGAATGTATGTACATGTATTTTTTTGTACGGGTGTTTTTCGTAATTGCTTTGCATGTGCTGATGTGCATACGTAGAAATGTGTATACATATGTTTGTAAACGTGTACATGATATTTGAATTCATTTGTAAATGGTGCAGGCATGCATTGCCTGAAATTATGAACATGTACTCTTTATACACACACGTACATTTATGAACATGTAATATTTGTATATTGTAAATGTAAATCCTTTGAAGTTCAACAGCCCACTAATGAAGCCATGCGTGTGTGTGAGAGAGTGTTTGCCTGTGTGTGCCTGTGCGTGTGTGTGCGCGCTATCACTCTCAAGCCCATGCTGCTAACTCAATGAAAAGAAACAATTGAAAAAAAGCATTGTGCCTTCCTGCCAGAAATAAATGCTTGAGAAGATAAATTGAAAAGTCTGAGAGTTTCATGTTGCAAAAAAAAAAATTACACCATTTCTTTGCCGCGCTCCCAGCCTAGAAAGGAACGAATGGCGACAATGCACATGATTTTTACTACATCCGCATTACCACACAGTGTTTCGATCACATCCGCCCCCACCATAAAATCGAGTCCTGTGAGAAACACACATAATCTTTACTACACAGATTGTAAACTCTCTGCATTACTAGGGTTTAGGGTTTAGGGTTTAGGGTTTAGGGTTTAGGGTTTCGTGCGAGAGTAACAGAGAGAGATATCTATATGTATGTATGTACGGATATAGATTTAAATCTCTATATGTATATATACATATATACATATGTATCATATATTATATTATACATATATACATATGCATCATACATATATATATACATGCATATGTGAATTCAACTATCTATGAATACATATATACATATATGTCTTTATGCATATATATTCATATGTACATATGTATATGTAAACTCATAATGACACAATTCATTCACATTTATATGTAGATATGCACGTCACACAACTCCAGGACCAATCACAAAAAAAAATGCCAAAATGCACAAAACCGAAACATACATACATATGTTTCAAATGTATAATTAATTCAAATATGTACAAATAGATCCACATCACACGTGGTCACCACATATTGAAAATCAGTTTTAACACAACAGCAAACGCAGAAACAAACAAAACTGAAACTTACATACATGTATATGTATACACATTGGAATGGACACATATAGATCTACAACAGATGGCACACCACATATTGAAAATCAATATTAAAAAAACAAGAATATGTAGAGATGAACAAAACCAAATATGACTGAACATACACTCAGTGGCACAGAATCTGCACAAATTCCAATTTGGTGGAATACATCGTTATTCAAAGTTCAAGTTTTGAGTACACACAAATGGCAAAAACATAAAATGGGGCGAGGGACGAAAAATAGATGCGTCACTCACAAACACAAATAGACACAGACACAGACACAGACACAGACACAGACACAGAAACTTACTCACACACACACACATTCTGTCTCTTTCACACACATTTAATCTAATTCCGCGCGAAATTGTAATGCCCGTATGCAGTCCTGTGTGCACACAGACACACACACACACACACGCACACACACAAACACACACACACACACACACATTCTCTCTCTCACACACAAACCTAACATAATTCCGCGCGAAATTGTAATGCGAACATGCAGTCCTTTGTGTTGCATACACACACACACACACACACATACATTCTCTCTCTCACACACACCTAACATAATTCCGCACAAGATTGTAATGCGCACATGCAGTCCTGTGCGCGCACACACACACACACACACACATTTTCTCTCACACACACACACCTAACATAATTCCGCGCGAGATCGTAATGCGCACATGCAGTCCTGTGTGTGTTCAGGGGTGGGGGTTTGGGGTTAGGAGGGCATGCGTTTGTGCATGTGTGCAAGTGTGTTAGTTTGTGGGTGTGGGTGTACTGGTGTACAGTTTTATTTCAGGCAGGCGGGTGGGCGCGGGTGTGGGATTGTGTGTGTGTGCCTGCAAATAGGTGTGTGTGTCTGAGAAGTTATTCCAAGGATTACTCAACATCTCTGAAGTAAAAAAGAAATATTCAAGAGAGACATGCCCAGGAATATTACATATTTCCAAAATATGACTGAAATGTTCCAAGGGATACCAAATATCTTCAAAGAAATATTCAACGGAATACTCAACATCTCTGAAATATTCAAGATATCCAGGTGAGAGACATCCCAAGGAATATTACATGTTTCCAAAATACGATTGAAATGTTCCAAGGGATATCAAATATCTTCAAAGAGATATTCCCCAGGAATCTTCCAACATCTCCTTGTGAAAGATCCCAAGGAATATTACATATTTCCAAAGATTTATTGAAACATTCTAACAGAAATCAACTATTTTCCCAGAGATGATCCAAGCAATATTCAACATCTCCAATGAATCTGGGGTTTTTGAATATTCCAGACATAGACAGATGCCAAGAAATGTGAAACATCCACAAATGGAACACAAAATGGAGTAAACAACATCGCACAATCCCCACAGACTGTACTGTGCATTTGATTTGTCACACAGAGTCTCTGTGTAATAAATGATGTGCGAGTGGCCGCGCGAGTGCATGGATTCATCATCTGTGTGGAGAAAATACTAGGCGCGTATCATATCCGCAAATTACTCAAATTACCAATAGGACTCCTTTTACGGCTGTTGCTGAAATCACCCACAGTGTTTATTTTGCGGATGTTACTGAAAGTACTTGTGTTACTTACTTAGATTGTAACACCGTGCCGGTGGCCGTGCGAGTGCGTGGCGTCATCATCTTGTGTGCGGAAAAATACTAGACGTGTATTGTATTCGCACATTACTCATGTACGACCATTACTCATTTTATTATGTTACTCAAATTACTCATATTACTCATGTTACTGATAATACCGTGCCGGTGGCCGTGCGAGTGCGTGGCGTCATCATCCGTGTGCGGAAAAATACTAGACGTGTATTGTATTCGCACATTACTCATAGACGACCATTAATCAATTCACTATGTTACTCAAATTACTCATATTACTCATGTTACTGATGATACCGTGCCGGTGGCCGTGCGAGTGCGTGGCGTCATCATCCGTGTGCGGGAAAATACTACACGTGTATTGTATTCGCACATTACTCACAGACGACCATTACTCACTTTACTATGTTACTCAAATTCCTCATATTACTCATGTTACTGATGATACCGTGCCGGTGGCCGTGCGAGTGCCTGGCGTCATCATCTGCGTGTGAAAACATACTGGGCAGCACCTGGGTATGTGTACACTCATTCAGCGTGTGTCATCACCAAAAAAAGATATAAAAAAAAGTCACGGCCATCCTACTCATATTCTTGACACAAACACAGACACAGAATATTGAGTTTGGAACACAGACAGATATAGAGACAGACAGCGAATAGAGGCAATAGACCCAAGAAAAGACGGAGACAGAGATAGAGACAGAGACAGAGACAGAGAGAGAAACAGAGACAGAGACAGAAACAGATTGAGAGAGACACACACACACACAGACGAGATAGAGACAGGGCACAGCGTCCTGATCTTAGTGAGTAGAACAGCAAGCACAAACACAAACATGACCAACACCCCCAATATAATCCAATAACAGACAAAGAGAAACATGATGTAGTACCACAAACACAGAAACACATAGTCACAGACACAGACACAGACACAGATGTAGACACAGACATAAACACAGACACAGACACAAACACACAACAGAGACAGAGATTGAGACAGACAGACACAGACACAGACACAGACAAAGACAAAGACAAAGACAAAGACACAGATGCAGACACAGACACAGACACATCCATAGAACACACACAAACCTCCTCAACCATGGCGGGCAGAACAGCAAGCAGAATCACGAACACCCCAGAATATTCCAGAGACACAGACACAGGCAGCAATACGTGCAGACACAGACACAGACATAGACACAGACACAGACACAGACACAGACACAGAAAAGATACACGCACACCTCCTTGACCATGGTGGGCAGAACAGCAAGCACAGTCACAAACATGACCATAACCCCCACTATATTCAGCGAATCGATAATTATGTGAAAATACGGCAACGCCAGCTCGTACAGCGAAAAATGCGCGCCATGCTCATGCCCTGCAGAAGAAGTAGAAAAAGGAGGGCGGGAGAAAGCAGGTACGTGAAAATACGGCAACACCAGCACATACAGTTACACATGTGTGCATGCCCTGCAAAACAAGGAAAACGCAGGGCGGGAAAAAGCAGGGATCAAACAATTTGAAACGCTCAACTTTCAAACTCTAGACACCGTGCGCTGACACACGTGTTATGGGAAAGAAAGAAAAAAAGAAAGTAAGAAAGAAAGAAAAAAAGAACGAAAGTTATCCCCACTTTCCCCCCCCCTTTTTTTGGCACACACATTTGTCCCAAAATCTTCCCTCATTGCCATTCGACCTCCTCATTTCCTCCCTTTTCTAGATTCCCCTCTGGTCGCCTGTTACAGCCACGTTTCGTGTTTTTCAGCACATGGCAATCGAAATGTTGCATATGACATTGTTGTGTGTCTTATATCTGCGATGGACGGGATGAGCGCATGATATTGCATACTTTTTTTTCCCTGATTTTTTTTTCCAGTCTCCTTATTTCCATTTCAAACTTCCGATTTCTCTCTGTTGTAAATTTATCCCCTGGACACCGTGCGCTGATTAGACCAACAACATACAACTTTTTCCCTCCTTAATTTTTTTACTGGTTTCCTTATTTCCATTTCAAACTTCCGATTTCTCCCTTTTGTAGATGTATCCCCTGGACACCGTGCGCTGAGTAGACCAACAACATACAACTTTTTTTTCCCTTCATCTTTTTTCTAGTTTCCTTATTTGCATTTCAAACTTCCGATTTCTCCCCCCTGGACACCGTGCGCTGAGTAGACCAACAACATACACAACTACAGGGTGGCGAAGACTCATAGGATGCCTTAAGTACCAGGTCTTTCTTCGCAAAAGAGCCACTAATTCTAGGGCTCTTTTACTGAAAATGACCTATCAAGATAAGGCATCCCATGACTCTACGCCACTCTGTACTCTGCGCCCTCTACTCAGCGGCTGCGACCTGTTGTGGAATTTGTTGGTCAGACATTTCTCGCAATGAACACTGTGCGCTGAGTGGATATTCTTGGTATCCACAACAGGTCGCAGCCGCTGCATTGTTGTGACTTTGGCCAAAAAAAGATGCGCGGCCAAAAAAAAAGTGGAAGGAAAACAAAATGGGAATTTGTGCGCGTAATATTGCAGCTAGCGTGGGCGCAATAATGTTGGGGGGGGGGAATGCGCGTGTGTGTGAAACATCCGCACTCACGGGTGCAGCCGCTGCATCATTGTGCTGTGAGGAAAGAGTAAAAGAATGGCGGCCACGAATATTGAAAATGTGTGGCATGTGCACCATCAAGGATGCTGTGTCCGTTGCAATGTTGTGTGGGGGAGCAGAATAGTGGCGGGGGGGGGGGAAGGGAACCTGGGGGCATGTGCGAAATCACAGGCGCTGCTGCTGCTGCATTATGGTTTTGACATGTGCCCTCATGTGACGACGTTTGTATTGTTGCACCTAGAGTAGGACACAGAAAATAAGAGGGTGAGCGAAGAAAAGGGTTATGTAGACGCAACTGTGTTGTGCGACTTTGGCAAGTGTCCTCGATGAACATACAGTGGAAAACGACACAAATCAATTGTGTTGTGTGATTTTTAGATTCTGTTTGGGTTTGTGATGTGGGCACGTGTCACGACAGTGTCACTTGGAGTCACTCTCGCACTTGTGACAAAAGTGTTCCACGGAAAAGGAAAAAGAGAAAGAAAGGATTGGGGTCCGGATATCTTGGTACACAAGAAGCAGTCACATGAATAGGCCCAGACACAGACACCAAAATAGACATGCACATGATACAGACAAAAGACAAAGACCTAGGAATAGACATAGACACGGATGCGTAAAAAGACACAGAGACGGCTACAGAAACAGACACAGACAAGCAAATGAGACACACACAGACGACAGCCACAACCAAAGCCACACACCAACACACAAACGCAAACACACACCTGGTGACGCGTGGCCGAGAGCAATTTGTATCGCCGCAAGCTCCGCCTGAATTCGCTGCATAGTGTCTAGGAGGCTTGCTGTTGTTGTTGCGCGGAACGTGTGAGCCTCACATTGTGCAGGGGGAATGCATTGGGGGCGTGCGGCGGCGGGGTGCTTTGGCCCCCAGATAAACCCCCTCATTTCCGCCCGTATGCGTTTGGACCCACCATGATGGCGCGCGGCAGCTTCGCAGCCGCGCGCCCGCGCGCAGCTGCCTCGCGCCTACTGGATCGGACCATTGACATGAGGAATGCATTTAGGAGAGTGTATTAGGGAAGTCCCCCGGATACGCAAAAGAAGTGCCGCGAGGCATGCATATATGCGAGGTCAGCCATTCCCGCCATCCATGGTATGAGCTTGCAGGCAAATAGCACCTTTGCAATTGGTTGCTCATCGCAAGCGTACTGTGCATGTGTATGTAGATTGAAGAGCAGAAGGACAGATGTTCTTCGCATGCAAAAATGGGTACCCACTCTTGCTCGGGCACATGTGGCGTGAGTACGCATCTCACATGTTGATGAATTGAGTTTGTTTGCACGTGCAATGCATGCACAATACACGTGGCACTGACACGAAGATCAACGGCTCATCAACACAGAATTTACCCTCGGAGGGCTTTGCCATGCCAAACATATTCATTTGCGCAGGAGTTGACGAAGCAGCGCCGTTTGAGAAATGAATACGCGCCTCCTTTCAACGCCAAAAAAGATCTATGCGCAATTTCTCTTTCCAAAAAACAACTGGCTCTTTCGTCCAAAACAGCCATTAATTGCATAAGGAAGGTCGCACACCAAAATCTTTGTATGAGGGCCCAAGACAGACCTTCCAAGCACCACTGGTGCACCGGCATGACACGGAGTCCACAAGTGAATGGATTCTCACACCGCCACGCGCAGGCACGGAAAATCCCCACTTCAAGTCGTGTTCTATCTACAATTGCCTTTGCCTGATCTTCTCGATCATCACGCGCATTATCACTGGTCACCCTTAGTGAATCTGCAGTACGGCCCTGGACAATGTGTTTGCGTGCAAGTGTTTGCGTTGAGCTCAACCTCCACGTTCCGCTCAACAAAATCTGGCACGGCGCCGCCCGCACATGCTGCGTAAAGTGTTTTGGCTTATGCACGAACGCTTTGCGAACACAAAAAAGAAGATGTCTGCATTTGTTTGTGTCATGTTTGGCGTTCACGATTTGCATCTCTCATGTTTTCAATACAGTATGTCCTGATGTGTCCTGTAGTTCCACAGAGCTGAAGACGTGAGGAGGTGGTGTATGTATGGGGAGAGAAGGTGTCAGTACATGTGCGTTAGCATACGTCTACATGCACGTTGTTTCTGGTTGTGCATTTTTTTTGCGTGTGTGGTGTTGCATGCGTCAAATCTCTTCATATCCTGCGCATCTTCTCTGTGAACACAACGTATACAGCATCAGAATAACACGCTCGCCATGTGCACACATCGGACGCGCGCTCGCACACACAGATGCCGCAGTCCAGAAAATTCTCAATCGCTGCCATCCTGCTCCTTGTCATAAACATCCAATGCTCTTCCGCCCTACCATCATGCTCATGGGAGGGGGGGGGGTACTCTCACAAGCTCCCTAGAGGTGGGGGCTTCGTGAATCCAGGGGGCGCGACCCCTGTAG
>Ga0105054_10011302_pt1 | contig 11157 bp, 9 predicted proteins | sample BON02_FD_78091 | JGI IMG/M metagenome (GOLD analysis project Ga0105054, IMG submission 78091) | Freshwater microbial communities from Lake Bonney liftoff mats and glacier meltwater in Antarctica - BON-02 (megahit assembly) | ecosystem: Environmental > Aquatic > Freshwater > Ice > Glacier... | reverse complement strand
CGTGTACTCGATAACCTGTTCCTCGGCGCCAATGCAACTCTCCAGATTCTGATCTCTCGGACGCCAGCGATTGAAAAGTCTTGCTGACCCCGGTGTGGCATCAATGTTGATTCCTGACCAACCACGTCGATATGCCCAGTATGTGTTGGAAAATCGGAACGGATGGTGAGCACCCACATCAACAAAAAATCCCTCAGGCTGATTACTAAAGATTCGCTGAAGAACAACATCTTCACCCTCTTGCGAGAAGTGAGATCGGGAAAAAGGTCTGAGTCCAGTAACAATCTGGTTTACGTAGGTGGTCCCTCTCCTAAGAATGGCCGGAATCCTCACTCCGCGGACTCTATCGGTTTTCGGACCTAGGGAGAACCTGCTGGCCATGAAACCCTGGTGTTTGTGGACTGAGCGACGCTACCTTGAGGACCAAAAAATTTTGCCTGATCAGCCAGCGTCTTCTGTTAACGATTCTTTTCGCTTAATTAGATCTGTCTGGTTTGCGTAGAACGAAATTCCACAATAAACAAGGATCAAGAGCACTTTCGCCGGGTAGAAGGTTCAACAGCAGTCAAGGCGTCGCAGAACGCTGTTCCTTGACTGCTACAACAATTGCTTGAAGCCAAGGACAGTGTGACACTCGAAATTTGGGCCACAAATTATCTAACTCTGGCGTCTTGGCGATGAGTGGGTTGATGCAGTTGCTGTAGGCATTTTTTTTGATTTTTCATTTGAGGAGGGGTTTTAAGATAGCCGGGAGTCCTCCTAAAGTACGGGGTGCATCCTGACTATGAGGGAACGGGAGGTTGCTGAACGTTCGTTTCGGTAGTCTAAGGCTATTGGCTAGGCGATCATGCAAAGCGTTGACGAGTATTAGGGGAGTCAGTAGTCACCATGGTTTTTATTGCAGGAATATTTGCACGGGGAGGCTCCAAAGGGCTTCCCGCTAAAAACACTGCCATGATTGGAAACCAATCCTTGCTTGGGCTCGCTATCAACGCCGCGAATTCGTTGGACGATGTTGCCCGAGTTTTTGTATCCACAGACTCTGAGGACATTGCTCTGGAGGCAAGAAGACTCAAGGCAGAAGTTCCGTTTACCCGGCCAGCCAACTTAGCTGAAGATGAATCTCCAGAGTGGCAAGCTTGGCGGCATGCTATTAAGTTTCTGCAATTGGAAAATGGGGAATACGAAGGACTTCTGGTCGTACCCACAACCTCCCCCCTGAGAAGCCTCATTGATTTGCAACGCTGCATTGATGAGTTTCGTACAGGTAAGTGGGATATCGTGATTACGATTGCTGAGTCGCAACGAAATCCCTATTTCAATATGGCAAAAGTTGGAGAAGAAGGCGAAGCTACCCTACTCATTGAACCTACTGAATCGATTTTTCGAAGGCAAGACGCCCCTGAGTGTTTTGATATTTGCACAGTCGCGTACGTCGTGGCTCCGCAATACATATTGGAAAAAGATTCGCTATTTGCCGGCAGAGTTGGCCATGTGTTGATACCACCGGAACGCTCACTCGATATCGATACCGAATTCGATTTGGAGGTAGCACGAGCGATAACAAATTGGCGGTCGTGTGCCAAAGCGGGGCACGACGATGAAATGTTATAATTTGCGGGAACTGGTGAAAGATTGGACGAGTTGATGGACTCTTTCTCACTCAAAAATCAAAAGTTTGTGGTCGTCGGCGGGTCTGGACTCCTTGGGCGGAGTGTGATTTCTAGCATCTATCAAGCTGGAGGTGAAGTGCTAAACGCCGATTTGTTGAAATCTGATCCCGCCTCGTTAGCAAACTATTTGGAATTTGATGCGGTAAGTGAGAATTCTGTGGCAAATCTATTTCGCGAGATCCACGGTCTTGGCGGAGTGAATGGGATGGTGAATTGCTCCTATCCCAGGGGCTCGGGTTACGGCACCGGTCCAGAGGAACTCAGTTTTGAACAGTTCTGCAGCACAGTAAATGTGCATCTGGGATCTTATTTTCTCATTACGCGAGAGTTTGCGAAGTATTTCGCCAAAGCAGGTGGGGGCTCGATCGTCAATCTGTCTTCGATCTACGGAATCAAGGCACCTCGATTTGATCTGTATGAAGGATTAGAGTTCTCGGTCCCTGCGGAATATGTGGCGTCCAAGGCGGGCATTAATCAACTGACACGGTATTTTGCCGCACTCTACAAAAAAGCTGGAGTGCGCTGTAATGTCGTCGCTCCTGGGGGCGTTGTCGACAATCAACCCGAAGTCTTTTTAGAAAGATACCGTGAATACGCGGGTACAAAAGGAATGTTAGACCCAGGTGATATCGCTGGATCCGTTGTCTTTTTTCTCTCCGGTGCCTCTCAATACATTACTGGTCAGGTGTTGACTATTGATGAGGGTTGGTCCCTATGAATAAAAGCGTGTTGGTAACTGGAGCTGATGGTTTTATAGGTTCTCACCTAGTTGAGCAGCTCATCAGGGCGGGACATGATGTTACAGCATTTGTCATGTACAACTCATTCAATTCATTTGGCTGGCTCGACAGCCTGCCAGCGGATATCTTAGGTTCGATCAAGGTTTTTCCCGGGGATATCAGGGACCCGAATGGGGTGCAAACCGCAATGGTGGGGGCTGAGGTTATCCTTCACTTGGCAGCTCTCATTGGAATCCCATATTCGTACCATTCACCAAGCACGTATGTGGAAACGAACATTATTGGAACCCTGAACGTACTGCAATCCGCGAAAAATATTGGGGTTGGTCAAGTCATTCACACCTCCACGAGTGAGGTCTATGGAACGGCACAGTATGTGCCAATTGATGAGAATCATCCGTTGGACGGCCAATCGCCTTACTCAGCGAGCAAGATTGGTGCAGACCAAATGGCTTTGGCTTTCTACAGATCCTTTGGGACGCCAGTTTCCGTGATTCGCCCATTCAACACTTATGGTCCTAGACAATCAGCAAGGGCTGTTATCCCTACGATCATCACTCAAATCGGTCAAGGGAATAGCGCAATCCAATTGGGGTCTATTCACCCGACGAGAGACTTTACTTTTGTCACTGACACGGCAAAGGGCTTCATGTCTGCCATTGACAATGACGCCTCGATAGGGCAAGTCATAAACCTCGGCAGCGGATTTGAGATTTCAGTGGGTGATACCGTGAAGGAAATTTCCTCGATCATGGGTGCTGAGGTTTCCATCACTCAAGATAACTCGCGTCTCAGGCCAGAAAAAAGTGAAGTGGAAAGGCTATGGGCTGACAACTCCAAAGCCGCAGAGATTCTTGATTGGGCCCCTACTTATGCGGGTATAGAAGGGTTCCGGTTTGGACTGATTGAAACAATTAAATGGTTCGGTACCGTTGAAAATACCCACACATACAAGACAAACCGATACAACATATGAACGAAACCTATGGAGACGTCATTGATGCTGTTCGTGCGGCTATCGGACGTAACAGTGCAGCGCTGCATGAGCCTATTTTTTTGGGGAACGAGCGGCTTTACGTTGACGAGTGCATAAATTCCTCGTTTGTTTCTTCAGCTGGCAAATTTGTAGATAGATTTGAACAGGATTTGGCAAACTACACCGGCGCGTCTTTCGCAGTCGCTACGGTCAATGGGACTTCAGCACTGCACCTGGCACTTCTTCTCGCCGGCGTCCAGCCAGAAGATGAAGTGCTGGTCCCGGCTTTGAGTTTTATAGCTACCGCAAATGCAGTTAGTTATCGCGGAGCGATCCCACATTTTGTGGACATCGAAGAGAACAGCTTGGGGCTAGATCCACGAGCATTGCGTGTTTTTCTAGAGGCTTCAACTCGACAAGAAGAAGGACTTTGTCTTAACTCGGAAACAGGGCGAGTCATACGAGCTGTCGTTCCCATGCATACCTTTGGTCATCCGTGTGATGTTGAATCGATTGTGGACGTTGCCGAGGAATTCAATATCACCGTGGTTGAAGATGCAGCGGAGTCATTAGGATCATTTAGTGCTGGAAAACACACTGGTACCCATGGATTGTTGGGGACCTTGAGTTTCAACGGAAACAAGATAATTACGACTGGTGGAGGAGGCGCTATCCTGACGAACGATGCGCAACTCGCTCGGAAAGCAAAGCATTTAGCAACTACGGCAAAGACGCATCACAAATGGGAGTATTCGCACGACGAGATCGGATTCAATTACCGCATGCCAAACTTAAATGCGGCCCTTGGCTGCGCTCAACTCGAGCAGCTCGAATCTTTTAGGTCCTCAAAACGCACATTGTTTGAGAGGTACCAAAGTGCATTTGAAAACTTTGAGAATATGAAAATTGTGCAAGAGCCCGTCAATACCTCGAGCAACTATTGGCTTCAATCACTACTTCTGAGTGAGGACTTGGTGGGGCAAAGAGATGAGTTGCTATCAGCTCTCAATGATGCTGGGTTGCAGTCCCGTCCGATTTGGAACCTACTACCAAGACAGATTCCATTTAGGAATTCACCATGCGCTTCGATTCCCGTAGCAACCCAAATTGAGAGGCGAGTCATCAATCTGCCGAGTAGCGCAGGCCTTGCATGAAAGACATACTGCTGCTGGGAAGCGGTGGACATTGCCGCTCATGCATCGATGTAATAGAAGTTCAAGGCGCGTACAACATCCGTGGAATTGTATGTAAGGAATATTCTGCCACTCGAAAAGTACTTGGTTATCCTGAAATTGGTACAGACGTCCAGCTTGCTGAGCTCCTTGAGTCGGTTCCTAATGCGCTGATAACGATTGGGCAGATTGCGAATTCGGAGATCCGAGAGACTCTCTTTGCCCTCTTGGTCACTTTGGAGGCGAACCTCCCTAGCATTGCCGCACGGAGTTCCTATGTTTCCAAACGTTCCTCGATTGGTTCAGGAACAATTGTTATGCATCACAGCGTGATCAATGCCGTTTCGGAAGTGGGTCGCAATTGCATTATTAACACTGGCGCACTGATAGAACACGACTGCATAGTCGCGGATCACTGCCATATTTCGACCGGTGTTCGCGTGAATGGAGGTGTGTTCGTAGGCGAGGGGACTTTCATTGGAAGCGGAGCCGTGATTCGAGAAGGCGTCAAAATTGGTCAGAGGTGTGTAATTGGCGCGGGAAGCATCGTTTTGAAAGATATTGCAGATGGCACGACATTTTTCAGGCGTGACAGTAAATGAGCCGCACGCTGATAATTGCTGAAGCAGGGGTAAACCACAATGGTGACTTGAACACAGCTTTGAAACTCGTCGACGCTGCAAAAAACTGTGGAGCAGATGTAGTTAAATTTCAGACTTTTTCGGCTGAGGTATTAGTCACTGAGTCAGCCGAGAAGGCGACATATCAAAAATCCACTACCGGGGAGTTTGAAACCCAACTGGACATGCTCAGGAAACTTGAACTGAACCACGAGTCACACATAGTTCTTAGGGACCATTGTGAAAATATCGGAATCGAGTTTCTATCCACCGGTTTCGATATCGCAAAACTGGAGATACTTATTGATCTAGGAATTAAGCGGATCAAGATACCTTCGGGTGACATCACCAATCTTCCACTACTCCGTTATGCCGGAAGTGCGGGTTTGCCTGTAATCCTTTCTACCGGGATGGCAATGCTCACTGAAGTGAGTGATGCCTTGACTGTCTTTCACGCATCTGGTCTAGCGAAAGAGGACATAGTTGTCCTTCACTGCACTTCCGAGTATCCAACCCCCATGCAAAATGTCAATTTGATGGCGATGAAGACTCTGGAGTCCACTTTCAAGGTGAGCGTTGGTTACTCTGATCACACTGTGGGATCCCAGGTAGCTGTTGCAGCAGTTGCGCTTGGTGCAAGGGTTATTGAAAAGCACATTACATTGGACAGAACTTCACCCGGACCTGATCACTTAGCCAGCATGGAGCCATTGGAGTTTCAGTCCATGGTGAAAGCAATTCGAGACGTTGAATGTGCACTAGGGGATGGAGTGAAAGCTCCTAGGGGCGCGGAGTCTGAAAACGCCCTGATAGCTAGGAAATCCTTGATCGCTAAGAAAAAGATCACCAAAGGAGAGATCTTTACATCTGAGAATATTCAGGTTAAACGCCCAGGAAACGGGTTTAGTCCAATGCGCTGGGACGAAGCTCTCAGAGAAGTAGCACCTAAAGATTTCTACCCCGACGATTTGATTGAGTTCTGAGCATCTCGTGAAAAAAGTTTGTGTTGTCACCGGGTCACGGGCGGACTACGGCCTTCTTCGCTGGGTGATGCAGGGTATGAAGGAATCAGACTCTTTACGACTTCAGATCGTTGCAACTGGCTCGCACCTCTCTGTAGATTTCGGCAACACGTTCAGGGAGATTGTTATTGATGGCTTTGAAATCGATTGTCGGGTGAATCTGGATCTGAATGATGACTCGGCTGTCGGAGTGTCGAAGTCAATGGCTCAAGCAATCCAGGGAGTGGCAGGAGCATTTGAAGCCTTGAAACCAGATCTGGTTGTGATTTTGGGAGACCGATATGAAATTTGGGCTGCCGCCGTGGCTGCAACTATTGCGAACATTCCGATAGCCCACTTGCACGGTGGAGAAGTCACACTTGGAGCTATCGATGAGGCCATCCGTCACGGAATCACCAAAATGTCTCACCTACATTTTGTTGCCACTGAAGAATTTCGCCAACGCGTGATTCAACTTGGAGAATCTCCGGATCGAGTCTTTACGGTTGGCGCATTTGGACTCGATAATATTGACAGGCTCGTATTGCTGGACCGACATGAATTGGAACTTGCAATCCAAGCTCAACTATCTGAAACGAATATTCTGATCACATTTCATCCTGTAACACTGCAGGTTGGACAGGCACGAGAGCAGATAAGTCAAATCTTAAATGCGCTCCGGGCGTTTCCAGAAGCCGGACTGTTTTTCACACTACCTAATGCTGATACGGAATCGCAGGTAGTACGCGAAGAGATAGAGCGTTTTGTCGCTGAGCGTGACAATGCCTATGCTTTCGCCTCGCTTGGTCAACTCCGTTACCTATCGTTGCTGAAGCATGTTGATGTCGTGCTGGGAAACTCTTCCAGTGGCATTATTGAGGCTCCAGCACTCTTCACTCCAACCGTGAACCTTGGATTGCGGCAACAGGGTAGACCTCGAGCTGAGAGTGTTTTTGAATGCGAGATCATTGAAACTTCGATTTATAATGGACTGACGAAAGTATTAGCCAAAGGCTTAACTTCAGTCAGAAGCACTTCGCCTAATCCCTACGGAGAGCCTGGAGCTAGCAAATCTTGTGTCAGGGAGATTGAAAACTGTTCGTTGTCTGGGATCACTGTGAAGAATTTCAGAGATTTGCCGCTTACGTAGTAAAAGAAGTCTTGAAAGACTCGATTCTGGTATTACGTTGCAGTGACTCTTGCATCACCGAAAGCAAAAACCAACACAACAGGTCACCGGCACGCAAGTTGTGGCGGCATAATCCAGCTACAACTAACGTGAGCCCGGCTCACTAATCGGGGGCAGGTCACCACAAATTCCGAACGGACTTTCTGTCACATTTGGACTAGTGATCTGTTCGAGCCTTCGTTAGTGAAGATATTGAACCGATGTCTAGCCAATACCCATGCAGCTCGTGAATACCAACAGGAATTTTTGAATCCAGCAACCACTGAAAAACCTGGGGCATATCGATGCTTGCCTGCGGAGCTATTGCTTGAACGGTTCGCTTATTTACCACGTATATTCCAGCACCAACTAGATCCACTCTCTTGGGCTTTTCTTGAATCCGAACGAGTCTTCCTTTATCGGCTTCGATGACAGAATAAGGGATCTGAGAGGAATGGCTCGAAACCGCAATAGTTGCTTCAACGGCCTCGTTAATGTGGAAATCAATGAGTTGACCAAAATTTGGTGCATGCACTAGGTCTGAGTTGCAAACTAAAATCGGATCTCCGGCGTCGTCAACATCCACATTGCGAACTGCACCAGCTGTACCCTGGGGCGACTCTTCAATAATGTATTTAATTTGAATGCCGTAGTCTGATCCGTGACCAATTGACGCAATGAAATCTTCGGCTTTGTAATGCAATGAAATCGAAATCTTGTGAAAGCCTTGTTGGGCCAATTGACGAATTAGAATCTCGATCAAAGGTTCCCCAGCTATGGAGAGCAATGGTTTTGGGGTGGCATCCGTTATCGGTCTGAGTCTTTCACCGCGTCCACCTGCCATGATGAGGACGGGTGTGTCACGTCTTGGTTTTTGAATTATGAGGTCCAATGTAAGGAGATCGTGTATCCGACCGTCGTCCGAGATTATTGGAAGTGCCCTTACGGCCAGTCGTCTCATAACCTCAAACGCATCTTCTGCCCTCATTCCAGGTATTCCAGTGACAGCATCGTGATTGGTGCAAACAACCACGAGATCGGTCGCCTGAGCTCCCTTGAGAATTGCCCTTCGAATGTCACCGTCCGTAATCGTTCCTAAAAAACGAAAGTCAGCGCCAACCACGAGCGCTATTTGCAGCGCTGTTTCATTGAGCACGTTCATGGCATCGCGAACAGTGGCGTCTGGTTTTATCAATAGGGACTCAAAGTTCAATTTTTATCCTATTCTGACGAATCAGCTGCAGTTGAATGGTACTTCTTTTTTCTAACATATCTGAAGCATATTTCGCCATGTTAAGCAGCAATCCATGGAAACCCTCCTTCGCAACGTTGCGTACCTCGTCACAAGACCCGTTTAAGTACGTGTGTTGCAGTTCTTAATGCAGTCCCAAGAAATGTTCGATCAAAAACAGCATCTCCGTCCATCGACAGTTGTCCAGCTCCGGTGCCACCTACGTTTTTGAACGGTGCTCCGTATTCCTCAAAGAAGTGAAAATACGGTTTCAGGATAGAAGGGTTTGGAATGGGTGAAGGCTGAGCTAGGTACTCGGTTAACCTCTGACGTGTCGGGACTGCGAACTCCCAAGATGGGTCCAACCAGTATGGCTCACCCAATACCATCACAGGTCGCCTTCTCGCGATGGCTTCTGCTCCTATTGTCGAAACCCAAACGGCATTCATGTCTGCGGCGTCAAGTAGTCGATATGAATTAATGGTTGAATCAGGAGGGATCTCACTCACATTGGAGTGCACTCTAATGTGTTCCCAAACGTCAAGTTCTGGCCTTGCGAGGCTGCGCTTACTCGGGGGATGATGCCGGATGACAACGTCCCACTCGGTTGGATCCAGCGCATCAAGGATGGCTTCCAAAGCCTCAAGTTGATCCGTGAAGTCCCCGCATCGACGGGAAACCAACCCCGAATACTCCCATGGTGTGGTGGGAAAAAAAACAAGCGTCTTCTTGCGGGAAGAAAACGAAAATTCTTGGGACTCTGACATCGAGTGGCGAAAATGCTGAGTCGACTTGAGTTTCCCTTCTGCGGCTTCACTTATTTTGCCCTCGGCCGCCTGATCGTCGCAGGTTGTTGATTTTCGCTGCTGCCATTTCCAGCTAATGTGGCGACGCCAATCGTCAGGAGAGTAAAGCGAATTGGCATAACAGACAAACCTGTTCTCGTCGCTACCCCAATAACCTATGAGAGTTTCCACCCGACAATTTCTTGCCTCTGAAAGCGCCGTCGCCGCCAAGAGTAGCCGATCATTTGTTGTCGCAACCAAGTCAATATGGTGTTTGACCAACATGCTTTCAACGAGTCGAGCAGCAATGAGATATTGCTCAACATAAGATTCAACCAACGAGTAGTTCATTGACACATCAAAATTTCGCTGCTTCAATACACCGGAAATGGCAGCACTGACAATCTTCCCGCTATCCCGCTCTTCGTGCTTCCATCGCTGCAATGCATTCAGATTATGGAAGGTTGGAACATCGGCGACTGACGCTCCCAAAGTCGTGGTCGAGACAACCTCAATGCCTGCAATCTTAAGTTTCTCACTGACACTGTCGCGGGGGTGCTTAAACTGCCATCGTGAAAAGGTGTCATCTTCATTTACTTGTAAATCCTGAGAGTTGCCATTGTCCAAATTGATATACAAAACCTCGTGGTCATCTGCCTTTAGCCTGAGTGCTAATTCCATACTAAATTTGTAGCACCACCAGTTTGACAATGGATTGACAACAAGAACTCTCCTCTTACTCTCCCGGTTTGGCCAATCTCCCCATTGTTCTAATTCCATTCAGTTCCCAAATCTCTTAGCGGTGCAATTGATCTTCCCCAGGTTAATGAGCCAGACTCCTTTTTAGTCGGGAGTTATTATGGATCCAGTTTAGGGCGAATTCTTCGCGGGCGAGTAACTCGTCACAGATTTTGCCGTTGACGGATTCTACGCATGAGTTTTATCAAGTGATCCCTACGCGATAAATACCGCACCTGTCCGCGCGAATCGTCACCAATCTCGTCAGGCATGGGTGGTCATTTCGGTGCCGTTGTCCATTCGAAGGCATGACGGGTGGTTTCTAGCGGTCGTCGCCCTTGAGGGAAATCCGGTTGCTCGAAAATTTCTCGATCACTCCTAAGGGGTGTCCTAGCAATAGAAACCGTTTCTTATTCCTCACAAAAGGAGGGTTCTGGCAAAGGTGCACGTGCAGCGAACCTAAACCATGCTGCGGAAGACGAGACACAGTCATCTTTGGAGAATACCGAATCTAACCATAACTGATGTGCATCAATGAATCTAGAAGACAATCCGCTAGGTATGCCATCTCCACCGAAGAACTGTAAATCGCGCATAAAACTTTTCAAAGCTGCCACTAATTCGTTGGGAGAAAGCTCTTGGTACGTGACACCTTGAACATCAAGGTGAGGTCCCGGTGCATAATTATCTCCAAACAATAGCTCCGGTTGAATTTCCATTCCACTCTGGCAATCTATAAAATGTTGAAATTTTCCCTGATCTCTGGACGTCCCGGGAAGTCCTAAATAGGGACCGTACATGTTTGTCACTAAGACTGGGGGTGACAGTAAGTAAGCGAGTTCAAGAAGTCCAGACTGCGTTCCAATGTAAAAAGAACAATTCGCGATTAGGAAAGCGTCCATGCGTGCTGACCTCCAAGGCGAATGTGCATAGTCAATCAACCCGGGAATATTGGGTAACTTGGTCATGCTTGAGTCACCCATGCGAAAAACGCGTCCTCCAGTTGCAGCGATCTCCTCGATGAGAGGAATGTAATTTGCGATTGATAGATTT
>Ga0105054_10011300_pt1 | contig 11157 bp, 5 predicted proteins | sample BON02_FD_78091 | JGI IMG/M metagenome (GOLD analysis project Ga0105054, IMG submission 78091) | Freshwater microbial communities from Lake Bonney liftoff mats and glacier meltwater in Antarctica - BON-02 (megahit assembly) | ecosystem: Environmental > Aquatic > Freshwater > Ice > Glacier... | reverse complement strand
TATATATATATATATATATATATATGTATATATATATATATATATATATATATATATATATATATATATATATATGTGTATATATATATATATATATAAATATATATATATATATATCTATATATATATATATCTGTATGCGTATATGTATGTATATGTATGTATATGTATATATGCATATGCATATACATAAACATACGTTTACATATGTAGACAGCAAACGGCGCAGTCTCTTTTGCGAACGCACCCCCCCCGTTGCGTGTTGCACTGTGCCGAAACGGCACTTTGACAGTTCCGTCGGTGGGGCCGACTTTGAGATCATCCACACGAACAGCATTTTGCCTGCTCACCACCTGTGAGCAGGCTCATTACATCCCCCCCCACGAGCTGCTTGCTTCTTCCATGGCAGGCAAGTCCGCCCGGAACAGTCAGAGGCAACGCGACCAATCCCGTGATATCAAGACCGGGCAGGCTACGCACCTCTGAGATCCCGATTCCGCTATTGGTGAGCTCGGCGGTGACGCTTCATTGCCATCATCGGCCTGCATTGCCTTTCCGAGATTGGCACCCTTTCACAAAACCAGTACTGATTTTGACAGAGGAAATTAGCTCAACTTTTGTGCCTCAGTGTTTCCCCGTTTTGTTCCCGATCTCGAGGTCTGGCACTTAAACCTCAAAGTCTCCCCCACCAAGTGCAGTTGCAACGCAGTGCAACACACAGCGACATGCTGCAACACACTGCGACACGCTGCGACACAAGTTGGCCCAGCTTGCAGGTTTGTGTGTTGCAGTGAGTTGCAGTGTGCTGCAGTGCGTTGCAGTGTGTTGCAATGTGTTGCAGTATGTTGCAGCGTGTTGCAGTCTGTCGAGTTATATTGCAGCGTGCTGCAGTCTGTCGAAGTATGTTGCAGCGTATTGCAGTCTGTTGAAGTAACGCACCCCATTTAGAACCGCAGATCAATCCAAAGATCTGTCTTGTCCTCCTTAACACGAATAAAAGAGATCTTCCTCAAAAGGGATCTTGGTCAAGAGATCTTCCTCATCAAACAGATCTTCCTTACTAATCAAAGAGATCTTCCTCATCCTCCTTGACAGGAAACGGCACTTTGACCTTCATCGATTGCTCATACGTACTCGACGATTTGAGATTGCCCTTGCCTCCTCCATGCGTGCCCCCCGGCCCCTGCCAGGCAGTGGCGCCCTCCAGCTCCTCCCCCACCGAGCGTTTTGGATCTGGCTCGGCCAGCGCCTCGGAATCAGGATACATTGCAAGAATCTTGGCCTGCCTTTTCATGAGTGTCTCAGCGTCGTATTCGTTGCCCACTGCTGCAAGCACGCTTGCCAGGGTAACGAGCGCGTAGGCGAATTGCGGGTGGTTCCAGCCGTAGCACAAATGGCGCACTTGCACTGTGCGGCGCGCGAGGGCCTCTGCTTTGTCGTAGATTCGGCGCTGGTAGTAGAGTTCTGCGAGGCCTTGTGTGATGACCCCAACGGCAGGATGAGAGGTGTGAGTGTTAGATTCGAAAGCCTTGAGACCGCGCTGAAGAAAGTCTTCGCCCGCCTCATAGTCGCCTTGCAGCAGGCATAGTCGTCCGAGAATGCCCAGTACGTCGGCGTGTTCCATGCGGGTTTCCAGCAGAATACGATCTGTCAGGTCCTTTTCAAGCTGCGGCAGATCCTTGTCGGAATGCGCCGTGTCGTGCGCGTCCTCCGCCGCCAGTAGCAGCCCCCCAAACGTATGCAGCGCACGATCCAGCAACGTGCGCGCCTCGTTGAGCAGTACAAAATCACGCTCGCCCTGGTCCCATCGCCCGCGCAGCAATTTTGCCAGCGACACCTGCAGCCCAGAAATGCGCAAGCGCATCGCAAAGCTCGAGTTCACCACATCGTCAGGCTGGTCGAGCATCTTGCGGTACATCTCTGCTGCCTCCACCGGCTTGCCCATGTCGGCGAAAAAATCGGCGAGCATCTGCGCGATAGTGAAAAACGCCGCGGGCTCGGGTTTTAAGGCCTCAAATCTCTGAATTCCCTGTAACAGTCCGTTGGCCGCGTCGAGGTGGGCGTTTGTGGCTTTGTAGTAGCGACGCAGATCGCAGTGGTACGTGCCATCGCTGGTGTCGTAGAGCCGCGGGAAGTACGCAAAGTTGTTTATTGTTGTCAGCAACTCCAGCCATGACTCCCCCTGCATCCATTGCCACGCCTCTTCGTCAAGGCGCCGGCGACCAAGCGCAAGACTGCGGAAGTAGCCCGCAAGTTGCCGATGCACGCTGATCTTCTCCAACTTCGAGGGCAGATACCGATATTCACACGCATTTCTGAGGGTCTGATGGGAAAAGTTGACTAATCCGTCCGACCAATGCCAGCAGTATCGCGTTGTGTTGAAAAAGTGCAGCAGCCCGATCCGGGGAATGTCGAGCAGCATATTCAGCAGCTCTTGCTCGCCGATCCCAAAGCGCGCGCCCCACACGAGGCAAACCACACGGCGGACGAAATTGGGGTGGATCGAGTCGAAAAACTTCTCCCACTTCCAGAGTAGGTAGTCGTAAAACGACGTCATGTCATGCGCCTGCAACAGCATGAGATAGTCGGCTTGCTCGGTGTTGCGCCCCGACATTTCGAGAATGCACATCTCGTCCACGAGCTGTAGCATAAAGTTCATGTTGCCTGTCATGGGATTCTCGAGAATATCGTTGATCATCACCGGATCCAGCGGAGGGTAGCTGCGGAATCCCACGTATCGCTCGATGATTTCAGCTTTGCTCTCGATATCCATCGACACCCAATGCCGCCCCTCATCGTGATACCCGAGTTCCAGCACGGGCCATCCCCTCTCGAGCAGTGAATCCAGCGCGGGCCCCGGCGAGCATGTGATAATTGTGCGCACTTCTGCCGGGAACGAGCGCGGCAACCATCGCAAATCCAGCGCGTTGGCGTGGGTGTCGTCTAGCTGGTCGAGGCCGTCTAGAAAGAGAACGGCGCGGCCGCGGGTTGCCGCCATATTGAGCCAGATGAGCATTTCGCGCTGCCACTCGTGGGGTTTGAGACGCTTGGGTACTTCGTCCTCCAACGTCCACCGATCCTTGATGGCCTGCATCACGTTGCAGCACAACCGCTCGTAGTTGCAGCTCTCAGTGTTACTACCGGTGTAGTACTGTAGCCACAGCGCCTGCGGCAAATACGTCCGGTAGTTGGCCACGTAATTGGACACAAATGCTGTTTTGCCACCGCCCGGCGGTGCCACGATGATGAGCGGATGCCCTACGTGTGCTCTGGTATCGAGATGCGAATGCACACGCGCGACCCAGTCCTCCACACTAAGGTAAACTCCGCGTCTTGACAGGGCCAGAGCTGTGTGCACATGCCGTTCGCGCTGGGTGTCGATGTCCTGTGCCTTGTCCGGGAGGGGAAAGTCACGGTGAATACACTCCTGCAGATCCTCAAACGTCTGCCGAACAGCATTCATAGGCTGGGTGTAATCCTCGAGCACCTGCATGTTGGTCTGCCGCATTTTTTCTTTGAGCGCACCTAGCTTCTCCTTCACATCCTCATCGTACTCGACAAAATGGCCCTTGACTGCATTGGCCAGTGCGTCTCCAAACGTTTCGTCGCGGAAATAGAAAAAGACACTGCCTTGGACCTGCTCGATTTTGCTCAGCACCGCACGCTCAAAAATCGTTTCGCCCAGCGACATGGCGTACGACGACTCTCCGCGCAAATCTGCTAGCCATGCGTGATTCTTGGCCTCTATCGCCATCTGGCCGCTCGGGGGGATCCACCCGTATTTTCCGCCAAAATAGAAGAGGAAATAATCGCACTTTTCAATCTCCTCGAGGGAGTAGTGCAGCTGTTCGGGCTGCTCGGCCTCCTCGAGATCGAGCGTCTGCCAGAACATGTCGATTGGCGAAAACGTGACGCCGCGCTCCAAACACAAGTGCATCAGCTCGGGGTATGCGTGCCGCGCCAAGTGCATCCGCTCCTCCACAAACTCCTTGAACGTAGTGTGAAAATACACGCGCACGTGTCTATTGGGCTCGCCCATACTAGAACTAGCCACTTCCTTGTCGTCCTCCACCTTGTGGTTCGCGTGCGCCAGCCACCAGTATTCCAAGGGCATCACTATCGGCGCCTCGTCGTCTCCCGCAGCACCCGACCGCAGCTCAGCTTCGCGCATGATCCGCTCAGTCTCGGCGCGTGCAACCGCCTCCTCTGCCTCAGCAATCGCTGCTTCATGTTCTTCTTGGATTCCCCTCTGCCGCTCCAATCGATCCTGCAGAGCCGCCGCATCCTTGTCAGCCTGTTTTGCATCGCGCGCTTTTTTTTTTTCTGCCTGTCGTTTTTGCTCCTTGGTCGGCTCGCCATCACGGATTTTGCGCTGCTCCCGCGCATTTTTTAAATCCTCGCGCAGTCCCTTTCCATTGTCCATAGAGCCCCGGATTCTCCGCGGGTCGTACCCATCTTTGATGCTGCCACGCGCTGAATTCGGCATAGACGACGACGCAGAAGATGGCTGCGAGCGGATGGTAAGGACAGAATTCGTGACAATGCCTGTCATCAACGGCGACGACTCGTCCTGGATTTGCTCCTCCAATAATCTCGCGAGCTCCATTGGCGGCGGCAAAATGCTCGGTTTGGCATCCTCGTCGTCTTCGTCTAGGAATTCGGGCAAAATCGTGAACTCGACAATCACAGAGCCCTCGCGGATCTCTTTGATCTGCAGTAAATGCCGCGGCACGCCGAGCGCGCGCGCCATGTCGTCCAAAAACAGATGCTCGAACTGTGCGCGCTCCTTCGAGTTGGGCGGGATCTCTGCAAACACACGGTCAAGTTTCATTTCAACATCGGCTGGCTGTAGCTCCAACTCCTTGCCCTTCAAGGGAGAGTCTGCCTGTTTGGCCTTTATTTTCCTGTTGTCGGTCGGTGATTCGGGCTCATCTGCAAAGCTGGCAAAGTCGATCTCTTCCACAGCTTGGCCCCCACCTCCTTGCTGTGCCTGCCTCAGTTGAACCTGTAGTGCCCAGAGTCAGCAAAACATTTCTCTCTCCGTCAACACATTGCATACCTCTCAAGGGATATTCAGTCATCACAGGGTGGATCTTGGATATCCATGAAGGATGTTCATGCATCACAGATATGATTTTTTTCTGCAGGGGTGACTGAAGGAGTAAGTGTGACAGCATGTGCGTATGTGTTTCCGGCAACGGGACACACATACCCGCACACAAACACATACACACACACATACACACACACATACACACACGTACACACACATACACAGACACACACGTATGCCCGGTCCCAAAAAAATGTAGCAGGCATAGCAAATCAATCCGCAAAAAAAAAAAACATGCACCACCTGAAGTTTTGCGTTGGCGACCCGAAGTTCGTCTGAGTCCTTTCTAAGTTGTTTATGATCCTCCTGCAGTCGTGCAAGCTCTTTCTCAAGGCGCGGGGCTTCTTCAGCAAGCCGGCGTATGCGTGCACGCTCATCACGGTCCCGCTCCACCTTCTCTATCTCCATTTGCCGCCGTGCCTCGTCCTCCAGTTTGCGTTCGGCCTCTTCGGATCTCTCTCTATCAATTTCATCCTGCGATTTTCCTGCTTTGTGGTTACCTAGCGCAATCTCCTTCAGCATTGGATCGAGCAGCAGAAATTCTTTTGCGTCTTTCACATACTCAGCAAGAGGCACTGAATTGAAAGACCCCAGTAGATCCTCGCGGCGCTCGATCTCAACTTGAGCGTCGAGACGGATTTGCTTGACCTTGAGGCCATCAGCAAGCTCGACAAGATGGGTCAAGAAGTCGATGAGGTCCTGCATCAGGTCGCGGTGCTTTGAGATTTGATTGTAGAGTACCATTTCGTAATTCCCTGTGAGCGTCGTGACGGTGTTCACCTTTTCTTTTTCCAGCACCATTATGTCGCGCTCAAGATGCTTCACAAATGCCGTGTGCTGCAGCTTGGCCGAGTTGAACTCGAGCTTGAGAAAGTGCAGCTCCGTCTTAACATGTTTGAGCTCTGCAAGCACCGCTTCCTCGTTGGCTTTTGAACGCGCGTACTGCGCCTCCAGATACGCCTGTTCGATGATAGCCGTCTGTCCCGTAATTGTTGCTTCCTTTCTTGCGTTTTTGGCATAGTTTCTGTTGCGCAGCGACTGCACGGCAACATTTTCCTTTTCCGACTCGCTGACTGTGATGCGCTGGAGCGCCTCGCTGCGCTGCCCTTTGAGGTCCTGACACTCTGCCTCCAGTTGCGTGATGTAGTCCAGTCGCGCCTGCACATTTGTGCTTGCTCCGCATCCCATTTTGTCGCCTGCCTCGGAAATTGGAGACCAGTGAGTCAGGTTGAGTGTGTTTAAAAGCGTGCAAGCTTGCGTTTTTGGATGCGGGAGGGACGCCAGTGAAAGTGTGTACAACCTTGTGCAAACATCCGCACGCGCACGCGTTCTCACACTCACAAACGCACACACACACACACACACACACACACACACAACACACACACACACACGGACAGACACGCAAGCATACGCACACACACACATACACACACAGCGCTCAGCATGCATTTGCACATACATAATACCTTGTTATTGATGGCTGGTCTTTAGACTCAACCCCTCACTGCTGTCTCCTGATGCCGTTGTTGCACGCCTGACCATGGCAAACTTAAACTGATCAGGCCCGGCTCGCGACCGCTGGAAATTTTTGACTGTTGTGAAATCAAGCGGACTTCAGGCCAAAAGCACAACGAACTCCATGATAGGTAGTAAATATGACCCTTCTATTTAATTTGTGCTGTATGACTAAAGAATTTGTTATGAAAAATTTAGTCAAAAGAAATAAATAGTATTGTTGGTTCGTGAGGGTGCCTTTGTGCGGCGTTGGAAGTGAGCTGAAAGAGCTGACAATGCCGCCGAAGCGCCCGCGGGAGTCGACTTTTCCGACGGGGCGGATCAAAAAGATCATGCAGCAGGACGAGGTCCGTCTCTACCCTTGCCAATTCTGTGCAATATTTCATCTGGGCTCTTACATATGCATTGGTTGACGATTCACGCGCGATTGGGTGCGGCAGGAAGTCGGGAAGGTGGCCAAGGCAGCCCCGGTGCTGATTTCCAAGTGTCTGGAGATGCTCATCGGTGATCTGGTCAAGAGTGCGAGCAAGGTATGCAAGTCGAAAAACGCTGCGACAGTCAATGTCAACCATCTTCGGGAGGCGGTGGCCAAGGAGCAGACCTTCGACTTTTTGCAAGAGGTGCTTGCCCCTGCCTCGTGCATGTCCAATAGCGTCGTGCAGGCTGCATGCATGTAGCAATACATGTGGATGCATGTGCATGCACTTGCACGCAGGCACACAGAAACATGGACATGCACGCTCGTCACTCACTCACGCACAGATGCACACCGCTCGCACGCACGCGCGTGCACTTGCACGCACACACATATGCTGAATAACACGCGCTGCTGGACACACAGGTCGTGGGCAAATTCGTGCCAACAAATGAGAGCGACGACAAGGTAGTTGGCTCCGACCAAGAAGACGACAACAGCAGCGACTCCTCCTCGGACAGTGATGACGAGGGAAAGCCCTCCGTACAGGGGCGAGGACGGGGGAGGGGAGCAGCCAGAGGCGGCAGGGGCAGGGGAAGAGGACGCGGAGTAGCAGCTGGTGTCGCAGTGTCGGGAGATGCGCCGACAGCTGCGCCGGCGAGAGGACGAGGAAGAGGGCGCGGTAGGGGTGCATCTGCTGCAGGAGATTCGAAGGGGAAGCAGCCTGCAGACGAGGCTAATGTGCCACGAGGACGCGGGCGCGGGCGAGGGCGCGGTAGGGGGAAGCGTGGAGGCTCCGCTGCCAGGGGCACAACGGGTGACGATGCGGTGAATGATACAGCTACTGATGCTGATTCAGCAGGTGGGAGTGCGACGGGGTCGAAAGATAAGGACAAAGCTGCAGAGGCAAAGGAGTTGGTAGTGGCTGCTCTTGTGCTGGCACACCGGCAGGTAGATGATGCTTATGATGACGAATGAAGGCGAGCCAGAGTGGAAGAAGGAGAGGTGCCAGCGAAGAGTCTGAGTGACGAAATGCAGTTCGAGTTACGCCACAACTCGACAAAAACGTAAGAATACGGATTTTTAACTCCATGTTGGATCCTATCAGGGAGATTCAGTGGCAACTCTGGGAGGTTGGGTGGATGTATGGCTCGAGCTTAGTCTTGTGATAAGCATCACTGAAACGACTGGGATGGAGACCACAGTCGGGCGCGCGGCGTGACCCTAGAGTTGAAGCAAGTTGAAGCACACAACACGACCAGACTCAGAATTATCTCATTTTTAACCATTTTCTCCAGTTGCCGCAACCTGATTTCTTCGTTTTTTGTCGATTTCAGCGGCGCAACTCGATTTTTCCAAGTCCTTTTCCCCCAGCGTTGATAGGACTGCGGCGTATTGGATTTCTGTTTTTCTCGCCGCATCTCGAGAAAACGCCCCATTGTCGTAACTCTGCGTAACTCTCGTTTTCCATCGAGTTGCGGCGCGCGCCACTCTTCAACTCTATTTTTCCGTTTTTTGTCGACGGGGCAACTCGATTTTTTCGAGTTCTTGAGTAGCCGCGCCGCAACTCGGCGGAAAATGAGAGTTACGCAGATTTACAACAACGGGGCGCTTTCTCGAGTTGCGGAAGTGCTCGAGAAAAAAATTCAAATTTAAGACGCCGCAGTGCATCAAACGCTGGGGAGGGGGGCCAAAAGTCGAGTTGCGCCGCTGCAACTCGACCAAAAACGGCAAAGTCGAGTTGCCAATACCATTGTCAAAAAAAAATGAAACGGAACATATATAAACAAGTTCAACTCGAAGAAATCCTGGAATCAGGAAATTTCGCTCGATTCCCAACAAATGGGGGTGAAAAGTTTGACGTAATAATGCGGGTCGAGTCACGCCGCAAGTCGACAAAAACGTAAGAATAGGGATTTTAAACTATATTTTGGATCCTATCTGGGAGGGTGGATTGGGGGGCAACTCTGGGAGGTTGGGCAGATATATGGCTCGAGCTTAGTCGTGTGATAAGCATCACTGAAACAACGTTGCGTCAAAATGAATAGAGTGCGAGCGATTCCTCCTGTCCCAAACGTGATGAAAGCAGGGCGAAAGAAACTTGAAAAATTGGGCGCGCGACGGCGGAGGTGTTGCAGCCCCAACGCAGCAGCGCGACGACGGAGGGGTTGCAGCCCCAACTCCGCAGATATATATATATACGGCGGAGGGGTTGTAGCCCCAACGCCGCAGCTATATATATATACGGCGGAGGGGTTGTAGCCCAAACGCCGCAGATGCGGCGTTGGGGCTACAACCATTCCACCGTCGCGCTCTTCCGCTAGCGCGGTGGAGGAGTCGCACTGCCACTGCGAGTGCGCGACAAGCGGAGGGGATCCACACTCTGAGGACAACTGAGGATACTGTAGTTGATGTGTTTTTCCAGGACGGAACTTAATTCTTTCTTGTCCGGGTGTGATTAATTATTGTCTAAATAGTTGCTAGTTGCCGGCTGAAAACCTCGACACCACAAACGCCAAGACGTGCCGAGCGTGCGCGCTAGCGTGCTCAGGAACAGGCACAAGAAAGAGAGAAACCAAATTGTGGAAAATAATGCCAAACAAAAAAGATCAATTCGTGAAAAAATGTCATTTTCTTGTAAAGAAGAGCATTGCACTTGACCTAACAGCTTCATATCGTAGAGTGGCTAACGCAGCTGGCAAATATATCACGGTCCTAGATTCACCCTCGTTGGCCTTTTCCAAACAAGCAGCCGCATGGCTAGCTTGGGTGACATGGTATGCTCACACACGAAACACTCAGTGCAAGACAGTATATGCTTGCAGGTCTTAAGTCACATTTTTTTGTTTTTTATGTGAATTTTTGTTTCAATTATCTGATCCTTCCTGCGGTAGCGTGCAAAACCTATCGCGGTGGTGCTCGTGGGCGGAAGAGCTGCGTGTCTCATAAACAGAAACGGACCAGAGCCTCCCAGAATCTCGAAAACAGGAAAGGACGGTGGGAAAAACTTTTTAAAAACTTGTAAAAGTTGGAAAAGAGACATCAGAAAGAAGAACTTCTTTGCTGGTCACTTTCACACATTAGTCCACCTGCTATTTGAAATCCGAAATTAATTATTATTTATCAAATGTTGTCCAAAAATATTGAATTCCAGATCAAATGTTGATAATATGGTTTGTCGAAAAGAATAAGTCCATTTCAGGGATAGGGTCACTGGCAGGGAATTTACCAGACCCACAATGACCGTGACTTTACATGAAATCTTACATCAGTGGTACAAAGTTCTGTGGATTTGTTTGGGGCCTTTTGGTACAAAAGATGACCTCCCAACCCATCTCAGTTTTTCTAGCAATAACCACGAATTTTGAGTTGAATAGTACAAAAAATGTACAGCTAATTTCACACGTACACTCTCTGCACAAAAAATCTCGTCGAGTAAAATATACAGTATATTTCTTCAGTACAGCGATAACGCGCTTACGACCACAGAATTTTGTATTTGAAGAATCTATTTTCAAGTCCCAAATTTCCATATTCTACGGCCCCCAAACACAGTATGTTCTTGGGTGGGCGAGGGGCTAGGGGACAGTGTACATGTGTGTAGGGTGTCACAGCGGACTGTAGGGCGTGACAATGGAGGAGGAGGTGGATTTTTTTCAAAAGTAAAGCGGTTATTTCGAAAGTTCATATGAACACTCAAACGACTATTCTCGGATTTTCTTGTTTTTCGCCATACCGGTGTGGGTTGTCAGAAACGCAGGACCTTTTTTTAATGACTTATTTTACACATAAAATCTTTTCCGAGTCCCCAGAAATTATTTTGCCCATGAAAACACATATGCATATTTGGTTCCCGAAAAGTTACAAGGTTTTTATGAAACCCTCCTATACCATTGTTACACCCTAGCAGACTGCACGAGCAACAGGGTCAGAGGCGAGTGCAAAGCTGAATCAGCAGCAGCATCTGTGAGCACCAATGGCAGAGGAAAAAAATGTTACGGCAGCAACATCTACGAGCACCAGTGGGACAGATGACGGGAAGTTAGCCCTTGCCGTGACTGGACTTAGTCACGTCCCTATCTTGACACGTGAATAAAAAAGACTTCTAGGG
>Ga0105054_10011299_pt1 | contig 11157 bp, 9 predicted proteins | sample BON02_FD_78091 | JGI IMG/M metagenome (GOLD analysis project Ga0105054, IMG submission 78091) | Freshwater microbial communities from Lake Bonney liftoff mats and glacier meltwater in Antarctica - BON-02 (megahit assembly) | ecosystem: Environmental > Aquatic > Freshwater > Ice > Glacier... | reverse complement strand
TTTGATTTTTTTGGAAAATAGAACGACCCACCATAGAATGATGCACAACCTTGAAAAAGTCCCAATTTTTCAAGCCAAAAGGGTTGTGTATCCCTACTTCAGGGGTACGTATCTGCCCCATTTCAGTGTTGTGTATCCACCCTGTAGTCGATACTGTTGAGGGTTTTGCCCAAAACTGTCGATACATTCAGGTCGATATATTTCTGGGGTTTACCTGATGTTTTCAAAATTCCGTGTATATCGGGTTTCTGTGTCCGGGGTTTTCAAGTTTGATGTGTGTGGCATTTCCTCATCGAAAACGAAAACGATATGAGAGTAGAGTTTTGAGAGTAAAGTTTTTATTGAATAGTGGGTATCCCGGGGATGCGGAAGTTACTTGATTCACCCTGGCAAACCCTGGGAGTTCCCTTCGCTTTAACACCCATTGGTCAGCTCCATCAGTCTCCGCCCTCGCCCGTTCCAGGGGACCGAAAAGTTTGTGGTTTTTAGCTTCCCCTTCTCGACTATTTTCCTTTCTGTAATAAGATTTTTGGGATAGACACTGTTGTCAATGAGTGGATCAGCCACAGCCTTTATCTGCGCCAGGGGGAGAGGGAAAACTGGAGTCACGGCGACAAGATTGAGTTTAGGTTGTTTAATTCTAGTTCAATCTTTAATATAACCCTTCGCGAACAGTTACTCTCTTCACTGAAGCAAAAACCAATCATGCTGCTTTGTCCTGTTTTCATGGCGCTATGGGGTGGCTACGATTAGTAGGATGCTTAAAAATATAGGTCTCTTTTGCAAAAGAGACCTACAAAAGAGACCTATATTGTGCAAAGAGACATATATTTTTAAGCATCCTACTAATGGTAGCCACCCCATAGTCACCTGAGTCGAGTTCCTTGGAGAGCAGTTGAAGGCCACTATTCCCCTCGGGGGACCTAGGAAGATGTCCAGGTCACCAGTCTCACCTAACTCAAACATAGAGAGACGTATGGACAGGCCCAAGTCCGTGGAGGAGGTCATCAGGAGGTGGGAGGGGGTGAGATTAAAATCTCAGTCGTTACAGGCCAATGTGGGGAAGTCCTACTCAAAAAAAAGTGGGGTGGATGCGCCTGATTATACATATACACATTCATATAGATATAGATATACATATAAAAATGCATATACATATACATATACATATCCATATCCATAGACATATACATATACATATACATATACATATACATAGACATACACATATACATGTACGTATACATATACGTATACATATACACATATATATACATATACATATACATATACATATACATGTACCTATACATATACCTATACCTATACATATACATGTACATATACATATACATATACATATACATATGCATATACATATGCATATACATATACATATACATATACATATACATATACATATACATATGCATATACATATGCATATACATATACATATACATATACCCATACCTTTACCTATACTTATACATAGACACAGACATAGACATAGACATAGACATAGACATAGACATATACAAATTCATATACATATACATATACATATACACATACATTTGCATATACATATACATATACATATACATATACATATACACATACATATACACATACATATACATATACATATACATATACATATACACATACATATGCATATACTTTGAGAAGGTCTCGCTGTCGAGTTGAGCCTCGACTCGAAAGCATCCAGGAAAATTATTCCGTCATTTTTTGCCCGTGGTGAAACGCTCTGTTGCAGGGATTCAGGGAACCAAAACCGTGACAAAGAATCGAACTACAGTAGTCCCTTCGAGTGGCGCCACGCCCAGCGGCAACATGAAGAAAAAACGAGACAGTGAGTGATGTGCGCACAAGCAAGGCTGTTGATGAATTCAGCACACATTCTGGGCCAAGTAAGTAGAGATGCTCAGGCTACCCGCCCTCTCGTCTGAGGCTACCCGCCCTCTCGTCCCAACCACGAATATCGCACGTGTGCAGTTGCCTGCTCGGTTCGTTTTGGGGCTTTTTGCGGGGCTAAAGCTTGCGGGGCACAGCCCCGCAAAATGCCACGCAAGAATGCCCCGCAAAAAACATTAGTACCAGGAGCCCCACAAAAACCCAAACTCGGAATCCCATATTCCTCCCAGCTTGGTTTACATATTCCATGATAATCACGCTTGAACTGTCAGGAGTGGTTACACCGTGACTACCGCCATAGAGTGGAAATTGATTGCATGAAAACCTGTCACTTGTTGCATTTGATGGTATGTGAAAGGAGACGTGGGGGGCGGGGGTAGAGACCCAAGAAAACAAAAAGGTTTGTGTACCACTGTCAAAAAATGACTAAAAAAATAATCTTATGAGCGTCGATCGTAGGCATCTGTTTTAGCATTGCTGGTACAAGGTTCCAGTATTACATATCGTAAGTACCGTTTGATATGCGCGTCGTAACGGTAACTTATTAATACAAATTGAACCAAAACATGGATTCGAAACTGAAAAAGTGAAGAATGGGGTTCGAAGTCAGGATATCTACCCCCACCCCCAACGTCTCGTTGAAAGATAACCCCGTAATCTGCCTCATAAGACGTCTGAGTCCAGCAGAGACAAGGTTGTCTGACATATCTCTGTCAAATACAGATACATGTGGGATAACAAGTAATATGGTATGCCATATTCATCGACTGTTTCGGTGATCGACTGTTTCGGTATCGATTGTTTTGATGCCCATCAAGACGCCTGTCATCCATTTTGATAGGCCGACTGCTGGCTCCATAACCAAAGAGGGTCTAGATTTCTTGAGAATATCGGTTGGTGTACCGGTAACACCTCGTTGTACCCCAGCACCCACAACTACTCTGAGTAACGCTGTACTAGAATTTTCGGAGTTAAACTTGAATCTCCAAAGATTTGCAGAGGCACTGGTGGGTGCCTGCCAATCCTCAAATGCACAGTCACCTGAAGATGTCCTGTGGTTGTTACTCTTCGTCAAATCTATGAAATCTGACAGCAACTCCGGTCGTTGAACTATAAAAACACCTCTGCGTAGGTAGGCTATGGAGTTGTCTTGTTGTCACTATGTTTTATCGCTCAGCAGCAAAGCGCCAGTTGACACCCACCGCATGGTTCTCTCTTCACGCTCTTGGCGTATTTCGTCGGGCTTCTACAGCCACGCTCTAAGTCTAATCAGTTTTTTTTGCTTTTTTGGCGTGAGCCAAATCAAGCCCAACTCGTATGGCCGGCGCTTTTTGTGGTGATGATACCAAGAGAGTTTTGTCCCACTGTTCCAGGACCACGTCCGCCACGGGCTGTGGCTACACCAGGCCTCCCTCGCGCGTCCAGGAAGCCACGGGGCCTCGCGATGCTTTGGATTACCCACGACGCGCGAGGAAGGCCTTGTGTAGCCACAGCCCGTGGCGGACGCGGTCCTGGAACGGCAGGACAAAACGGCAGCGCTCTTGGTATTATCACCAGGGTGCCGGTCCTCCCCGACCTGCGCAAGGTGCAAGACGTCTAAAGGATCCACATCATGCCCCAGTGTATTGTCAACGACGCCACTGGAAGACACACACGGGCTTCGTATTTGCTGCCTTGAAAACGAACTAAGAATAATTTCCGCCGAAGTTAAAGATGGTCGTGGCGGTTGTGTAAAAGAGGCGCCCTGCAAACCCATTCCCCACAAAACACCATGATGTACACACAATCACACACACATAAACGACGTCAGCATCACTTCAGTAAAATATTGGATACAATATAACTTATTTCATACTTGCCGGCACCGGACATACTTTTACATCATTTTACATCATTTTACATCATTTTACATCATTTTATATCATTTAACATCATTTTACATCATTTGGCAAAGCTCCCCAGCAAGCGGCAAAAGTGGCATACTGTCAAGGCTTTGATGAGGGAGGGGGTGTAAGTAATACCAATCTGATCCAGCATACTGGCACCGTTGAGACCGTCTGGTGCATTGGCAACAGGTGATTCATCACCTTGCGCCAGTTTCTGTTGCTCTTCAGACGTCAAATTCGTTCCTGAAGTATGTTTGTTTGGAATGTGGTTTTTGAGCGGTTTGTCTTGAATATCCTCGTGCGTCGAATCCTCGTGAGTTGCCGCCTTGGCCTGAACGACACTCGTCCGCACGACATTCGAGGGCTGGGTGGGCTTGATGGAAGCTAACGTTTGTCGCCCCTTTGGTGCTGTCAGTGTGGCGGTGTGTGCGAGCATCTTGGCTGCCGTGTCCACACCGTGCGGCTGGGCCATGGCAATAGCGGATCTACGTGCAACATCAGAAACATGAAGGTAGTGAGCATCAAGAGGTACCAGGTGATACCCTGCCGTAACAGCCCTATCCTCTAGTGCTTTGACCCTTGGGCTCCACTCGGGAACACGGTCAACAGCTACCCCTCCCATTTCTGAACTGCTCACCGGCACGTGCCGGTGTGCTACATTGACAACGGCAGGTTTGATGGCCAAGCGCAAACGCGCCTGTGTGTGCGTAATAGCCTGCGGACGCTGCTTTTCAAGCCTGTCTGCGAAACTCTGGCCAGAAGCTGAAGACTGCTGGTCCCATGATGCAGAAGCATACTCTAAGGAGTCGGCGTTTGCTCTTTGCGTGTCTACCGACGCACTCGTGTGCTCAGGCACGCTGCCCATATCCGACGCTTGCAACGGCGATAGCTTCGCCACCATTCTGTCTCCAAATTTCATGGCCCTTGCATCTTGGTTCACGGCAAGTGACGGTTGCGCATATGTAGAGTCTTGTGATACGGGCCAATCTATGCCTGCTGTGTCAAGCGAAGGAGACAGAGGCAGTGGAGCTTGACTGCCATCAAGAGCAAACACTTGATTGTCTTGCTGCTGTATCAGCGCAGGCAGCATGAGGCCCCGATCAGCTGCGTCTTCCTGCATTTCACGCAGTACCACCACGCGCTGATTCAAAGCAAGTTCATTTTCGAGCACAGCGAGTTGCCTGTTCTTTGCCTCGAGAAGAAAGCCCTCAGCCTCTGCCTCAGCCGCATCGCGCTGTGCAATAGCACTTTCTAGTTTCGCCTTGAGTTGTGAGTCTTCGTTTGCACTGTGCTGTTCCTCCTCACTCTTTGCAGCTCCGGAGAAGGAAACGGATGCTGTGAATGGGGATGGTGCTACAACAGGCGGCACTGCTAATGATGCCACGGCTGCAGCTGTTGCAATCTTAAACGTTGCTGATTCTGCTGCTGGCAGTGCAGTCCCTGTGGCTGGCGACAGCTCTTTTGATGATTGCTCCATTGATTTCGGCAAAACTCCGACAAGAGTCTGCTCGGGTTGAGCTAGTGTCTGCATCTTGTGGACTGCTGGCAGAAGATGCGCTACTTGCACAGCAGCTTCAGCCTTAGCCTCCCTAGCCCTCATTCGCCCGATTTGTTCTTGAAGAGTATCAGCAGCCTTGCGAGCATGGTGCTCAACAACGAAGTGGGCCATCTTCTCACGTGCATCGTCTGCCGAAATGAAGTGTTTGAAGTAGCCATGCTCGATTTGTTCGATGTTGCGCCGCTTCTGGTCTTCGATCTTCGTCCCTGCTGGGTGCACAGAGGCCGACTGCACGCTCGATGCAAGCTGCAGGGGTGCTGGAGTTTGAGCTTTTATATTCGCCTTCTCCTGTACAAATTTTGCTTTGAGCGTTTTCACTTCCTCCTTGAGCGCACTCTCTCGTTTTCTCTCTGTCTTATCCGTCCTGCGCTTCACCTTGCTAGCGGTCGTTGCCGTCATTCTGACCTGCGTGGAGTACTGCAACTGCTTGAAACGTGCTGCCGTATCTGCATCGTTGTCGGCATCCTTCTCGTCTTCAGATTTGTAGTGATGCTCTTTGGTTGACAGCTGCACAATCTCGCTCTCCATATGCTCACGCTGGTGCAAGAGACGCTTTCTGAGGACCTCAATGTCTGAGTGCATCTCCCTCTCCTGTCGCCGTTCGCTCCGCTCTGCATGTTCCTTCTCTGATCTCATCTGCTTCTGCACGTCAAGCTTCATCGCCGAGACTTTGCGGCGCATTAAAGCTTCCATTTCCTCCTTCATCATGTCCTTCGACTGCTCCTTTTGGTCCACATTCTCCAAACTTTGCCTTAGGCTGGGCTTGGCCACGCGTTGTGGTTTTGACTCGCGAGCGTTGCCAAATGCCTAATGTGTTTGTGTGCACAAGTGCTCAATGATTCCTTCGTGTGTAACATAGAGAGAGTTGGAGCGAGAGCCCCAAATAAGATGCGCCCCAGGGTACAGGCGAGCAAAAGTGAAAGAGGAACAGAGAGCGCAAGCGCGAGAGAAAGCGAGAGCGAGAGCACGAGAGCGAGAGAGCGAGCGAGAGCACAAAAGCGAGAGAGCGAGCACGAGCCACGACCGCGCACGAACGCGCACGAATGCAACCGTACGCGGGAGAAAAGAGCGAGAGAGCGCGCACGTGCGCGCGCACGAGACAGAAAGAAGGGGGGTCAGAGCAAGGCCGAATCACCAAAAACCTTGCTATTGACCGTGATTCGCCTGTCTCCGCACTTACACACGTACACACATACACACCCAAACACATACACACGCACGCACATACACACATACACACGCACCAGTGCCTGATCCATCTTGGCCTGCCATTTATCATCATTTGTCTGGAGATGAGCGCCAACGGACGAAACTCCCCTCCGCTTACCGCCTCCCATCGCAGCATCAGCAGCATGCTGCACGGCCTCGAGATTTGCCCGTGCTGATCTCAAAGCCGCGGCAGCTTGCTGGGGCATCTCATCGGATTCTGCCACGGCCTGCGAGGCAATGACTGCAGAGGGAACGCGCTCGCCGTCTGAATCATAGAGTTGCCGCAGTGCCGCATCCTCACCCAATCGGAACGAATCGTACCCCTCGAAGAGCGCGACCCTCTTGCTCTTGCTTCCGCATATCACCGACACCACCACCGCGGCCACAAGAGAGAGCCCCATCGCGACGGCAGCTCTTCGTCGCCATGGACGAGCCGCGCGTTCCCGTGCACTTGTTGTGCCCCACGAAACAGGAATCACGCTATGGATTATTGTCGCCCCCATCCTTTGCCGAGCAGTGCCAGTCTCACAGTGCTGCTTGCGCCGGGATAGTCCTCACCCTCTTGCCATCACGGCCGACGGCATGGAAATAGAGAATGGGATGTTCCGCGTGGAGGGATGGCCCGATGGGGTAAAAAAGGGGGAAAAGAAAAAAGAATTTTTGGACCCAACCCAAAAAAAAATAGCCCAGGCCGAACACCTTGCGCTGGTACAGGCGACTCCATGGGCTGATTTTGCTGTTCTGAGTGCTGAACTCTGAAGATCAACTATACCAGAAATATTTGTGAGAAAGAAATTTCGTTCCAACTTTGTCTTCCTCCAATAATCGTGGATTTCTGCCATCTAAAAAGAGACAGTTATTAAGTTACTTGAGCATTTGGTCATTTCGCTCCCCAAGCTATTTTTTGTACCAAAGAATTTTTACAATCCTGGTTTGCTTGCTTCCCATCTTTGTGCCCTTTCATTTCTTGGGTCGAAACCTGCTGCGGCGAGCCGAGTTTATGGTTGATAGAATTGGTATACGATGCTCCACGAGGATCGCAAGTGGCCGCAAGAGACATGGCGAAGAAGGTGTGTGTCAAAAGATGATCGCGAGTTATGCGAGTGCCGACTTGCGTTCGAATTGCTCGAACGAACACACACACACACACACACGCAACACACGCATACGTGTATCAAAATGTGGCGATGCGTCTTTGGCGTGACATAAAAAACTTGAGTGAGAGGCAGGTGCCTGCATTATTGCTGACGGTACCGACAAAAAAAAACCCACTGATATCGTGGAGATCAGCTTCCAGCACATGATGGAGCCATCTGGTGCTCGCCACCAGGAATGCTCGAGCTGCAAACACCCATGCGCTGGGAGGCCAGCTACCAGCGCAGCACAACTCGACTTCTCACCGCAGGCACGCCACGGTCTGGCCGACACGAGGACTGGCTCTACAAACCCCAATTGTGCTTTCGCGTCACACTGCCATGGCACGAGCAGCAGCCAGCAGCATCAGACTGCGCATCACAAATACGAGTACCAGATTTCGTGCCCACAAACGTTGCATCATACATCGACCCGCGACAGCCATCGGGCTGTTGCGAGCCATCGCAGGCAACGGGGAAAACATTCGCGAATTTTATGGTTTTTGGCAGTGCTGTACCTTGTACCCGGCAATGTGCGTGCACAAGGCTTTTGGAAAAATGCGTCACCGCTGGATTTGCCCGCAGGGCAGGGCTCTGTATCGATTCACGGAGCGGGCCTTTCTCCAGGGGTGTCTGACTACGTGTGCAGCTTCCGTACGAATATCGTCAACCCGTTTCGAGGCGAATTTGAAGCACGAACGTCATCGCTCAGCGTTACGTCCGCGACAGACGCAACTTGTCCTGTGCCTGCCTGGGATTTGCCTGCAACTGCCGTCGTCCTCGAAATTTACAAGGCAGATGTGCTACTCACAAAGCAGGTGAGCGACAACTGCACGCGGCGAGAACCTGGAGTCTCCAGAAGGGCGCGTGGCGGCGGACACACGCTGCCCCGCGCCACTCGAGGAACCTCTGCGCGAGACACGAGCGGACTCAAAAATGCGCCACTGAAATCTTACTGGTCAGTATGGGTTATAGACTCGAATTTTTTTTGAAATCGGACGTTTGCAGACGTCCGATCTCAAATCAGATGTCGTGTCTTTGCTACTGTTTCTTTCCATTTTTTGAGAACGGGTCTCTCCCATCTTGGAAGACATCGAAGCCGAGATCGGACGTCTCTTCGACGGAAAAGTCTGATCCGAGTATCGAAGTCCGATCTCAAAAAAAGAGGAGACTTCCGATCTCAAAAAAAGTGAAAACAAAGGGGAAAAGGGGGCTGGCTATAATCTGTGGGAACTCTGGTCCAACCCGCGGCTAGCTGCCGGGCGGATTTCCCGCAGGAGGATTTGTGCGTTTTCATGGACGTCGGGTGTTTCCCAGGCCGTTTCATACTTTGTTTTACGTGCAGGGTGTAGAGGAGGTATTTTCGGGGTGTTTTGCACTGTTCTGGGCGCGGGATCACGCCTGGGAGACGGCCCAATAATAATTTTTGAAAAAACAAAAAGGTGAAAATCGAGGGAAAAAATCGCCAAAAATTGGAAATTGGAAGAAAAATTATCCGGTGGGAATTCCAAAATTCGGGTGGCGCGCGGCGGGGCTGAAGCCCCTTGCCGCCGCGCGCCCAAGCCCCTCCCATTGCCGTGCGCCCGACACCGAATCTCACCGTGAGATGCGGCTTTTTGCTGTTTGCTCACGCTTGTGTGTGCTGACGTTCGGCAGGGCCCTACCGCCGAGATGCAAATAATGCCGGTGGTGTCAGGAATTTCTCCAGCCGTTGGCCCTGCGTCCGGGCTGCAGTCAGTCAATATCACTGGGGTTGCATTCGACGACAGATTAGAGGGCCGCCAAGCTTATTACCTCATTCTTACTGGGTCGGGAGGCAGAAGCGAACAGTCAGGGCATTGCTCTGCCATCTCTACCACCATCCTTTCTTGCCCAGTTCCGCAATGGCCGTACCCGGCAATCGAGGCAGTTGTGACAGTTTACAGAGGAGAGAAGCAGATTGAGCGCGTGTCAGGCACCTCAATTCTCCTGTACTCATACTTGCCATCTTGCGACTTTTACAGCAGCTTGTCGGCATACGCTCTTGAACCCACATCAATCACAATATCAGGATTTGGACTTGCACCGTTGCCCGATGCATCTTGCATCTTTCGTTACAACGGCACCACTGACGTCACCACTGCAGTACAGAGCGTAGACACTGGGAACGCTGTGTCATTTCGTTGTTTCACCCCTATCTGGACCCATGGGGCTTGCGTGTCAGCACAGACCTGCGCGCACAATGTATCTCTTTATGTTTACGATGGGAATTCAGCACTGATTTGCGCCAGCGCCGAAAACAAATTTGCTTTCTTGTCCTCTTGGACTGCGGTGGAGGGTAGCGCGGGGAAGGCAACTGGTGGCGATATGGTCACAGTGCGTGGTGGTGGGTTTGATCTCGAGGCAAATTACGTCTGCAGATTCACGTGTCCGAATAGTGTCTTTGTTTCGGAGGGTGTCATGCCACTCAATCGAACCATCTTAGTTTGCACTGCTCCGGCGATTACCTCGCTGCCGTGTGTCGCAGATATCGAAGTTATGCAAGGATTTGAGCTCATACATGCTCTGCGTTGGCCTGCATCATATGAGTACGCACCAGTATGGCTTTTTACCAATCAAAGATCGGTCCCTATCACCGGCGAGGCCTCAATGGCAGTTTACGGCATTTTCAGCCCGGATCTTGAATACCACTGCGCCTTTGCTTCCCTGGAAAATGACGTGCTCTCAAGTCCAGTTTACACAAATGCAAATATTTTTTCAAACAGCCGTCTATCGTGCGCGATTCCTCCGTGGAACATCGCAGGCGATGCTCGATTCAGTGTTGTTCTGAGCGATGGATCAGAACTTGAACGGCAACCACCTGATGACTACACTGTTTCTTTTACAGATGATTTCTGGTCAAGGTTCGAGCCTATGTCTTCGCTTGTGGTTAATCCTATAAAAATATATTTGTTTGGAAGTTTCAAAGCTAACGTATCAGAGTATTCATGTACGGTTGCCACAAGTTTTGCAAATCGCGTTGGCACAATTAGCCGGACAAGTGTCACACGTAACAGTATGATTTGCGAGTTGAGCAAGTGGCATCCTGGTCCGGCAGGTAGTGCTCGGATACATGTGTTCCGAGGCGGTGTGGAGATTCCAACTAGCCGAGAACCCTTGTCATTTCGGCTGGATGCCGTATGGACTGGGCTGTCCTCGTCCGCTGGCTCTGGATCTGGCGGAACTGTGCTCACTGTATATGGAAATGGCTTTACCAGCATCAAGAATTATTACACGTGCCGATTCTGCATGCAGAACTGCTTACAGATGCGGTCCTCTCCAGCAGCATTCATCTCACCCACGCAGCTCGCATGTTCTACTCCGTCGTGGATATATGCTGCAGGCATAACCCAGGTAGAGCTCGACAACCGGGAAGGAAATGTCCAGTACGGATGCAATGTGAGCCTGTCGTGTA
>Ga0105054_10011294_pt1 | contig 11160 bp, 8 predicted proteins | sample BON02_FD_78091 | JGI IMG/M metagenome (GOLD analysis project Ga0105054, IMG submission 78091) | Freshwater microbial communities from Lake Bonney liftoff mats and glacier meltwater in Antarctica - BON-02 (megahit assembly) | ecosystem: Environmental > Aquatic > Freshwater > Ice > Glacier... | reverse complement strand
GCGGGAATTTGTGCCCAACAGCCAGGTCTGGACGCAGGGAATGACCCAATGGGTCGAAGCCCATACCATCGCCGAGCTTGAGCCGATCCTGAAGGAAGTGCGACCCGAGCCAAAGTTTGACGCCCCAGGGTTTCTTTCAGGAACATGGCAGTCCGGGCCGACACAGGTAGACGTGCCAGGTGTAGGCCCCGGGACAAGAAGTGGGCGCGTGACCTATAAGCGCGATGGCACCTATATCCTTTATCAAGAATTGCGGGTGATGATGATCGGCAGCATGACCACCCAGACCACCACGGGCCAGGGAACCTACGAGGCGGTCGAGCAAGGACCGGGGGTGATCCTTGTGACGTTCAAAGGGCAGGCGACGATGAACATAACGGGCGGTGGTTCTGCGATGCCGCCGCAGACCGAACAGGTCAGCGGGTCGTTTGTGTTGAAGATCGTTGACAACAATACCGTCTCTGATCCCGACGGCAGCCGTGCATCGCGGGTGTCGAACTAAGGCACTTTGCGTTTGATATGAATCAGGCTCAAATAGAACGCCAGGTGCGTCAGAGCGTTTCGGGGATCACGGGGCGCATTGCCAACTTCCTCAAGGTCAGGGAGCGTGGCGATGCAAGCAACAGGTGTACTGCGCCCCTCCCCGGGGCTTTGTGTCGAATCGGGTTGATACCTGATTGCGGAGCATGTTTTCGGGCGACTGCACCGCGCCCAACGGGGTGATGACCCTGCGTGGTGGTGCGCGGCGCACACAGCCGCTGCCTGCACGCTTGGAGCGACGGTTCAGTCGCCCAGCTTGGCGTGCACCTCTTGCAGGTCAATCTCGCCGCCGGGCATCTTGTTGGCGGGGTTGTCAAAGTCGTATTTGAACACCTCGAAATCGCGGTGATACATCTCTTTCATCAGATGCATCGACAGATCGTCGAAATAATCTTCGACCGGGTGAGCCCTTTTCGGCCCGTGCTCTTCGGATTCGTTGAAGCGCGGGATGTCGGCCAGCACGACAGGATGGCGCGTTTCGATCCGGTCGAGAACGGATTGCATTCCGTCGTTGAAATGCTCGGTCCAGATGATCCGGTCATAGTGCCCGCCGTTGACGATGAATGTCGAGACATGGCCCGACATGGCCGACCAGTGGATGTCGGGGTCCATGGGTTTGCGCCAGCGGATGGTGTCGCGGGCGAACAGCAGGAAGCGGCGGAAGGATTTGACCTGGTCGAACTCGGCCCCGCCTTCGCCCACGTCGATCCCGTACTTCTGGACCAGCAGCGGCACAAGGTTGCCGCGATAGCGTTTGCCGTTGCGCTGGATACCGCAGATCTTGTCGAAAAACGACGACAGGATGCGGGTATAGGGGTTGCGCACGCAGGTGAAGGTGGGGGCGGAGTGTCCCTTGACCGCGTTGGCGATCAGCGTCTGGCTGTCCTCCAGCGCCCATTTGTGCAGGCCGGTCTGGGCATCGTGGATGTCACCGTCGTAAAAGGCGCCATGGTCGGAATAGTACATGATCTGTCCGATGGTCGAACAGGCGCATTTGGGAACCACGCGGTACACCACGCTGCCGCTTTCCGTCATCCAGGTTCCTGGAAACCCCATCGCAGTTCTGCCTCCGTATTTTATCAGCTTTATGTGGCAACTCCACGCGAATGCACAGAAAAATCCCGCCTCGCCGGGTCACAAGGCTGACTTTTTACGTTAAGTGGTTAAAACAATCACAACCTTGAAGGGGTTATCGTTTCTGAAATGGCAAGAATCGCCTTCATTCTGTTGTCTCACAAGGACCCGGACGCCATCATCCAGCAGGCGCGCCGCCTGACGGCTGTGGGCGATTTCATGGCGATCCATTTCGACGCCCGGGCGGCGCGCGCCGATTACGAGCGAATCCTCGACGCGCTGAAAGACAACCCGAACGTGGTGTTCGCCAGACGGCGAATCAAATGTGGCTGGGGCGCATGGAGCCTGGTCGAGGCGACGCTGCTGGCCGTGCAGGCGGCGGTCGACGCGTTTCCGCGCGCCACGCATTTTTACATGCTGTCGGGCGACTGCATGGCGATCAAGTCGGCGGAATATACCCATCGCTATCTCGATCTCGAAGACGCCGATTTCATCGAATCCGAGGACTACTTCACCAGCAAATGGATCAAGACCGGATTCAAGCAAGAACGGCTGATCTATCGCCACTTCTTCAATGAACGCACCCATAAGTGGTGGTTCTACACCTCGTTCGAGTGGCAGAAGCGGCTGGGTCTCAAACGCGCGGTGCCAGGCGATCTGCAGATGATGATCGGGTCGCAATGGTGGTGCCTCAGGCGACGCACCATCGAGGCGGTGCTGCGGTTCTGCACCGAACGGCCCGATGTGATGCGGTTCTTCCGCACCACCTGGATTCCTGATGAGACGTTCTTTCAGACCATCGTGCGCCACATCGTGCCCGAGCGCGAGATCAGGGCGCGGACTCTGACCTTTCTGATCTTTTCCGACTATGGCATGCCGACGGTGTTCTACGACGATCACTATGATCTGCTGCTCTCGCAGGACTATCTTTTCGCGCGCAAGATCAGCCCCGAGGCCAAGCAGTTGAAGCAGAAGCTGGGCGATCTCTATGCCGCGAAGGGGGCGACGTTCCAGATCAGCAACGAAGGACGCAGCCTGTTCAAGTTTCTGACCGGACGCGGGCGCGAGGGGCGGCGGTTCGCGCCGCGGTTCTGGGAAACCGAATCGACCCTGGGGCGCGAGCGTGAACTGATGATCCTGATCTGCAAGAAATGGCATGTCGCCAAGCGGGTGCTGGACCGGATCAGGCAGGTCACGAACATGCCTGCCATCGACTATCTGTTCGACGAGCAGAACGCCCATCTGCCCGATCTGGGGGGCATCCAGAAGACGCTGGAAAAGCGCACGCGCCACCGCCGCGCGCTGATGCGGATGCTGTTCGACTATTATGAGACCGACCGGCTGATCATCTGCCTTGACCCCAACAACATGGAGCTTCTGCAGGATTTCCAGAACGACCGGTCGACCACCCGGCTGATGGAGATCGAATGCGTGTTCACCGACGAATACCTTCTGGGCCATGCCAAGCGTGTCGGACTGGCCGGTGAACGCACGCCGCAGGACAAGATAGATACTTTGTTGCCGACAATCCGGGCGGATGTGGATTATGAAAGCGATGTGCTGCGCGATGCAGGGTTCGACGGGTTTCACCGCCTGCGCGAAACTGCCAGCGAGGAGGAGAATGCAGCCGCGCTGGCCGCCTTCCTGGCGGTCTCCCTGGGCAGCGCGAAGGCCATTGTCGGGACAGAGCATCTGTTCCAGGATTGAGATGAACCAGCGGAGCTTCTGCCATGGCCTATGCCTATGACGACCAGAACATATTTGCCAGGATCCTGCGCGGCGAGATTCCGAACGCGACCGTGATGGAGACGGAACACACTCTCGCGTTTCGCGACATCCGTGCCCAGGCGCCGGAGCATGTTCTTGTGATCCCGAAGGGCGCCTATGTCTGCCACGATCACTTCGTCAATGCGGCCAGCGACGCCGAACTGGTGGATTTCATGCGCGTGACGGGGCGGATTTGCGCCGAACTGGGGGTGCAACCCGGACATGGGGGTGCGGGATACCGGATCATCAGCAATGCGGGGATCGACGGCGTACAGGAGGTGCCCCATTACCACCTGCACATCCTGGCCGGGCGGCCCCTTGGGCGGATGCTGGCGCCGGTCTGACCTGGCAGAGGCGCGCGATGCGCGCCACGATATTTTTCAGTCCGGTGATTGTGGCAGCGTCGGTGCGCCGTGCCGGGCGGCGCATTGGTTGCGATGCCGGATGCCTCCGGCGGGGATATTTCAGGCAAGAAAGAGGGGCAGGTCTGGCGCGCCTTGCGGCCTTGCCGGTGTCGGGGGGATCGTTATGGTGGCGGGCAAGTTGAACCGTGCCGCAGGGGATTGCGTGATGAGCTTTGAGCCACCGGAAACCGAGATCGTCCACACCCGCCGGGTGGCCTGTGACGGGGGCGGTGGCGGGCTGGGGCATCCGCGGGTGTGGCTGCAGATTCCGGTCGAGACGGGCTGGGTCGAGTGCAGCTATTGCGACAAGCGCTATGTGCTGGAAGGCGATGGCGACGGGCACTAGGCGCTGTGGTTTGGTCGACCCCTGATCCGGGGTTCAGGGGGTGGTATGGCGGAAAAGTTCGGCAAGGGGCATCATCTGAGCCTGGTGGATGGCTCGGCGTTCATTTTCCGGGCCTATCATGCGTTGCCGCCGCTGACGCGCAAATCTGACGGGTTGCCGGTGGGGGCCGTTTCGGGTTTCGTCAACATGCTGTGGAAGATGCTTGAGGACAATCGCGGCGTCGACGCGCCCACCCATGCGGCAGTGGTGTTCGACAAGGGCAGTCACACGTTCCGCAACGACATGTACGATCTCTACAAGGCCAACCGCGAGGAGATGCCGCAGGATCTGCGCCCGCAGATTCCGCTGACCCGCGAGGCGACACGGGCTTTCAACATCGCCTGTCTGGAGCAGGAGGGGTTCGAGGCGGATGACATCATCGCGACGCTGGCCTGCCGCGCGCGCGAGGCGGGGGGGCGGGTGACGATCATTTCCTCGGACAAGGATCTGATGCAGCTGGTGGGCGGCGGTGTCGAGATGTACGACGCCATGAAGAACGCCCGCATCGACAGCGACGGGGTGCGCGAGAAGTTCGGCGTGGGGCCGGAACGTGTGGTGGATGTGCAGGCGCTGGCCGGGGATTCGGTCGATAACGTGCCGGGTGCGCCCGGGATCGGGATCAAGACGGCGGCGCTGTTGATCAACGAATACGGCGATCTGGACACCTTGCTGGCGCGGGCGGGCGAGATCAAGCAGAACAAGCGGCGCGAGGTGCTGATCGCACATGCCGACCAGATCAGGCTGTCGCGGCGGCTGGTGCAGCTGGATTGCGACATGGCGCTGGATTACACCATCGAGAGCCTTGAGGTGCAGCCGCCGGTCGCCGACGATCTGCTGGGTTTTCTGACGGCGATGGAGTTTCGCACGGTCACGAAGCGGGTGGCCGAGGCGCTGGGCCGCAGTGCGCCGGCCATTCCCGAAACAGCGCCCCAGGCCGGATCGGCAGCGCCCGAGACGGTGCCTTTCGAGGCAGCAATCCATGAACTGGTTTCGGATGCCGCTGCGCTGCAGCTCTGGATCGATCGGGCCAATGCCCGGGGCTGGGTCGCCGTGGATACCGAAACCACGTCGCTGGACGAGATGCGCGCCGATCTGGTAGGGATTTCCCTTTGCATCGAGCCGGGCCATGCCTGTTACATCCCGCTGGCGCACCGGGCGGCTGCGACCGACGATCTGTTCGGGTCGGACGATCTGGCCGAGGGACAGATGGGGCTGGACGCGGCGCTTGCGATGCTCAAGCCGCTGCTGGAAGATCCGGCGGTGATCAAGATCGGCCAGAACATGAAATACGACGCCAAGATGTTCGCGCGCTACGGCGTGGCGGTGGCGCCGATCGACGATACGATGCTGATGTCCTATGCGATGCATGCGGGCCTGCATGGGCATGGCATGGATACCCTGGCCGAGCGGTATCTGAGCCACACCGCCATTCCCATCAAATCGCTGTTGGGCAGTGGCAAATCCATGGTCACGTTCGACCGCGTGCCGTTGGATGACGCTGTGAAATACGCTGCCGAAGACGCCGACATCACCCTGCGCCTGTGGCAACAGTTCAAGCCGCAACTGCACCGCACCCGGGTGACGACGGTGTATGAAACGCTGGAACGTCCGCTGGTGCCGGTGCTGGCGCAGATGGAGATGCACGGCATACAGGTCGACCGCGATACGCTGTCGCGCATGTCGAATGCATTCGCCCAGAAGATGGCGGGGCTTGAGGCCGAGATACACGACCTGGCAGGGCGGCCGTTCAACGTGGGCAGCCCCAAACAGTTGGGGGAAATCCTGTTCGACGAGATGGGTCTGCCGGGCGGCAAGAAGGGCAAGACGGGCGCCTATGCCACCGGCGCCGATGTGCTGGAGGATCTGGCGACCGAGCATGATCTGGCTGGGCGCATTCTGGACTGGCGGCAACTGAGCAAGCTGAAATCGACCTATACCGATGCCTTGCAGGACCATATAAATCCCGAGACGGGGCGGGTTCACACATCCTATTCCATCGCCGGGGCGAACACCGGGCGGCTGGCATCCACCGATCCGAATTTGCAGAACATTCCGGTGCGCACCGAGGAAGGGCGGCGGATTCGCGAGGCGTTCGTGGCCCCGAAGGGCAAGCTTTTGGTGTCGCTGGATTACTCGCAGATCGAATTGCGTATCCTGGCCCATGTGGCGGGCATCGACGCGCTGAAGCAAGCGTTCCGCGACGGACAGGACATTCACGCCATGACCGCCGCCGAAATGTTCGACGTTCCGCTGGAGGGGATGGACCCGATGATCCGCCGTCAGGCCAAGGCGATCAATTTTGGGGTGATCTACGGGATTTCGGGTTTCGGACTGGCCCGCAACCTGCGGATTCCGCGCGACCGCGCCCAGGGTTTCATCGACCGGTATTTTGAGCGGTTTCCGGGCATCCGCGCCTATATGGACGACACGGTCGCCTTCGCCAAGGAGCATGGATATGTCCAGACGCTGTTCGGGCGCCGTATCAACACGCCCGAGATCAACGCGCGTGGCCCCGGCGCGGGTTTCGCAAGGCGCGCGGCGATCAACGCGCCGATCCAGGGTACGGCGGCCGATGTGATCCGCCGGGCGATGGTGCGGATGCCTGGCGCCATCGCGGGACTGCCTGCGAAGATGCTGTTGCAGGTCCATGACGAACTGCTGTTCGAGGTGGACGAGGGCGCGGTCGACGATCTGATCGCCGCCGCCCGCGACGTGATGGAAAACGCTGCCGCCCCTGCCGTGCATCTGGATGTGGCGCTGAACGTCGATGCCGGACAGGGGATGAACTGGGCCGAGGCGCATTGAGCGAAAGCGCGCCGTGGGTCGAGGTGCAGCCCCTGGCCGCACTGCGCGACTGGCTGGCGGCGCACCATGGCAGTGCCGGGTCGGCCTGGGTGGTGACGCCCGAGAAGGGAAATTTTGACTGTCTGCGGTTTCCCGAGGTGGTTGCGGCCCATACCACAATCGCGCGATGTCGCGCCCGCCCGTCTGCCCTGTGATGTCGGCGGACGATGCAATTCGTCTCGGTAGGACAAGGGCGTTACAGGCTGTTTTGTCGATCGGCCCGGCACCGGCCGCGCAGCCCAGACCGCCACCACCGCCCCTGGCGACGAGGTGCAGGGCAACGCTCATCCCATGCTCCATGTTTGCGTCGGGGTTCGTTCTCGAAAAAATTTGTCCAGACAAATTTTCACTTGACGGTGGCGGGCGGCGTCGTACCTTCCATCAATGTCGAGGAGGGGTTCAGGCATGGCGGACGAGGCAAATCGGGTGATTGTGGCAGAGGCGGGCCCGGTGGGGCTGGTGGCGACGGTGGCCTTGCTGGCGCGGGGCATTCCCGTGACCCTGCTTGAGGCGTCGCCGGACCCGCCCATCGACCTGCGCGCCTCGACGTTCCACCCCCCGACGCTGGATTTTCTGGCGACCCTCGGCCTTGCGGCGCCGCTGATCGAACGGGGCCTGAAATGCCCGGTCTGGCAATTCCGCGACCGCAAGGCGGGGGTGATCGCCGATTTTGATCTGTCGCCGCTGGCCGACGAGACGGATCACCCCTACCGGTTGCAAGGCGAACAGTGGAAGCTGACCGAACACGCGCGTGCCCACGTCGAAGCCCACCCCGATGGCACATTCCTGAGCGATTTCGCAGTGGAAACGGTGGGACAGGACGGCGATGGCGTAACCGTCACGGGCACCCGCCCGGATGGCAGCGTTGACAGCGTGCGTGGGCGGTTCCTGATCGGGGCAGACGGCGCGCGGTCGGTGGTGCGCAAGCAGTTGCCGGTGAACTTCGAGGGGATGACGATCCCCGAAATCTTCCTGTCGATGTCGACCCCGTTTCGCTATGACCGCGCGATGGCGAATCTCGCCAATATTTCCTATGTCAGCGACCCTACCGAATGGTTGGTTCTGCTGCGCACGCCGACGCTGTGGCGCGTGCTGCTGCCCACCGATCCGAACCAGAGCGATGCCGATGTCCTTGATCCCGCCAGGATCGAGGCGCGGTTGCAGGAAGTCCTGCCCTCGCCCGAACCCTACCGAATCGAGCACAAGACCGCGTGCCGCGTGCATGAACGGGTGGCCGACAAATATGTGCATGGACGCATTTTCCTTGCGGGCGATGCCGCGCACCTGAACAACCCTCTGGGTGGCATGGGCATGAACGGCGGGATTCACGACGCGATCAACCTGACCGACAAGCTGGCGCAGGTGTGGGCCGGCGCCGACCTGTCGCTGATGGGGCGGTACGAGCGGCAGCGGCGCAAGGTGGCGATTGAAACGGTGCAGGCGCAGGCCCTGCGCAACCGAAAGGTGCTGAACGAAACCGATCCGGCGAAACGCTCGGCGTACCACGACGAACTGCGCGCGACGGTCGCCGATCCGGCCCTGCACAAGGCTTATGTGATGAAATCCTCGATGATCCAGTCGCTGCGCGATCTGGACGCGGTGGCATGATTGCTCAGCCCGACACCGATGCGGACCCGCCCAAGCCGGTGCGCACCCCTCGCTATGTCGAGATTCTGCGGGCCCTGCGGCAGGACATCGGCGCCGGGGTCTATGTGATCGGGCAATTTCTGCCGCCCGAGGCCGAACTGTGCCGGGCGTTCGCCACCAGCCGCTTCACCGTGCGCGAGGCGCTGCGCCGGTTGCAGGACGACGGGCTGGTCGAACGCACCCAGGGGGCGGGCAGCCGGGTGATCGCGCTGCGGCCCGAGGGGGTGTTCGTGCAACACTATCGCTCGATCGACGAGTTGAACCAGTTTGCCCGAAACACGAGGATCGAGGTCGTCTCGCAGGATCGGGTCAACCTGGACGAGCGGCTGGCGGCACAGGTGGGCGGACAACCGGGCGAAGCGTGGGCCTTCTTTCGCGCCCGCCGGTATGCCCGGGATGCGGGCGCTCCGCTGTGTCTGCTGGAAAGCTATCTGCCGCTGCGGATGTTGCCCTTCCTGCCCGACCTGGGCAAGGCGCGCGGCCCGATCTATGAACTGTTGTCCCAGGCGGCGGGCGAACCCGTGGTCGATGCCACGCAGGACACCCAGGCGCTGGCGATGCCCGGCCATGTGGCCGATGCGCTGGGCGTGTCGCGCGGCGCGGTCAGCCTGCGCATCCTGCGCCGCTATGCCTCGGACGAGGGCACGCTGATCGCCACGTTCAACTGGCATCTGGGGGGTGATCGGTATGTGCACCGCACGAATCTGTCGCTTCAGGACCGGCAGTTGTAAATTTTCCCGGGCGAATTCGTGACGCTGGTCTATGCCATCAACGCTGCCACCAGTTGGCATGCGATGCGCGCCATGGAGAGCGACGACCGGTTTGCCGTCCACGGACCATCGTTCCAAGAACACCGAGATGACAACGGGGAGAGACAACATGTAAATCATCACACTTCTGGCATGCGCCTTTACGCTGGTCGCCGGAGCGGCCACGGCACAGGTTGCGGCGCTGGGCTCAACCGCTACGGGCGGGACAAGCGAGATTGGCCGCACCATGGCCGCAGCGGTTTCCGAAGCCTCGCCTTTGCAGTTGCGCCCACAGGAACTGGCCAACACCGCCGATTACATCCCGCTGGTCAATTCCGGCGAGATTGAATTCGGCATCGCCAACGTCGTGCAATATTCCTATGCGGTCAGCGGTACGGGGATGAGCGAGGGCCGCCCCAACCCCAACACGCGCATGGCCGCCACGCTGATGCCGTTTCGCGTGAGCTATATCGTGCGCCGCGACAGTGACATCAATTCGCTGGCCGATCTGGCGGGCAAGCGGGTGCCTTCGTTCTCGGAAGGGGCGCTGGGCGATTTCGTGAACAAGGCGTTTCTGGGCACCGCCGGTCTGACCATGGCCGATGTCGAAGAAGTGCCCGTGCCGAACTTTCCGCGCATGTGGGCCAGCTTTGCCGAAGGCAGCAGCGATGTCGCCATTTTCGTCGTCGGCGCCGCCAACAGCCGCGAATTCGATGCCACCTTCGGCATCCGGTATCTGAGCTTTGAAGATACCCCCGAAGCCCTGGTGGCGCTGAACGAATTTCTGCCGCAGGCGTATTTTGCCGAACTGACCGCCGACAGCGGCATTCCGGGCGTCACCGAACCCACCAACATCAACGTGTTCGATTACGTCTTTTTCGCCTCGGCCGAAGTGTCGGACGATATGGTGTATACTGCGGTCAAGGCGCTGTGGGAAAAAGAGACCGATCTTCTGGCCGGTGGCCCTTTCTGGGGCGGGTTTGAAAAAGAGCGGATGGGCCTGGCCAACGGCAACGAATATCACCCCGGCGCCATCAGGTTCTATCAGGAAATGGGCGTCTGGAACCAGTAACCCCCAAAGGAGGGCGTGATCATGGTTGCCGAGCCCGAAGACGATACCGCCCCCCTGACCCGCCGACTGGGTCTGCTCATAGCCGGCATGGCCGCGCTGGTGACCCTTACGGCGATCTTCTGGTCGTCCAGCCTGCCGGTTTGGGTGGGCTGGCGCATCTATTCCGAACAGGTGCTGATCGTGGCACTGGCGCTGTCGCTGGCGATCACGTTCCTGACCCGTCCGTTTCGCAAAGGCGCTGTGCGCCATGGCCCCGGCTGGTTCGATTGGGCGGCGGCCCTGATCGCGCTGGGCTATGGCGCCTATATGGTGGTGCGGTTTCCCGTGCTGTCACAGAACGTGTTTTATCATCCGACCGAATCGTTGATCGTATCGGCCATCGGCTTTGCCCTGCTGATCGAGGGGGTGCGCCGGGCCATGGGCTGGGCGCTGATCGTGATTCTGGCGGCGGTGTGCCTTTACGCTCTGGTGTCGGGCAGCCTGAGCGGGCCACTGCAAAGCCGCTCGATCGCGCCCGACCGTTTACTCACCTTCCTGATGCTCGATTCCGCCTCTTTGACCGGCGTGGCGCTGTATATTGCCGTGTCGGTGGTGGTGCCGTTCCTTATCCTCGCGCAACTCCTCCTGGCCTCGGGCGGCTCTGCGTTCTTTTCTGATCTGTCGCTGGCGCTGACTGGG
>Ga0105054_10011287_pt1 | contig 11162 bp, 10 predicted proteins | sample BON02_FD_78091 | JGI IMG/M metagenome (GOLD analysis project Ga0105054, IMG submission 78091) | Freshwater microbial communities from Lake Bonney liftoff mats and glacier meltwater in Antarctica - BON-02 (megahit assembly) | ecosystem: Environmental > Aquatic > Freshwater > Ice > Glacier... | reverse complement strand
GTGTACATATAAAAAAACATGCACATGATTACGACGCGTCTACAGGAGTCAGTTTGGAAGAAATCCAATAGTAAGATTTTGTTTTATTTACGTTACAGTTTACTTGTCTTGGGTACCGAGACACAGAAATTTCCCTGATTTTGCCTGTCTCACCATATACAATATTGCCAGAAGCCCTGAATTGTTTGTTTGTCTCACCATATATGAAAATGCTGAGACATGCCCTCAAAAATAATTTCTTAGCGCTCGGCGTTTGCTTTCCGCGGCCCTGCTCGAGCGCTGGCCGCATGTTTGCCATGTCAAGATCACGTTTACAGTACTACTGACGAATTGTTTCGTTGCCACAACAAAAATTTCCGATGAAATACGTTGTAAACTGGATTCCACTGAGAATCCGCGTTCGTTCGAGAAATACCCAACCCCACCTTAAAAGCTTGTGATTGGTACTGCGCCCTGGGGCTGCAGTACCAAAAAAAATAAAATCTGAGAGGACCAATACAAATCCTAAGATACTTGGCACAAAATTTGAATTTCTAGAAATGTTCGAACCTTCATTTTCCCCCCACGGTGAGTTCGGAGCGATGATAACGCGAACTGAGAATTGACATGTTAGGCTGGGCGGTGAGTTCCGCTGGCGCAACTCTCAGAGGCTCGGCGTTGGTGCATGCCTAAAAGCCTGCCAGGTTGTACAGATAAAACTGGCCTGTTTTATCTGTGTACTTGCGTTTGGAGAAACACAGCGCAATGGCAAAATCCGGAAAAAAACGTGTTTCGACGTAAGACAAATCAGATCTTGCCATTGCGCTGTGTTTCTCTAGTACTAAAGTTGTGCACAGACCTAGATCTCAGTCTCCTCTACATTTTGATATCAGGAACATATGGCAAATTCGCTCGGAAAAATAGTTTCCTAGCGCTCGGCGTTTGCTCTCCGCAGCCCTGCTCGAGCGCTGGCCGCAGGTTTGCCGCGTCAAGATCACGTGTACAAAACTACCGACGAATCGTTTCGTTGCCACAACAAAAATTTCGATGAAACACGTTGTAAACTGGATTCCACTGAGAATCCGCGTTCGTTCGAGAAATACCCAACCCCACCTTAATCAGTCGGGTTTTGATACTACGGAATTGGCAGTGTTGTATCACACAATGGGTCGTACCAACAGGTGTTGTAAAAAACAATGGGTCGCACCCCGTGTTTCGAACAATGGGTCGCATGATCAAGGTTGCGAAGACACGACTAATTCGAATACGATGTTTTGGTAAACAAAAAATATTTTTATTGTACCCATCCCCAACTTTTCGCCAGGTACAGAAACTGGGTGGGCGGTGAGTTCCGCTGGCGCAACTCTCAGAGGCTCGGCGTTGGTGCATGCCTAAAAGCCTGCCAGGTTGTACAGATAAAACTGGCCTGTTTTATCTCTGCAATGCAGAGCATGGCACGTCAAGACACTACTGCACGATTGATGGACATGGCGATAAACGAGTATGGCTCTGTGAAAGTGACAGAATGTTCCAAGAAGTGCTTGCAAGCAATGGCCAACACTTTTCTCGGGGACCTCCTTGGTCGTCAGGAGCTCACTGAATCGATGGAGACGAACAAGGTCAGCGAGGCAATCAAAGGCTGGATCGTCCAAATCTGTGGTTTTGTTGGCACAATGAGGTTGTTGCGCCTGTTTTTTACCCATTGGCATGTGGGGCAATCTGCATCTTGCTTAGCCCTTGAGTTAACGTGTTGTGTAAAAAATGCCCAGGGAACCGACCTCGCTTGAAACTCCTCAAGTGCTTCGAGCACCTTTGATGAAGCAGATCAAAGCTTTACACCCCGGTTGTCAAAACTTGAATCAGTGTCCTCCTCAGCTTCAGAAGATGAGCGAAGAAGGTGTTGACTTGGTGAAAAAAATTCTAAGCAGTTTTTGCAAGGTAAATTTCTGCTTGCCTGTACTTTCTGGGCCACTGAGCAGCGTGTTCAATTCGAAAGTTTAAATTCAAGGCACTGTACTGTGCAGGCTATCGTGAACGAAATTGGGAGAATAGCAGCGCAAGATGGCAAGAGTGACATTGATAAGAGATGGCTCGAAGACAAAGGCCTCCAGACGTTGCGTGACACAGCCTTGCGCGTGATGCTCTCTACAGGCGCAGTTGTATCGCTCGCGTCTCATGCACCAGGAGGAATGGGTGGCGGCAGCCACAGTCGTGAATTTGGTGCTGGCGCTGTGATCAATGCTACAACTAATCAGACTTTGCCGGATGATGCAAGAGCTGAGTCAGGATCTGATAAAGAAGAGAAGGATGGCGATGATTTGCAAAGAGTCGGAAGAGTGTACGCTTCGACAGTGTTTAGGGATAAACCCTCAGTATCATCAAGTGGGTTAGGTGGGAATGAGAGGGCGAAGGGGGTTAGGAGAAGGAGGAGGAATGGTGCTGATTCTTCAGAGGATAATGATGTCCCTGAAAGTGCGCTCAAGAAGACAAAGGTAAAGGTCAAGAGGCACCTGAAATTTTCGCTGTTTGCCGAGCGCGTGCAAGCGCAAAGAAAACGGCGCAAAAGCCCGAAAAAACACTGATTTTTCAGCGGCTAGCCAAAACGGCACAAAAGCACGAAAAAGCACTGATTTTTCGGCGGATCAGCAAAAATCGATGGATCAGCACCGTTGATCCGCCGATTTTTCGAAAAATAGTTATTTTTTCGTGCTTTTGCAGCATTTTCTGCACTTTGACAAAAAATCTGCATACTACTACTGAGAAGTTCGAGCGCTTCAGTGGGGTCCGGAAAGCGGCGAAATAGCGTTCGAGGGACGGAATTTCGGAACTTCGTGTTGCGCGCAGCAGCGTTGGGGCTAAAGCCCCTCCGCCGCCGCGCGCCCAGACGTCTGATGTGAGAAAAAAATGTCTGATCTGAAGAGAATTCGTGTGCTGCCATGCTTCGGCATTTGATGTATGTGTACGTGTGTATGTGTGTGTGTGTGTGTGTCAGAGCTCAAGTTCCAAGGTTACACCAAATGCCTTGAGTAACTTGGCAAAGAGCGCTCAAAATATGGGGAGGCCCAAGGGGTTCACAGACAAGGACTGGCTCATCGAACGCTATTTGGTTCGTTGGTGGTATTGTGAGGAATGGCCGCCTGCTGATAGGCCGAAGCCCGATGATCCGAGCGAAGACTTTGTGGAAATGGAGCAGTATCCCTACATGTATTTGAATGAGAACACAGGTCAAGTCATCAACAAACGCAACAAGGAGTCCCTCCCGCCTTGCAAAGAGGTCTGTCGCCATCGCCCCCAAGAGACTTGTGTGCATCATTGGATGGTGTTGTGTTTTCGAATGAGTTATGTCTCATAGTCATGTGTGGCATGACTCATTCGTATGTGTTCGACATGACTAATGAGTCATGACTATTGGACATATGAGAGATGTTTGGGCATCATTGGATGGTGTCGTGTTCTCGTTCTATAGCACTCGCGGGCTCTCTATGCATGCTCTCTTTTGCTTTCACTCCTGAAAAGACATGCAAGCATTAGTGGTGTTGTTCTGTGCTTCTGCCTGTGCACTCCCATATTCTCTCTGCATGTGCGTTCCCCCCAGCCGGCACCCCCCCCTTTCTTTTGTAGAACCGTTATTCTTTGAAGTCGCACGTGTCATCGTGTTGGTCTCCACCTGCGCAACGTGCTGTGTGCGAGATGTGCAGGTCGGCGTCGACTCGGCGATGCTCTGACACGTACTCCACTGTTGCTTGCCCCCCCTTCCATTTCTCCGCGTGCGGCCCCGATTTGATATGCAGAAAACAAAGTCCATGTCGTTTGACACAATCAAGACGATGGTTAAAAAGGCAATTAGAAAACAGATGGAGGTGTGTTGTTGTTGACTTTCGAGTTTCTTTGTGTTTCAATGTTGCGTGTGTCTCATGTGCGGTACTCACTTTTGTAGAGTGCTGTTATAATCGAGTTTTGTTCACATACATACATTCACACAAAAGCACGCACACATACGCAAGTTAATGTAAGTATGTATTATATATATGTTGATTTTTGTACATAAATATACACACATACTTTGCTAAAATGTGTGTCAGTATGTGCATTTGTTGTTTCTCTCTCTGTCGATGTTGAGTTTCTTGCAGTTGACATGTACCGTGAATCAGCAGAGATGATTATAGCAGAGATGATTATACTGTGACTTATATGCATACACGCCTCTTTATACACAAATGTTCATGTGTGTGTGTGTGTACGTACATACACATACACATGCACATACACTTACATATACATATATGCATACACACTCACACACACACACACAATAACAGTTACTGAAGGAGCATGAGCCGGAGAACAAGGATTTGTACAGGGATCTGGAGAAAGAGATCTCTGAGGTGTCATCGATGAGAGAGGAAAAATCAAAGAAAGCAGCGGCAGTAGCAGCAAAGGTAGAGAATGCCTCAGGGGACCCGTTGCAAGATTCGATCACGCCTGCCAAGCAGGCAGCAGATCCTGCCTTGCCTCCAGGCGCGTATGCCAAACAGCCTGAAAGTGGAGGTGACCGCAAACTGCTTTCTGCGTTTTGCGACAGTCAGGCGTGCCTTCGAGCAAGACCACTGCTTTTTTCTTTCGGCACGCCTGCCACACTGGAAGCAGTTGCTGTAAAAAGGAAATTGGATGTCATGGAAGGGCCGTCGCGAGGTTCCGACACTCCAGCCAATCCTGCCACGGCAGATAGAATGGAGGAAGCAGAAACGGCAGGAGAGTGGGGGCGGCTTGAATTCGGAAACGGCACTTTGGTGTCATTGAACTTTCCTGTAGGAACACCTTTTGTGATTGGCCGGCATACGAGAGTGGAATTTGTCGACAACACTTGTGATATTGAAGCAGTGGTTGACTCTTTCAACATTTCGGGAAAAGAGGTAATATCTTCCTTAGGGTTTGGTTATGAGCCAATCAATTACAAAACGCAGGGCTCCCGCATCAGCAGGAAACATTGTGAAATACGCCGCGAGGAGGGGGGTGCTGTTATGCAGGTACGTGTGGTGGTAAATGTGCATAAATAAATGCTCGAGCGTGTTTGTGTTGTCGCAGTGTCAGCTGGATAATGGAGAAAACTTCAGCCTAGGATCGTTCTTTATTGACTATTCTTGCTGGAGAGGATCTGACTGCAGGTTTTGATGGGTGTACATTGCAGGATACAAGTAAGTTTGGAACATGGCTGAACAGCGAAAAACTTGTAAAGAGCATTGAAAAGGTGATGAGCAATGGCGATCAAGTACATCTGGTCAATCCATTCCGCATCGAAGGTACGTTTTCAGAAAATTGATTTAAGTATAAGTCTGCATCGTCGTTGGCAACAATAGTAACACTAATCATGATAACGTAGGATGCCCTGATCACCTCTCCTTCAAGTTCTTTCTTGGAACCTCCGAGAGTGATGGCAAGCAGCAAGCTATGATGGAATCTGAAATGCCGCAAACGCTGGAATATTCGATAGTGAAAGATGAAGCAGTGGCAAAAGCAGCTAAAAAAACTTCGGCGAAGGATGTATCGGAGGGCCCGTCAAGGGCTTCGAGCACGCCTGTCACGCTGGCAGTAGATGCTGCCGTGTCTGCAGGTGCGCAGGCCAAGCAGCCTGTGTGTCCCAAGGACTGCGGGGTGATTAGCTTGCAGCCACAATCTAGGAGATTGGAAGTCTTGGAGGAGCTTTCGGAAAATTATGACACGACAATCAAACATGCGGAAGGCGAGGAAGGAGAAGAAGGGCAGTCGTCTTTTTCTCGTGACTCTCCTGAGGGACAAGCAGACGAAGGAGAGGATGACGATGACGAAGAGGAAACAGAAGAGGATACAACTGAAGTTGGTGGCGTGGAAGATAGTGGTCTTATAAGTCTGCTGGGTGAGGTTCTTCAGGAAATAAATGCTGACCTACCTTCAAAGCACAAGACTGCGGGAACAGAAGGACCATTGGCCAGTACGAAGTGTACGCACTGCGGTGAAATTCACGGCACTTATGCAAAGCAGTGCGAGGTTGCACATCGTTTGTTTGATAAGATTATGGCTGCGATTAAAGGCAAAGATAAAGGTAGCGACCCGAAAAAATTCAAGGACTTTGAACTGTACATTCTTGTGCCAAGTCTCTCATCACTGTACAACCAGATCGTCAACCGATTGAACGAATTTGTTGAACAAATTCGGGAAACAAAAAATGATGTCAAAAATCATGGTTCGTTTCTGTGTGGTATGGGCGGCGAAGAACGCGTGTTTAAATCTACCGATGGCAAGGCTGAAAACGATAAACATTCTGAGATGGAGCGCAGGATCAAGAACGAGAAAGACACACTGTTTTTGATCATCCACGACGAGGCACATTATGAGGCAACAAGGAATCCAGCAAAGGGCAAACGGCCAGTCGATAAATTCATCAACAGCGCGACTGTTCTCACATCACCCAATGTTGTGACATTGCTCGTGAGCGCGACACCCTACAGTCTCGTGTCGAGCAATTCGCGCATTCCAGAATTGAATATTACAGACTGGATGGACGACAGCAGGCAAAACGGTGGCAGCAGCGCCAAGCAAGACAGCAACGGCTACTTTGGACTTGCGAGATATGCGGAGAATACCTTAAAAATACACCAGAAAAGCAATCCCAAGCCCACTTCTGGCTATATTGCGGCCGACCCCGAATTAGAAGAGCGCCTGAAAAAGTGCTACGATGCAGGGGACAGGCCAGATCGCAAAACTAGCAGTGGAAACAAAGAACGAAAGGCTAAAGCTTCGGACCTTGACATCTTGCGGTGTGACATGCTCACAAACGATTATCACTTGGCCATGCAGCTTCATCGCTCAGGCGATTGCCTACAAAATAGCAGCTGTTCAGGCAGGTTAGACACGCCAGAGCCGTCGGAGCACACGAAAGCAATCGTGCGAGCCTTGCTGAGCGCAGATGCCACAAATGGTCGGGGATGCATGGTGCTTGTGCGAGTTACCACAGTCAAACTAGGCAGGGATATGGCAAGGAGGTTGAGGGAGGGTCGCGACCACTTGGGTCTCAAGCAAAAATTTGCAGTTTTGGCAGATGTTGAGGAATCAACATCCGCGGCAAAGCAAACTGGCAGCAAGGAAAAGTCTAGCGGCAAGGAAAACTTGTCAGCATTGTTAAAGACCGATTCTTCCAAGAAACCAGGTGCTACCGATTGGGTGGAGTGGCTTCGACTTTCTCAAGGTAAGGCGAAGATTGAGGATCTCGACAAAGACATTCAACAGTCACAGTTGAAGCTCAAGACGCTCAAGAAGCAGCTGACAGGAAGAGGGGAATGCGAGGAAAGAAGCGAGAATGAGAGAAAATGTGAGAAAGAGATCAAAGAACTGACGGATAAGGTTGCCCAACTTCAAAAAGACCGAACCTTTCCCGAGACGTACGAAGATCTTAAGGACCTGCCTGTCATCTTGATCGTGTGTTTGAAGGGCAAAATGGGTGACACGTTCCCCAAATCGCTGCGATACTATGATTTGAGAATGAAATATGCAAATTCCTGCGAAGTTCGAGCACCGGTCGAGCAAGATCTAGGTATGTATGTATGCATGATTGTGTTTGCTCGTGCGTGCATGTGGAAGAGAGAGTGGGGTTGGTACGTAAATCTGCGCACGTGCATGTGGTTGTGAACTGACTCTTTTGGGCCTGTGCATGCTTGAAATCTTTGCTTTTCAGGTCGCGCCTTTCGATATGGACCGGAATCGGTTGAATATCCCTTTCCCATTGTGCTCGTGGGTGCAAAGTGCTTGCATCAGATCGTGCCCCGAAGTGGCGTTTCTGGCGCCACCCGCACAGCAACATCGCAGCAGCTTATTAATCTGTTGCCGGATATGGCTACCAAAATCACGATTCGAACTGATATGAATAGCGGCAGGAAAATGCTACCACTTGATGAATTTACTGCTCTCAGCACTTACCGCAAATTCTGGAAGGCTAATATAGAGCACTACGACTTTGGTAATAATGCCACTTGCGAACGTCGTTTTTTGCTTGTTGGCAGGCCTCAAATTGGAAAGACCGGGGCCTTTTTGCACCTTGTCTACTTATTGTGGCAGGAGTACGGTAGGGAGGTGCAAATGACAGACCCTGAAGAAATCCAACTGCCATCAGATGCCTTCTCAGATCCTCCGGAAGATACACCGGTTTCTAAAGAAGAAGAAACGCAAAACATGGGTCTGTACCCGAATTTTGAATACATGCAAGGCCAGACGTTTTACGACAAACCAGGAGCAGGCAAGTACGGTGATCCAAAGGATCCCGTTCTAATTGAGTGGTATTTGGAACCAGAATTTAGCAAGGTTCCTCATCCGAAAGCCAGTCTTTCTAGCACAGCAGGACCCGCAAAGCGCAAGCAGACAAGAGGAAATGATGGAAAGAGAAGTAACAAGAATGCAGTGGCCATGCAAGTAGGGCAAATGTCTGGCAAAGAGGACGTTGTAAACTTGTTAGATTCTGTGACTACGGAAACTCGATTTTCACACAAGGCATGCGCTGGCAATCTTGCAGATAACGTAGAATATTGCGAGTTTCGTGTGTGCGGCGGGAGGTTGCACGTACCCAAATCTAAACATCATCTCTGGTGGGACATTTCTCCTGCTGCGGATATCAAACTCAAGGACCGAAGCAGGGAGAACCAATGTGTGTTGATCCCTGTATTTTTGATGTCGCGCGGAAGAGCACGTTGCAAAAGATGCAGAGGAGAGGTCTGTTCCTACATTTTCTGCAATACTCTCTCTATTTATTATAATCATGACTTTATGATACATTGACTGTCTCCTTCGTTCGCTGCTTCTACTGCTGCTTTTAATCCACAACGACACAATGATCATGACACAGCTTAGCGGCGGGAATTGCAATTGCGGGAAACTCGATCTCAGTCGCGCCATGCTCTCCAGGTGTGCATGTGCATATTTATGCGTGGGTTGTGTGTGTTGTCATGATGTGTTTGTATTTATGCACATATTTTGACATGCATAAGTGATCACTCAGTCATGAGCTTGTGTTGTATGTCTGTTTGCTTCATTTGAAACTCAAAATCTACACACACTTACACACGCACATGTGCACGCGCACACACACATGCACATACACACATCTACACACACTCAAACACATACGCGCGCGCGCACACAAACACACAACCACACACACACACACACGCATACACACACGCACACACACGCATACACACACACACACACGCACACACACACGCACACACACGCACGCACACACGCGTGCATACACACACACACACATGCACGTACACACACACACACACACACACACACACATGCAGCGGCTGCGTGGAGGGTGGTGGCAAGGCGTTTGACGAATGGGATTACATTCAAATCGTAGTGGTGATCGAGGATGAAGTTAGCGACTACAAGAAATTTGGCCCTAAAAACACTATTTCTGCTGGCAGATTTGCAATATTCGCGCTGCCTTGCGAGGCTCAGGTACATAATTGCAGAAATGTGCGTGATATCACCGTCATCATTGATTTCATACTGTGACCCCCATCATCTACTCCATTCGTTTTCATTGATTTCAAACCTTGAACCCATCATTTATCTACCTTTTTTTGCTGCTCTTTGTGTGTCTCTATTTTGCAGGACAAAGGAATTGGATTCTCTCGGTTCCACGCCAAGAAGCTCGCCGAGCACTTGTGCCCTTCGACATTCAGATTCTGTCTGATGGTGAGCATCAGTCCTATTAACAGAAGGCAGTAATTGCAGATTCTCTTTGGGATTGTCTTTGTACTCGTTGCTTTGATTGTAGTCGTAGGAGAAGTATATGCAGTACGAGAGAGATGAAGGAGTCGAAGCAGAGTCCCTTCTGGTACTACTAGGCGACTAACACCGCTGCCTACCACCATCTCTGCAGATGGACGATTCTGTTTCGTTTTGGAAAGGTGCCACTCTTCCCAATGACCCCTTCAAGCCGTTTGGCGTCAGTGCGGGTGCGAAACAAAAGCTACAAGACATCTCCTTGGCGGATGTCCTGATACACTTCCAGAAAATGCTGCTTCCCTCCGATTCAGAGATTGCTGAAAAGGAAATAGAAAAGAAAGAGCGAGAGGGAATGCTTGAGTTTGGCATGATTGGATTCTATCGCTTTAACGGATTTACAGAGGTCACGCGAGCGTATCTCAGAACCCACGTCTTTTCTACGGTGATTCTCAATCTCGACAAGCTGGTAAAGATTGACTACGAGCGAGACGCTTACGTCTGGGAGGATATTCAGTTCAATAGGGATGCAGCATCTCCAAGGCATGCAGTCGTTAGTTGCAAATGCTACCGCTTTCAGTTTGGAAAGCCGCAGTTGAGAGAAGGCGGCTGCGCTGAATTGGTTGCACGTCCCCTGGATCAACCGTTGCTGCCGCCGCCAGAGCAGCTTCCTGCGGTCGACCTTTCTACTGAGCACACGCATGCACAGGAGCCAGAAATTATGAAAGAGTTTCTGGAAAGTTTAGATTTAAAGGACGCCTTGAATAATCCATTGGCTTTGACCTATCTCCGTAAGATGAATGCAGCAGGACACAACAACTTAGACCTGTTCATAGAAGTTTGGTTGGCGGCAAAGACAGGCATCGAAGGCAGAGATGCGCTCGAAAAAGGTCTTGTGGCAGCTGGTGTGGATGTTCCAGCGCACCATATGAAAATGACTCTAGCAATACAAAAGATGCACGAGAGACCAGTGCAGCAAGGATGCGCAAAAAAACGAAAGACAGAAGGGAGGGAAGGAGGGGAGGGGGGGGGGAGGGGAGTCTGAATGATTTGGTCTCTTTTGCAAAAGAGCCCTTCAAAACGTAGACTCCTTTTTTAAAGACCTTGAAGCTCTACAGAGTGGCACTATGTTGGGGTGGGTGAGTGGCTCTTCACACTGTCTGTATGTCAGATACGTCATGGTGATTGGTATTTATTGTGTGTATGTCAGACAGAATATGTCAGTGTACGTCTGACATGTTATGTCTGACAGGTTATGATTTTTGGTATTGATTATCATTACCTGAATATGAACACTAGGGATGTCATCGATACGCAGCCTTTACGAAATGCCAGTGCGAGGTCTCTTTTGGACGCGAGACCTACAACAATACGGATTTGTTTCAAAAAGCGACTATTATTACTAAACAATATCAGGGGTG
>Ga0105054_10011285_pt1 | contig 11164 bp, 11 predicted proteins | sample BON02_FD_78091 | JGI IMG/M metagenome (GOLD analysis project Ga0105054, IMG submission 78091) | Freshwater microbial communities from Lake Bonney liftoff mats and glacier meltwater in Antarctica - BON-02 (megahit assembly) | ecosystem: Environmental > Aquatic > Freshwater > Ice > Glacier... | reverse complement strand
TACCCATTGTATGCGCGTGGTCTAGGTCTCTGTCTTTTTTTAGTGAGCTGGTCTGTGATCTGCTGCCAAGACGGTTGTTTGATGGCTTTTGCTAAAGGTGCATTGCCCGAAGAGTATCTCAGTCACAATTCAAGTTTTGACGAGCAATACTTGGGAGGACACTAGGCTTATTTGATGCCTTTCCTACCCTAGTGGGGGGGCATCATTGATCCCTGGGCACTACGTTTCTTGATAGTTAGGGAGATTGATTGTGGGAATTAGTTAGCCCGAGGATACATGCTAGCCCACCAACATTGTGATCTGTTTTACCCACTAGGTTGGGGATCTGATTGGGTCTACCATAAACTAGGTAAAGCTCTGGTCCTCCGGTCCGGGACAGGTTCTTGGGTCCTAAGTGGCTAATCGGGTGTTCGCCATTCACTTAGTCCAGTGATTAGGTTGGGTCTTCGAAACCCAAGAAAGAAAGAAAGATGAAAGTTGAGAAATGATGGGGTCGACCATCAACTAGGTAATGCTCTGGTCCTCCGGTCCAAGACAGGTTCGTGGGTCCTAAGGGGCTAATTGGGTGTTCGCCATCCGCTTAGTCCAGTGACTCGGATTAGGTTGGGTCTTCGAAACCCAAGAAAGAAAGAAAAAAAGAAAGAGAGAAAGTTGCTTGGCGGAGGACACGACAGCATGTCACAGTGCTTGACGTTAACTGTACATTGACACTCGGTGCGGTGCCGACCGACGACCTCAGGTGTGTCCCCCGTTGCAACTGCCCTAATGTTAGGTTTGTCTTTCAAACAAGACACTTGCATTGTTAGTCCACCGTCACTCCTCCGTGAACTCAAGTGACTCACGCAGTAGTGTTGACTCGCTCCTACGTGGAATCGTCACACAGTAGCCCTTTCGTTTCAAAAGATCTAAAAAATAACATTTTAAAATCAAGCCTGAGTGCGTGTCGACTACACGCATATACCACAATACATACAAACATGTGACATGAATTGCGGGAGTGCCTTCGAGCCAGGTGCTTCCGGGCTACCTTAATACTGAACCCCATTTGTGTGCGTTCCTGATGTAATTGGCGTGCTAGCTGTGTGGATTCAAAAACAAAACAAAAAAAAGAGAGAGAGCTGAAAAGTTGATCGAAGCAAACTTCCCCCCCCACGGGGGGGGCTTCTCTTTTCTTTTGTTTCAATTTCGAAGAGGCGGGAGGAAGAGGACCCTCCCTCAAACCACCCACTGGGTGTGATATTTTTATGGGGGGGGTTCGTTCTCCCGCAGTCCCGCCTCTTGAAACCAAAACATGCTGAAAAAGGATGCCCCCTTGGGGGCAGGGGGGGGAGGGTGCTGCAATCGAATTATTTTCGAATATTCCTTGGTGAAGTCCCTTTACAAATTTGAGGACCAATCAAGGTTATATCTTGTTTTGAGGGTTAGCCACTGACTTCGCTTAGAGTCTATCGTGCCCAGGATGGGCGCAATAGAAATTGAGGTATTTCAACTAACTTGAAAAAAAAGCATTCGAATTTTTGCCAGATGATGCGTTTCACTAAAGTCGTGTAATTTGGCTGCATTCTGACTACAGGGTGGTTCCAGGACATGGAAACCACCGAAATAGCCCAGCCAGCGTGTTTCTAAGCACACACCGATGAAGCCAGCACCCAGCCTGCCAGCGTTGATTGTTTTTTGTTGTTTCTTGTTTCTATAAACCATTAAGAAACTGCCGCCCCAGCCAGCAAGTTTCTAATGTATAGTGCAAGAAACCGGCCAAAAAATGTTTCTATATTGAGATTTAAATATTTCTATATTGAGACTTTATGTTGGATTTTTGGAGAGATTTTACGTTGTTTTTTTAAAGAAATTTTGCGCGCAGATAAATATCCGCATCGTATTACCTTGCTTCCGACGAGTGATTCCTCCCACATCTTCTTATACACACAGCGATCTCCGACTCTCTTGATTAGCAGAACCGCGAGATTCGCAAGGTACACGACGAGTCGAGCGTGGGTAGTGTATATGCTTACTTAGGTGAATCTTCAATCAAATTCCAAACCAAATCTATTGGGGCCGTGGAATCCATAACGGTTCCTTTCTTTCTAGAAAGTGATCTATACATAAAACGAACTAGTCACGTCTCCATATCTGTCTCCACGCGAATGACCTTTGAGCGATAGCAACAATGGTCAGGCCGTAGATAAACCGTGTCTTGACTAAACTCAAGAAGAATACGGATTCGCTCTCCCCCTTCATTCCTGTGTGTGTGACACACTAAACACAGCAGCGCGACAGCACAACAGATTAATAGCACAACAAGAGTGAAGTCTGAATCCTGTATACATACACACAGTCAGTGGCTCCCCCGTCGCATGACTCCTCTTTTATGCCCTTGTCCAGCAGTCGAACTAATGTCATGTCACTATTTCGGTTATTCCTGGGTAAAGTCCCAGTACTAATTTGAGGACCAATCAAGGTTATCTCATGTTTTGAGGGTTAGCCACTGACTTGGCCTAGAGTCTATCGCACCCAGATTAGGCGCAATAGAATTTGAGGCATCTTAATCAACTTGAAATAAAAACTTTTGAATTTTTGCAAAACAGTACGTTTCACTAAAGTCGTGCAGTTTGGCTGCGTTTCGGACTAGTCCTGCCACTGCCCGTGATAGGGGGTATTTGACCCAGATACCCCCATTTTTTTGATTTGTAACAACTTGAAAAAGATTTTGCCAATGTTTGGTTGAAGAACTGGAAAGTTCTAAACTAAGCTCTCTTATTTGCGATAAGGTCTCTTTCGCAGGCGCTCAGGCTAGTGTCGCAACGCGATGTCTTTCGTATCACAGGCGCCTGGCAGAGATGCATACTTTCCTGAGCCAGGAGAACTTTTACTGCTGCAGCTCGAGTGAGCCGGCGGCTGAGGGCATGGGTAGGAAGGCATGTGCGCGAAGATAAATCTCCGCATCGTACTACCTCGCTTCCAACGAGTGACTCCTCCCACATCTTCTTATACACACAACAATCTCCGACTTTCTTGATTACAGGACAAACTCAAGAGTTTGTCAAGACTAGTTTGTAGCTAAAACAAGTTGTTCATAATATGACTCTCATTTGGACTCGGAATCAGACGAGATGCCCGGGGTTGTCACTTGAGTGGTGGTGGCGTCACAGTAACTTTGTTGCGCCTTCATGCACCCAAATAAAATTCAATGTGTTGCATCAAACAGAATTGTTCTAGGTTTTTGTTTCCGTCACGGTGTTCCTCTGACTCGGGTGCCCTTTTTCAATGTTACTCCCACCTGCCTGTCCAAGTAACCCCCGCATTCTTGGGATACCCACTCGCAGTTCTTTTCCCTTAATTTGTACTCTCAAAATAACACAACAGGACAACTCCTCTGCGTGGTTGCTTTGTTTGAGGAATCCGAACCATTTGGATAAGCAACAAGTTGCCCTGGGCATCTGGTTGCCCTGGAACCCACATCTGAACCCATCGAATCACAGGTGCCTGCCAGTCAAGGTGGTTTTATGCAAAAGCTGCGGCAACAGACATTTTTTGCGGGTGGGGGGGGGAGGGGACTTGCTTTAGGTGAGGCATATATGTTTGTGTGTGTGTGAGCGCGTGTGTATGTATGTGTGCATGTGATTGTGTGTGCGTGTGTGCGTGTGTGTGTGTGTGTGTTTATCAGTATTATTCTTTACACGACCCCACAATTGCTGGGCGTTGTGCAATATTCGTGGGAGATACACGGGTGGAGCTGGTGCCAGTGGCGCGCATCACGAGCGTCTCGGCGACGCCGCTCGCCCAGACCCCTCCCATTTTCATCAAGCCCCGGGCCCCCCAGACCGGATCAAAATTATTCTCACGTGAGGCCGACGTACTAGTACTCTGGCCTATCGACAGTAGACTCAGATCTGAGATGACACTGGCCAGGACGGTGGGGTTTGTTCGTGGATTACAGACCGCCTCGCCAACCCATCGAGTGAATAATTAGTGGAATTGAGCTACACCTGATGCGGAATTATGAGCCCTTCTGATCTCCGGGTTGGCCCACTTAGCAGTCACGATACACTTCTTCAGTACTACGCCTGTGGACTAATAACTTTGGACCCTGTAATTTTGGAGGCGGGCAGGAAGTTTAATTTTGAACTTGAAAAGGATGAAACCCCTAAATTGTTTGCTGTTTCTGTTGAATATTCGATGTTTCCGGTGATTTCCAAATTTGTTGAGGTTGTTTCCTGCTTCTTTCAAATCGAAGGGTCCAAAGTTATTTGTCCACAACTGCCAGTGTAGCTGTACTAGGGACACTGCCGATGGCCCAGCCGGTGACCCAGGACATGTCCGCTCAGATGCGGGGTGCGGCCAGACGTTTTTGGATGCAACTTCTTTCTTTCTTTCTGTCCTGGTTGTGGCAAATACCCAACTTAATGTGGGGTTTGGTATTTTTTCACATCATGTCTCCAAAAGGATTTCCGCAAGGATCCGCAGGTTGAGCCAAAGTTCTGTAGGTCTCTTTTGACAACCAAATTCGTCGATGTTGCTCCATTCGGTGCAGTAATAAACATCTGGAATCTTTCCTGATGACAACAATTATGCGACGTTTCAAAACGACGTGTTCGATCGATCGTTTGCTCGATCAAATTTGCATGTGCTGTAGTAAAATGAACCGACGAAGTTGTCTGTATTATCAAAGAATAGTCCAGGCTTTTCACATCAGATTGGCAATATGGCCATTTGGACAAAATAACATCGCCAAAGAGAAAGGTTGTGGATTCGACCCGCTCGCTGGACATTTCTTCACAGATGATAGTATCATATTATTCCACTGCACAATTTTTTTGAAGACAATCATAATCCCAAAATGCAAGAAAAGTCATTAAGTATACACAACATAGCATGACATGGGAGTCGAACCCTGGGTCCCAGGATCAAGACATACGTAGATCCCCCAACTTTGCCACAAGTGCAACATCAGTACACGTTGCAAATATGTGAATTTGTGGATCATATATACATGTCACGCTGGTTAATTTTACTACAGTGCAAATGAATGAGATTGAACCAACACGATCGAATCCGGCTGTGTTCCCAAAAATTCGCAACATGGAAATCGCTACGACTACGTAGCAAAAACACCTCGTGATGTCGAATTGAAAAATGACATTGTCTGAAAACTCGTCGTTTCAAGACCCCAACTTGCTTTTTCCGACAACCTCGCCGAATCTTTTTAGAGAACTTCGAGAGTCACGGTCACCGCAGAGTCCGCAGGAGCGCTGCGCGACTGTGCGAACGTCGTGCGCACAGAGACAGAAAATTATTTTTGCACGCAAATTTGCTATAAGTTCCTAATATCAGCCTGAGATTGTAGAGGAGACTGAGATCTAGGTCTGTGCACTTTTTGGGAACTTGCGAAAAGAGAACCGCTGAGTAAAAGCGAATTCCGAAAAAAAACGCGTTTCGCCTGCAGAAAAAATCAGATTTTGCCATCACTTAAGGGAAATATAAAAGCAAGTACCCCAAAAGTGCATAGACCTAGATCACAGTCTCCTCTACATTTTGATATTGTGAACTCATAGCAAATTCTTACGGGAAAATAATGTCCTAGCGCTCGGCGTTTGCTGTCCCGGCACCACAAAGCGTGTTCCGCATATGAGCAACCGCAACTGAAATTGGGTGAGAAAATCGAATCTGGGCCTTCGAGATTCGTCGACGACTATGCGTCACAGTGCAAAATTCAAAGATACCCAACCCCACCTTAATCACTGTACTATGCAGATTGTGCGCATCCAATTAATCACGTAGGACCCAAGAAACCGTGACTGTCCCGCTCCATTCACCCAAGAATGGAGAACCGCCCAAGGATGGAGAAATCGCACCGTGACTCTGATCGGCCACGAACCGCTGATATGTAGTAAAATGTGTTTCACAAAAACGGAATTAGTCCATTAATAAGAACCAATGGTGCAATGTTTGAGTCACTTTCATATTTAAATTCAGCAGGGGTTTATATTAGACTAAAACATATGTACTCAGTAATCTCAGTAAAGCTCGATTCACTACCTGGCAATACTAAAAAGCAGGAAATCGACCCGTTCGTGGCCGATCAGATTGCGATTTCTCCATCCTTGGGCGGATCGCCGCGGCACTCTTGTTGTCCACGAACCGCTGATATGTAGTAACATGTGTTTGACAAAAACGGAATTAGGTCAATGATCAGAGCCGATGGTACAATATTTTAGTCACTTGTATATTCAAATTCAATTCAGTGGAGTCTATATTAGCCTAAAATATATGTACTCAATAATGTCAGTAAATCTAAATTCACTACCTTGCAATACTAAAAACTTAGCAGGGAATCGACCCGTTCGTGGCCAACCAGAGTGTGATTTTTCCATTCGTGGGCGATACCGACCTTCGACTCGGAGGAAAAAGGGGGAAAACACAGCGGAAGCACCGCAAGAAAGCTTGTGACTGAAAGAGCGGAATATGGACTTAGGGCTCAATGTTAAGCATCAATTGATCTTCGGTCTCATCTCACTAACAACAGCTTTGGAAACAATGCAACACATGTTGAGTGCCGTGTGAATGAAAATCATATGAGCGAAGAGATTATTTGGTAAATCGAGCTCTTTGCATCCTTGGGATATGCACTATCAGTTTCCAATTAAAACTCTACCCCCAATCTTATTCAAGAGAGAACCAAGCAATAAAGTGTAGTGACGACACTCCCACGAACAAGATCTGCCGCACGCCACGGGCCGACCACGAACAGAATCGGATCACGAACCATCAGAAGGATAGTCAAAGAAGGGGCAGAGAAACTTGTGTGTTGTGTCGAACTGTTAATCGGATATGATGCAGGGGAAAGCTTTTGTATTTTGGGACCAAGATTTGAAATTGAGAGGTTTCAGTTTACATGATTCTGTGAATTTGCTTTGCTGCTGTTGAATCTCAGAACAGTCAATGGAGGGTACTCAGATTCTTTATCTTGCAAACTAAAAAATATTTTCAGCTGCAAATCTTCTTCTTTCATGGTTGCGGCGGCAGCAACGCTACAAAAGCAGGTATTTTACATTTACATAACAGAATTCAGGCTCGCTAGTCGGTTCCAAAATTATGAATACTGACAATTTTACACTTCCGACACAAACATAGGACATGGGCAGTTCAGACACGCTTGTCGGTTCCAAGTTGGAAGTCCTGCTTGACAACATCGGCGTTGCTCTTCTCCAACCCAGCCCTGCGTATCCTCTCCCTGTCACGCATGAATCTCGCCTACGCACAAGATACAGCACGCGAGTCAGAGTGCTGAATGCGGTGAGTATTGTGATGTAAGCGTGAGGCTGTGCGTGAGATATGTGACACGAGGTGTCACGGTGCAAAGCTGAGGCCCAATTCAATGTCAGCTGTCTTTTGCAAAGCAGCCCTACAAAGACAAATTTCCTTTTGAAAAAAAAAAACACACCTGAATAGAATTATCCTCTTCTTCGCCATCCGATGCGGGCTGTTTGGCATTTTCCTTCGCTTTCGCGAGGGCAATCAACGCGTCACTCTCAGCGCCGACTTTGGCGCCCTGATCAAGCCACCCCTGTGCTTTGGCCTGCATGAGCCTGTGGTGTAAGGTGCTACAGGCTTGCCGTTTGAGTTACCAGACACAACACGCTCTTCGTTTGTGCCAAACCCGGAATAATAATCATCAAAATGTATCAAAAAATTAAATGAAATGAAATTCCAAAACGATAATAAAACTTTGGTACCATCCACCTTCGTATGATATTCATCAACAATCACCCTCAGTGTGTGGAAAGAAGGTGCAAATGTGGAAGGAATACACGCAGGCAACAAAGTACTACAGTACAGTATGCACTACATTGTGCTCAGTCTGGAGACTTCGTGTCTTCATCCTATGCCGTGCACAAATATCTACGCACACACACACCTTGGCGAGCTCAGCTTCCTGGTCAATTTCGCCATCGTACCAGCCCATCCGCGCTTGTGTTTCGTCGTCGTACAGTTTTTCCATCGGCGGCGGCACCCCTGTGTGTTTTGTTTTGCGCTTTTGTGAGCACACGTATGCATACCATACGTATTTGTACACATACATATATCTACACATGATACGTAAATATATAATGGTGAGATATAAACACGACAGTGATTTAACAACCAACCTATACCTGCAGGTGCTTGGCTATGTGTGCATACAAAAACATTTCTTGCACGTTTGTGTTCGTGTATGTTTAAATATATTGGGAGGATGAAAGCATGACTGTGGCATTAACGACACGCCATGTGTTAAGTCCTCCCCTGTGGTCTCGGAAGAGTTTAAAAGGACTGAAGCATATCATGGGAGAACGCAGCTCCTGGTAAGATCTTCCTAATGTGCAAATGTATGTGCTAGTAGGTGGGATTGCTCGTGCTAGGATGACTTGTATGATAGTATGTAATTGTGTGTGTGCGTATACATTTGGGCATATCATCGATATAGTTTTGTGATATGCTCGATGCATCTGGTGCGTGTTTGTATATTGGGAGGATGAAAGCATGACTGTGGCATTAACGACACGCCATGTGTTAAGTCCTCCCCTGTGGTTCTCGGAAGAGTTTAAAAGGACTGAAGCATATCATAGGAGAATGCAGCTCCTGGTAAGATCTTCCGTGTGTATGCGTGACTATGTAGAAATAATGTTTTTTATTTCTTGCTGATGCAGCTGGTGCGTGTTTGTATATTGGGAGGATGAAAGCATGACTGTGGCATTAACGACACGCCATGTGTTAAGTCCTCCCCCATGGTTCTCGGAAAAGTTTAAAAGGACTGAAGCATATCATGGGAGAACGCAGCTCCTGGTAAGATTTTCCTTGGAGGCACGTGTATGTGCATATATACGAGAAAGCTCGAGCTCGGATCATTCGTGTAGGTAAATGTTACACGCATGTGTAAAATGTTATACTCGTGTGCATGTCACACCCTTTTGTCTATATGTGTCTATGTGGGCGCTTTAGCACATACGTAAGAACATACACACAGGTGCACATACCAAAAGCCTTGATATACTCCTTCTGCCAGGCATCTTCAGTGACGTCGGACTCTACCGTAGCACAATCAATCAGCTCTCCGCGCACAGCAGTATGAAACTCCGATATTTTCTGTATTTGTTGTCATCACAAATGCTGTGAAAACAACATGTGCATTGTTCAGTTGTTTCTGTTTTTAGATAGTAATCACTTGAGTATGGAAAAACGCACACAATCTTGTGCACACATACGCAAACACACTACCATCGCCAAGAAAAGGTTGCAACCAAAACACGAACAAAATCATGCACACATGAAAGTACACCATCATATGCACACAGTCACGTACCTCGCCTACTTTGGTTACTTGTCCCTCCATCGTTGTCTTGTCGATTTCGTTGCTGTCCTGCATGTTTTTGTGTTTGTGTGTTCGCGTGCTTGCATCAGTCGGTTTTGTTGGTGCACAAGCATTATTGCTGTGAAAGGAGAGGATTGTGTCACAGCGAGTCTTCAGAATGCCTCGTCCCTGCGGAAGTTTTTACGGCTCGGACGTCTTTACAAATCGGACGTTTTTAGCCTGCGGACGCTGTTACCATGGTAACAGATCTGTAAAAACGTCCGCAGCGTGAAGACGTCCTCGCTGTAAAGACGTCCGATCTGTGAAGGCGTCCGATCTGTAAAAACGTGAATGGGTGCCCTCATCAAAGATATGTGTCTTCACGGCCGCTTTGCGACTAAGAAAGACTAATCGATTAAATGTCATCGGACGGCACAGAATCATGCGTGCAGTGCAAGGTGAAAGATGTGATGTGCCTGAAGTCCTCAGGTTGAACGCGGGCACAGTCCATCAGCTATACTCTACAGAAGCTACGAAATGGCTGTCTACATGATGGTATAATGGGAACAGAGTGCGTATCTCGAGGTTGTGGGTGCCCTCATCAAAGATATGAGTCTTCACGGTCGCTTGGCGACTAAGAAAGACTAATCGATTAAATGTCATCGGGCGGTGTAGAATCGCGCGGGACGTTGCACAGGGAAAATGGCTGTAAAGTGCAGGCAGAAGCTCACATGATACTGTCCATCGCCCTCCATATCGATCCCAGCTGCCATGCTGATCCCGCCAACTCTCTGCGAACAGAGAAAAACAAGCGTGGCCACAGTAGGTCAGTCTGGGTCAAGAAGTCAAGAACACAAGCATAAGCGCAAAGAAGGCAATTGCATACAACGGTGTACCACGGCAGGTAGGCCAACAATACTTTCAGCAAATCCGCCCCCACCCCCACCCACGTTGCTCCCAGGCGCCAACAAGCATGCAGGGTCAGTACAATTTGCGGGTGTAAGAATTGCGGTGTGAGACCAGGGGGATCCGGGGCTTGACATGTGCTCGACGGAGCATGGGCCCCATGCGGCAGCCAGCATTCACGTGAAACGCTGTTGCAGTGGCCACCAGGGCTGCGCTCAACACGACTCGCCTCATGCTTGTCAATGTCTCGCTTGAATGAGCTATTTAAGGTCCGGTTTGGCTGACAAAACTATCTCGGTGCAGAACTAAAAGTTTGTGGTAGCCAACGGCGGTTGGGAAAACGACGTGCGAGAATGGGTGGGATCGTGAGCAGCCAGCGGCGAGCAAGGCCAGCGAGCGCCTGCACAGATGATGCCGGGGTAAAAATTCGGTGCGATGGGACGCGGGTGGGCGCACTTCGAAGAATCGATCGACCCATCTCCGCCCCGCCTGCGCTCGTCCTCGCCGCAGATCGCGACGTCGAGGTAGCGCGGCGAACGCACGTGTTGCAGCACTTACATCAACGTCAGGGTCAGGCTGGTCGTGCTCGTGATCAATCCGCCGCCATTCCATTGGATCGTAAGATTGGGGAGGCGATGGTTGACCAAATGCTTCACGAGATTTCGGGGCAGGAAGGAAATTTTAAGAATCTAGCCTCGGACGATGTAGCTGCCCTGATCAAGAGTGTGAGTGGGGGCAGTGGCCCTCTTGCTGGCGCCCTGCGCCTCCAGGCCTCTTCCAAAGGCCTCGATCTTTTCGAGAGTCAGCCTTCCCCGTCAACCCAGCGCGGGCTTGGTGAGTCGTCTCCGCTGCGCGACATTTCAAACATGCGGGGGGTATCTCCGAAGCGCCGCGTGTTGCTGGATCCTGTAACAGCAGATGAGCTGGAGG
>Ga0105054_10011284_pt1 | contig 11164 bp, 12 predicted proteins | sample BON02_FD_78091 | JGI IMG/M metagenome (GOLD analysis project Ga0105054, IMG submission 78091) | Freshwater microbial communities from Lake Bonney liftoff mats and glacier meltwater in Antarctica - BON-02 (megahit assembly) | ecosystem: Environmental > Aquatic > Freshwater > Ice > Glacier... | reverse complement strand
TGTGCATGCACAAACGCAAGTATGCATATATGTGTATACGCATACATGCACCACAACCAGTGGTGTATTCTCTATAAACTCCCCTCCACTATGACTCAATACACTCCCCTCGTGATAGTTCTACGCTCCCCTCTTGACCTTATTACTCTGGTCCGATCCAGTGGGCGGCGACGTCGGGCTAAAGCCCTCCGCCGCCGTGCGCCCCGGATGAATATCTGCTTGTATGCGTTGTGTTCATAAGAGAATCTGAGAACTCTCAATAAGATGCGCGGACCACAGAGCTCTGGCAAGCGCACCTTTGTGGCCCGCGCATTTCTGGCCCGCACACTTTTCTTTGCCAAACCCCTGTTCGGGGAGGCTAAAGGTGCTGAATGCTAAGGGTGCGCGGGCCGGAAAAGTGAGGGGGGGACAGATTAGATGAGTATGCTGAAATACAATTCCATCAAATTCAAAGTAGTACGAATCACCCAAAAAGTGCGTGGATGGCTGAGATCCAAGGTGATGTCACAAAGTCAAGATCGACGTGGTCGAAAGTCCAAAAGGCCGCATCTATCTTTGGTGCTTTCAAGAGCAGCACACGAGGAAAGAAGGAAGTGCTGGTAGGGAATCGGGAGAAGCGTTCCAGCGGGCACGCAGAAGGGGGAGGAGGAGAGACCATGGGGGGCGTGCAGTCGTCGCACATAGTTGCAGTAGCGGAAGAGAAGCCAACAGAGGCGTCACCGCTCGTGAATCCTGAAGACTTTTTCCCAACTATTGCAGCTCAAGGTGTCGAATTTACCAAGGATTCTAGTATGCCTATGGTGGCGCGCAGTGCGGCGCCTGCAGCACACGAGACCAAATCAATCAAACCCTTTGACTTTGAAAAGGATTTTCGGAAAGGAAGACCAATCGTAATTGATCAGGTGGCACTCGTGTGTTGTAATGAGTCGTTGTGACACTGTGTGTTGACCAGATGCTCTATTCAGACGACTATGTTTCCAGTGTGCACGCTGCCATGTGTTGCTGTGCGTTGCAGTGCATAAAAGAAGGACTCGGCTTGATTGATCAGGTGGCTGTTTTGAATTGGGAGAAAACGCAATGCTACATGACGGAAGGGGAGAGTGATTTGCCGCAGTCAGCTGCAATATCTCGCGTGCCTTCCTCGGATGCCACGCCCATATCCGTCAGCAAACACACTGCACCAAGCCGCTCGACCGCCCCTGGGAGCTCCATGAGCCCGAAGGGCAAGGCGCCGATGAGGTATTTCCGCAAAAGAGCTCTACATATGAACAAAACAGCCCTATATATCCGCATCAGAGCCCTACTTATGTGTCTAAGAGCCCGGGAGGGCGGTGGCGAAGGGGTTTAGCTGTCGCGCGCCACATGGTGACGACCCACTCCCTGGGGAGGTTACGGGTCCTTACGACCAAATCTGGGGGAGATTGCGGCCCCTTTATCTCATTCATTTCTTTTGGGATTGCGGCGTCGCAATCCAAATAAAAACCCGGATTGCGGCAACCTCGTTGAAATAATTTTGTCGCAAGCTGGGGGTTTAGTCGGATGTCGGAGCCGCAACTGAAAAAACATGCAAAATCTGGGGCCGTCGCAATTCGGGAAAACCCAAGAAAAAATTGCGCGACAACACTCGGATTGCAACACCGCAATCCAAACCAAAAATCTCACGAATTGGGCCGTGACCATTGCACGGACATTTCTACGACTGAGGAATTCAAAAATAAGTAGGCGCTGACTTCCTTTGATCTCGTACCAAAGGTTGAGGAAAATGTGTGCAACTCACCGCAACAACGGTTGAATTATTTTTCGCTCTTGGTACTGTTCATCTCGAGATTGAAAAAAGAAAGTTACTGATTTGCAAGAAATTATCCAACTTTGGCGTATTGTGGTATTGACCTTCCATAGAATGATATGGAATGTAAATGAGTCAAAAGAATTAAGAATGTCGAACTTCGGTGTATTAACCTCTGGCCTCAAAAAACCCTTCCCTCAGGGGTAGGCAACGCGCAGTCTCATGGCCCTAAAATGATATTTCCCGGGTTTCGGCAAAATCATTTAAGAACGCCTCGTCTTATACCCGATCTGTTCTCACTGGCTATTTTGGCGGCGGATGCCTGGCGATGCCGCCAAAATAGAATTCGATACACGGGAAAAGGCCGAAAAAGACTTTTTTTTTGGCAAATTCAGTGCTCACGCACTACAGTTGGTCGAGTCGGGAAATGCCAAATTTCCGCTGTTTCCCCAAGTTTTCCGGCTGTGTTTCGTGATATCGTGCTACAACGCCCGGCCTGCAACTCAGATATCCTCAACATCTGGGGCAGGACAATAAAGAGGGGAGGGGGTATCCTCTGATCGGAACTTGGAGTGGCGCACTGCGGCGTCGGGGCTGCCCTTGCCGCCGCGCGCCCTTTGCAACTACCCCTGGGAGACACATGAGCCCTAAAGTAAAGATGCTGATGAGCTACACGAGTCTTGTCAGATCCATGAATTATGCATGTCGCACATATGAATGCATAGATACACGGGTGAATGGGTCATGTCGTACAAGTGAATACGTCATGTCTCATGTATGAATGCATCCTGCCGCACATTGAATTGGTCTTTCGTGTGGAGCTCCAGGGGCTACATGTCGATGAGGCGTCTCTTCTTGTTCATATGAATCGATGAAGCGTCTTTACGTGTTGATATGAATAAATCATATGAACATGTGAATCTCGTTTGAGGGTTTAGCGTTTTGGGTTTAGGCGTTACATGTGAGTGAGTCGTGCATCGCATGTGAGTCACGTCACACTATGGATGAGATATGGCACGCGCATGGCACACACACATACACACAAACACACACGCACACACACACACACACACACACACACACACACACATACACACACAAATACAAACACGCGCATGAACTAGCAAATCAGTCACAAATAGAAATGTTGTACGTCACACATGTGTTTCAATCACGAAGACCATCGCATATGAGTGCAAGATACTCACGTATGCAAGTGCACGACACATCCATTGCATCCATTTATTCATATGCGGCTGAGCAATGAGTAAGGCACTGAGTAATGATGAAGTGGTGCGTAAGCGAGTTCTTGAGTCACTGAGGAATTTATGAAGTAATGAGTCAGAGAGTTCGTGAGGCACTGAATCATGATGAAGTAAAGAGTACGTGGGTTCTTGAGTCACTGGGTAATGGTTAAGTAATGATTAAAAGAGTTTTTGAGGCACTGAATAATGAAGAAGTAGTGCGTAAGTGAGTTCTCGAGTCACTGAGGAATGATGAAGAAATGTTTCAAAGAGTTCATGAATCACTGAGTAATGATTAAAAGAGTTTTTGAGGCACTGAATAATGAAGAAGTAGTGCGTAAGTGAGTTCTCGAGTCACTGAGGAATGATGAAGTCATGTGTTAAAGAGTTCATGAGTCACTGAGTAATGATGAAGTAATGATTCAGTGAGTTTTTGAGTCACTGAGGAATAATAAAGTTATGAGTTCTCGAGTCACTGAGGAATGATGAAGTGATGAGTAAAAGAGTTCTGATGCCATTGAGCAATGATGAAGTAATGATTCAGTGAGTTTTTGAGTCACTGTGAGTAATAATGAAGTAATGAGTAAATGAGTTCTCGAGTCCCTGAGAAATGATCAAGTAATGTTGAATCACTGCGAAATGATGAAGTCATAATGATGTAACGTTGAGTCACTGAGGAATGAGTCATGTCTACAGTCGTTTTCTTAGAACACGTTACGATGATGGGAAAGGGGAGGGGTGGGGAGAATCTGACATTATCGCGCGGTGCAGCACAAATATGAGCACGAATGATGACCTCTCAGAATCTGAGGATGTTTTTGGCGCCAATAACGCCAATTCTTGGCGTACCGACTCTAATTTTCCATCTACGCGGGAGCCGTTTGCTGGCAACGTGTATGTCAAGGTATGATCAATACATATACATGTGGATACATTCATACATATATACATACATGCACATATACATACATACATACATACATACATACATATACACACATACATGCATGCATACATGCATACGTGCAAACACGCATACCTACATATCGACATGCAAATATGCATACTTGCATACATGCGTTCATACATACATACATTCATGTATCCATTTGCGCGGCAGGTCTTATCTAGCCATGTGCATGTGATGGTTTGCTACAAAGGGCATGTCAAGATATGATTCATATACACACACTTGTATGCTTCAGTATATGTGTGTAGGCATAAATATTGCATGTATTTACATGTATGCACATGTGTATTTACATGTATTCACACACACACACACACACACACACACACACACACACACACACACAATCCCCCCCACACGTACATATCTTCTGTACATAAATTCTTTCATATATAGCCCAATCATATTGCATTCGCTTATTCAAATTGTGTTCAAATCCAAATTTTCAAAGTGCAAGTCAGATTCTCCACACGATGTCTTACCCACGCGACGATTGGTGTGCATGTGCGTTACATGTGTGCGTGCGTGCGTGCATGCATGCATGTGTGTATGTGTTCGTGCGTGCGTAATTGTGTGAGTGTGCGTGCGTGTGTGTATGTGTGTATGTGTGTGTATATACATATACACGCGCTGACAAATTTCTATGGCTATCTCAAGGTGTTGAAAATCGCGAATTTCAAGAACTCAGCGGGATTCATGGACAAGACAGACCCATTTGTGACACTCACTCTCGGACGACAATTGTGCAAAACGTCTGTCAAAAACAACGCAGGTGGCTCCGTTGCCTTTGACGAGGTTTTCCTTTTTTTTGTCTTCAGGCGGATTTTCAATTTTTCCCCTTTTCCCCCTTCAGCTCCTACGCCTCCCTGCGCCACACGAAATCAGCCGCGATTCATGCGAATATAATATCTGCCTGTTTTTTTATGTTCCCCCGGGGGTTCGGTTGTTTTTTGCGGGGAGGAGGGGATATGGTGCCCCCAAAAATGGCAGACAAATGTGGCAGACAAATGTGGCTCAGATTTGAATTACGGACCAATGTGGCATTACACACACATGTGTGTGGCATTACACACACACAGTTTCATTCAAAAACACACGTACACGTGTGGGAACGAATGTACATTCGAATACACACACATGTCTGGGGATTTCGAGCTTATCAGCTGTTTAGGGGTAGTTGCTGCCAGATGTGTGTGTGTGTGTATTTGAGTGACCAATGTGGCATTACACACACATATGTGAACAAGCACAAACCTGCATGTGCGTGTGAAGGTTTCGAGCTGATTGCTTTTTACAGGTTGCAGCTGCCAGATGTGTGCGTGTGTGTGTTGGTGTGACCAGTGTGGCATTACACACACACAAATGAACACACGCAACTAACACGTGTGTGTGTGGAGGTTCCAAGGTGATAGCTAATGGGAGGTAGTTGCTGCTAGATGTGTGTGTTGGTGTGACTAGTGTGGGATTACATACATAAATGCACACACACACCAACATGTGTGTGTGTGGAGGTTCCGAGGTGATGGCTAATTAGAAGCAGTTGCTGCTAGATGTGTGTGTTGGCGTGTGGGTGTGACCTATGTGGCAATACATGCAGAAATGCAGACTTCCATACTCAAATCTGTATATTCCTTTAAACGTACAGATGAGTCATCCAAAAATTCTCAACTTTATCAGTTAAATGTCTTTTTTTGTTTTGTTTTAATAAGTGCGTTCCTTCAACACGAAGCTGATTGTGTTTTTTGGGTATGTTTAATAGGTGGTTTCGTTCAACAAGAAACATGCAGATTCGATTCTGAAAGTGGCGGTGTTGGATTCTGATACCTTCAGCAACGATTTGTTGGGAGGTCTTCTTTCATTGTGCTGCAGGGTGCTGCAGGGTGTTGCAGGGTGTTGCAGGGTGTTGCAGGGTGTTTCAGGGTGTTGCAGGGTGTTGCAGGGTGTTTACGGGTATTGCAGGGTATTGCAGTGTGTTGCAGTGTGTTGCACTAGCAGTTCCTACTTGAAATATTCTCTATTGGCGATATTGTGTTGCAGTGTGTTGCAGCGTGTTGCAGCGTGTTGTTGCAGTGTGTTGCCAATATGCTCTTTTGACGCGATTGTTCATATGTGCCACACACATAAATTCGTCATGTCACATATACAAATGCGTCGTGTCATACCGTTTCTAGGCGGAAACGCATCTTTGTGTGATACGATACATTTACATGGGAGACGTGACTCCTTCATATATGTGAGACATGACTTCATCATAAATGTGAGACCTCACTCCATGATACATGTGACACGATGCATTCACACGTGACACACGACTCATTTATATAGGTTACATCACACATTCGCACGTGGGTCATGGTCCATTGATATATGCGACATGATGCACTCACACGTGAGACAGCGCTCATTCGTATGTTTGACACGTCTCACACATGGATTAGACGTTTTTGTACCTGATTTCTGAATTTGAAAGAGACCTTACATTTCGTCTGGGATAGGTTACAAGGGGCGCAGGTGCATACACTTTTGTACTTATATTGTAAGATATCAAACAATTCGGATGTAAATCTGCCGTTACAAACCTTTAAGTAGCCATCACCTCGCAGCCAGTTATGGGGTGGCTACGATTAGTAGGCTCCTTAAAATAATAGGTCTCTTTTGCAGAATATGGTCTGTTTTATAGGGTTCTTTTGCAAAAGAGACCTATAATTTTAAGGAGCCTACTAATCGAAGCCACCCCATACGAGGGGCGCAGACGACGTACATAGCAAATACACTGATGTACTTGTATTTTAAGATGTCACATCTCCTCCATCAGTGCGTAGAGGGACAGGTAGATCTCACGTCACAGACGCCACACGTACGAACGAGCGCTGTCTCACGTGTGAATGCATCAAGTCGCATATATGAATGGGTTTCAAATGAGTGCTGTCTCACCTTTGAATGCATCATGTCGCATATATATGAATGGGTCATGTCCCACGTATGAATGTGTGATGTGACCTATATGAGTGAGTCGTGTGTCACGTTTGAACGCGTCGTGTCACATATATCAAGGAGTCACATCTCACATATATTGTGTGCTGAGGGACAAGTAGACCTCACGTCCCAGCTTCAAGTGTACCGTGACTCATACGTGAAACTGGGCACTCTTCTATATGCAAAATGACTCATGTGTGCGTGTGCAGAGGGCCAAGTAGACCCCTCATGACGCAGCTGATGTGCAACATGACTCATTCATATGTGAGAAAGGACTCAGTCCTATATGTGATAGGAGTATTCAATAAATGACTCATCAATACAAGTGTCACTAATCAATAAATGTGTCATGACTCATCAATACATGTTTCATGACTCATCAATAAATGTGTCTTTGGCCCTCTACACATTCATTGGAATGAGGGCCAAACGTGCTTAGTGACTCATCAATACATACACGACATGACTCAGCAATAAATGTGCAGAGGGCCAAATAGACCTTATGTTACATCTTGTAACACATTTCTATGCGATCATATATGAGACACGACTTATTTTCTTTCGTCATGACTCTTCCCTGAGATATGTGACACATGACTCCTTTATATGAGATCATATGTGAGACATATGTGAGACATGACTCATTTTGTTTTCGACATGACTCATTCATGAGTGTACAGAGGGCCAAATAGACCTCATGTCACAGAAGTATGTGGACTCCCTCGACCAATTGCGAGTTTTGGCAGCTGGGGTACCATTCCACATGATTGACAGGTTGTGACATAACTTATGCCTGTGTGTCACATGACTCATTCATGTGTGTCATATGACTCATGTGTATGTGTGTCACACGACTCAATTATATGTGTGGCATGACTCATTCTTGTGTGCGACATGACTTATCCACATGTGTGACGTGACTAATTCATAAGTGTGACTGGGGTATCGTTCAAAATGCTCCACTAGTTTGTGTAATGGTTTGAGTTAATCTGTAAGATGGTCAAACGAGGCATGACACACATATATATGAGTCATGGCACACGGATGAATGTGTCGTGTCACACATATGAATGACTCTGTAATTTGGACAAACAAGGCATGGCGCAGTAAAAGTAGAAACACGGTATGCCACGTACTTACCACGCATGACCACGCATGACACACATTAATCTGAGTCACGACACATGTATGAATGCGTCATGTCACACCTAATGATAACTCTTTAACTTGGACCACCGAGCCATGGCGCAGTGAAAGTAGAAATGAGGTATGCCACGTAGTTACCACGCACATGACACACACACGACACACATTTATATGAGTCATGGCACACGTAGAATGCGTCATGTCACACATATGAATGACTCTGTAACTTGAACAAACAAGCCATGGCGCAATAAAAGTAGAAATGAGGTATGCCACGTACTTACCACGCATATGACCCACACATGTTTGAATGGTTCGTGAAAATTGTAGGTGTGTTATTATACATATTCTGTTCTGTTAACGAGAATACATTCTGTATCATGTATTCTGCTCATGTTGATGCGAATACAATCTGTATGATTGGTTCTGTTGAGCTGATTAGAATATATTCTGTACTATATGAATATATTTTGTATTATATGCTCTGCATAGCTGATGCGAATACAGCTGTATTACATATTCTGCTCAGTTAGATTCTGTATTTTATATTCTGTTCATATGAGAAAATATTTTTGCAGTATATGCTCTGCATAGTTAAAAAGGATGGTGTTGATAAGAATGCATTGTGTATTATATGTTCTGTTCAGGTGATGAGAAGACGTTCTGTATCATGTGTTGTGTGCATTGGAACGTATTGTGTGTGACATGACTCAGTTGGGAATGAAAGATGAAATTACCTCTGACTTCTATGACCGAGTCATGTCACACATATGGATGTGTCACGTAATACACATGAATGAGTCATGTCACACACAGGAATGAGTCACGTCAGACGTACGAATGGGTCACGTCTGGCACAAACTTGAATGAGTCATGTCACACATATGAGTGAGTCCTGTCACACACATGGATGACTGACGTCTGTCACACCCTTGAAGGTGTCGCGGCACACACATGAATGAGTTATGTCACACGTATGAATGAGCCATGTCACACACACGAGTCATGTAACACGCATACATGCGTCATGTCACACATATGAATGAGTCATGTCAGACACATTAATGAGTCATGTCATACATATCACGTCTAGCACGCATAGAATGAGTCAAGGCACACACATGAATGAGTCATGTCACACACATGAACGAGTTACCTTGCACACACGAATGAGTCTCATCACACACATGAATGAGTCATGTCACACACATGAATGAGTCATGTCACACACATGAACGAGTCATGTCATACGTATGAATGGGGCAAGTCAAACACATGAATACGTCATGTCATATGTATGACTGCGTCATGTCTGGCACGTACACGAATGAGTCACATGCACCCACATGAATGTGTCATGTCACACGTATGGATGAGTCACGTCTAGCACGCATCTGCATGAGTCACTTCACACACACCAATGAGTCATGTCGCACATGTAAGTGAGTCTCATCACGCACACGAATGAGTCATTTCACACGCATGAATGCGTCATGTCACAAAGCCAGGTGAGCACACACGAATGTGTGTGGAGTTTCTCCACACACACGAATAAGTTGCCCCACACACATGAATGAGTCATGTCACACGAATGAACGCGCCCATGGAAACACAAAAGAACAACGCCCCATACATCTTGCGTTCGCAGACACGTTGAAATGAGTCATGTCACACGTATGAAATGTGCCACACCACACAGGAAAAGCAACAAGAGCCAAGGCACCATGTATTTCGCGTTCGGGGACACTTTGAAATGAGTCATGTCACACGTGTGAAATGCGTCATGCCACATGTATGAAATGAGTCACGGCACACAGGAAAAGCAACAAGAGCCAAGGCACCATATATCTCACGTTCGCAGACAGTTTGAAATGAGTCATGTCACATGTGTGAAATGAGTCATATCTCACGAATGAAACGAGTCACGGCACACAGGAAAAGCAACAAGAGCCACGGCACCATGTACCTCACGTTCGCAGACAGTTTGAAAAAAGTCATGTCACATGTGTGAAATGCGTCATGTCACACGTGTGAAATGCGTCATGCCACATGTATGAAACGAGTCACGCCACACAGGAAAACTACAAAGAGCCAAGGCACCATATATCTCGCGTTCGCAGACAGTTTGAAATGCGTCATGTCACATTTGTGACATGCGTCATGTCACATGTGTGACATGAGTCATGTCTCATGTGTGAAACGAGTCATGGCACACAGGAAAACCAACAAGAGCCAAGGCACCATATATCTCGCGTTTGCCGCCAACATCCTCAATGTCAAAGTCCACAAAATCGCAAACTTTCCTGACAAGGCGGGCTTTATGGATCGCACTGATCCTTTTGTCAAATTGGTGCTGGGCCATGAGTCGCAGCAGACGTCTGTCAAGGTCAGTCACGGCTCATATCTGAAGGGGTCATGTCGCACATATGAATGGCACATGGTTCTCTCATGTGCTGGGCCATAAGTCGTTGCAGACGTCTTATAAAGGTCAGTCACGGCTCATATGAGAATGGGTCATTTCACACATATGATGAGTCATGATCCTCACATATATACGGTCATAAGTTGCTACAAACGTACATCAAGGTTATATTATAGATGTGGATGGGTCTCACATGTGCTGGGTCATAAGTTGTTGCAGAAATTTGTAAAAGGTTAGTCACGGCTCACACGTGCATGGGTCATGTCACCCGTATGAATGGCCCATGAATCTCACATGTACTGGGCCATGAGTCGCTACAGACGCCTGTCAAGGTCGTCTCCCACGTTTGAATGGGTCTCACATGTGCTGGGCCATGAGTCGTTGTAGACATCTGTCAAAGTCACTCATGGCTCGCATGTGAATGGGTCATGTCACACATTGGATGAGTCATGTCGCACATATGGATGAGTCATGTCACACATATGGATGAGTCATGTCACACATATGGATGAGTCATGTCACACATATGGATGAGTCATGTCACACACATAGATGAGTCATGTCACACATATGCATGAGTCATGTCACATATATGATGAGTCATAGCTCACACGTGAATG
>Ga0105054_10011281_pt1 | contig 11165 bp, 5 predicted proteins | sample BON02_FD_78091 | JGI IMG/M metagenome (GOLD analysis project Ga0105054, IMG submission 78091) | Freshwater microbial communities from Lake Bonney liftoff mats and glacier meltwater in Antarctica - BON-02 (megahit assembly) | ecosystem: Environmental > Aquatic > Freshwater > Ice > Glacier... | reverse complement strand
GCGGCAAGGCGGCGGCAAGACGGACGGGCGGCAATGGAGTTGTGTGACTTGGTGTGGCGCACGGCACAGAGAGCGACGGAAGGGCGGGCGGCGGCGGAGAAGGGAGCAGGGCCGGCAGCGCAAGGGAGGCCAGCACGCGAACGGCCGGAAAGGGAAACCGACGAACCGCGCGGGCGACGGCAACGGCGACGGCGACGGCGTTGTCGAGCGCCGTTGTTGAGCGCCGTTGGCTATTATTAGCTCACGCGCACGCGCACGCGCACGCGCACGCGCACGCCAGTGGTTGAGTCCACGACTCGGCCGAGGGCGCAGCGGCGCTAAACGTTGGTTTCTCCACCTCTTGCTGCCGGTGATGTGGGCGGCGCGCGCGTCGCGCGTCGCGCCGCGCGTCGGCGCGCGCATCGGTCGCGGCGCGCGCGCGCCGTCGCGCGACCCCGCGCGACGGGGCGCGAATAAGTTTGTTGGCGTTTGGCGTCGCGCGCGCGCGCGTACGATGCACCTCTCGCGACGGGAAGCGCGGGACCCACCTGTGGGCCGCGTCCAGGTGCCGAATTCGGCCGCGCGCGCGCCAGGCGCGCGCGGGAAAGGGCGATTCGAGGAGGGGAGGGAAAACTGTGTTTTTTCAAAAAACGTCTCCGACGAGCGTCGCTACTCGCGAACGACGGGCGCCGATGGCGACTGGCACATGACGCGCCCGTATCTTGCCCTCCGTCTGGTCGGCGGGCTGGACGCCGGCGACGGCCGACGCGTAGGGGGAAGGGGAGAGAGGAGGGGATCGACCGAAGAGCAAGGGGGAGGAAGGGGGGACAAAACCACAATCGCCGCGCGCTGAACGGCTGGGCTTGCCCAGCCCGCCGACGGAGACGTGCGGGAGGCCTCACAGGTCATGTCGCCGTGCGCGCGCGCGCCCCACCTTGCGTGAGTCGCTAGTATTGCCTTTGCGGAAGTTTGAGCTGTCCAGGGGGTGAAAGCTCTCGCTTTCCGTGGAAGCAACTGTACTGTGCGCCGTTGAGTCTTATTTCGCGAGCAGAATCGTGTTTACATGTCGGCTTGTATGTGTAATTGGCATTTGAAGTGCCGGACGATGCCGGACGACAGGGGGCCGTCCGGCATCAGGATGGCACTTGGCCGAAACCCCTTGTTTTGACACCCCTATGAGGACTCCTCACTTGAGGAGTGAGAGTGAGGGGGGACCAGCAGAAGGCTCTCTGGCGTCTCTTCACGGTTTGCAATCGCCGGCACCATACACACAAAACATCTTGGCCAGCCGTACTGACCACCAATTGCATTCCCTCATCGATCGACTACACACACGCATCACAAACGCCCACTCGATCTGCACAACCCGGGCGCTTCCAAGTCTGTCATCTCTCTCGTCGTGTCGCCGCGCGTGCCTGAGCGCCTGAGCGTCCTTGCTTCCCCAGCCTCTGTTTCGATCACCGGCCACTCGCCGCCAGCGACGCACATACCAACACCAACATGGTGGCCGGCGCCGGCGGCAACAAGGCGCTGCCGTCAGTGCCGCTGCCGCCGCCGGCCGACGGAGGCGCGCGCCGAGCCGGCGCCGCTCGGCTCGACGGCCGCTCGGCCGAGTCGTTCCGCCAGTTTTGTGAGTAGTCGCGTGAGCCTCTCTGGTCGTCGTCCGCCTCTCTCCTCGCACCCACCTCTGGCGCACGAGGGCGCCGATCGCTCACATGCGCCACCTCCCCCTTTTATCCCCCCGAAAAACAACAAAAAAATCAAAAAATAACACTCCAAAAGTCGCCGACACAGGCGTCGTCGGCGCGGCGGCGGGCTCGGCCTATGTCGAGTTTGGCGCGCGCACCAAGGTGATGGCGGCCGTGTACGGCCCGCGCCCGGCGGGCGGGGCGGACCGCGGGGCGGCCGGGCTCGCCGAGCGCGGCTGCCTGCGCGTCAGCGCGCACGCGGCGCCCTTTGTCGCGGCGTCGGCGTCGGCTTCCTCGGTGACGGGCGGCGCCGCCGCCGACGCGCGCGGGCGGCGAGAGCGGCTGGGCGACGCCAAGCTGGCGGCCGCGCGGCTGCAGGACGCGCTCGAGGCGGCCGTGCGCGGCGGCGCGTTTCCGAAAGCCGCGGTCGACGTGCGCGTCTCGGTGCTCGAGGCCGACGGCGGCGAGGACGCCGCCGCCGTCGTCGCCGCCTCGCTCGCGCTCGCCGACGCAGGCATTGAGGCCGCCGACCTGGCCGCCTGCTGCGGCGTGGCGCTCGTGCGCGGGCGCCTGGTGCTCGACCCGGACGGCGCCGAGTCGTCGGGCGCCGACGCCCTGCTGCTGTGCGCGGCGCTGCCGGCGACGGGCGGGGTGACGCAGGTGGCGGTGCGCGGCGCCTTCCGCTCCGAGGCCGAGCTGCGAGAGGCGGTCGAGCTGGCGTTGGGCGGGTGCTCGCGGCTGCGGGACGGCATGCGGCGGGTGCTGCTGGCCGGGGCGGCGAGGGCGTCGTCGGGGCGGGCAGATGGAGGAGAATGAGAACCGCGGAAATGCTTTAATTTCAAGCCAAGTGCGAGCGAGCGAGCGAGCGCCGAAGAGGCGCCCGCCTGGGAAAAAAACACGTCTACAACAGGTTTCGTATCTCGCTTCAAACGCGCGTTATGAGCTCCTCCGTTCCGCCGCCCTCTAAGCACGCCGCCTTGCCGCCGCCGCCCGCCTCCCCGCCGCCCCCATCCGCCGCCGGCTGCACGGCCCCCTGCTTGGTCCACGCCGGCCGGCCGCGCGCCGCGCGCGCGAGCGCCGCCCACCGCTCGGCGCGCCCGGGATCCTGATTCCCCGCGCCTCCCGCGCCGACCGCCGCGTTTGCCCGCGCGAGCGCGGCCCGCGCGCCCGCGTCGGCCGCCGCCGCCGCCGAGTCGAGCCGCGGCAGCGCGGGGCGGTACCGCCTGACCGCGTCCTGCTCCTCCCGCGACAGCTGGCGCCGCGCCGCCGCCTCGGACCGCCGCGCGGCGCCGCCGCCCGCCTCCTCCTCCCCCTCCGCCTCCTCGCCGCCGCCGCCCCCGCCTCCGACGACGGCCGGCGGTGGCTCGGCGCCCGACGCCAGCGCCACGATCTCTTCCGCGGCAGCCTCGGCCCCCCGCGCGGCGTCCACCCACGTGAAGGCCGGGTCGCCGCGGAACCAGGTCGACTGCCCCTTGACGAGGTGGCGCGACGCCTGCGCGACGTCCAGGACGAGCTGCCTGAGGTCGCCGAGCGAAAAGACGTCCCCTTCTTCCGCTCGCGGATTCCTTTCGGCGCCGTCGGCCTTGGCGGCGGCTGGCGCCGCCGGCCCGTCCTCCTCCGCCTCGTCCTCGTCCTCGTCCCGCCCGCCGCCGCCGCCAGCACCGCCGCCCCCGCTCCTCCTCCTCCTCGCGAGCGCGCGCTCGGCGCCGGCGCACAGCCACTCCATGGCCTGCCGGTAGCCGATGGCCTTGGCGGCCATGTTGCTGCCCGGCGGCAGGCCCGCGTCCAGCAGCATCGCCGCCTCTTGCAGCAGGCCGCCGCTGTCGCCGCCGACGCTAGCCGCCCCCCCGCCGCCCCCCTCCTCCTCCTCCCCCTCTGCGCCTTCCCCCCGCCCCACCCCGCACACCATCTCCTCCACGCGCGCCGCAATGCGCTCGTACAGCGGCACGCGCGGCCGGTGCAGGTAGAAGCACCGGAAGTCGTAGTCCCAGGGGCGCTGCGCGTCGAGGTCCTGCTCCGAGAGCGGTTTCCCTCCGGTCGCGAGTAGGATCTGCAGCACGCGCAGCAGCCGGTACCAGTTGTTGCGCTCGAGGCTTACACGCGCGGCGGCCGCAGGGTCGCCCGCCTCGGCCACGGCGCGCGCGGCGGCGGCCCAGGACACGGCCTCGTCGAGATCGTCGGCCGACGACAGGCCCGCCTCGGCCGCCGCGCGCCGCTGCGACGCGCGCACGAGGGCCAGCGCGCGCGCCTCTGTGTCCGCGTCGCCCGCGGGCGTTGACGGCCGGCCCCACACGAGCCACCGCAGGTAGAGGCCCGTGCCGCCCACCACCACGGGCGTCCGGCCCCGGGCCACGATGTCGGCGAGGCTCGCGCGCGCGCGCGCGTGAAAGTCGGCCGCGGAAAAGTCGTCCGACAGAAAGGGGAGGACGTCGAGCAGGTGGTGGGGGACGCCGCGGCGGGCGGCGCCCGGCGGGATTTTGTCCGACCCGACGTCCAGCCCCCTGTACACCTGCACCGAGTCGGCCGACACCACCTCGCCGCCCATGCGCAGGGCCACCTCGAGCCCGACGGCGGTCTTGCCAACGGCGGTGGGGCCCGTGATGACGACGACGCGCGGCAGGCCGGCCCGGGCGGCGGCGCGCGCGGCGGCGGCCGTGGCGGCGGCCGTGGCGGCCGAGGCGGGGGCGGTGGTGGCGGCGGAGGAGGCGGCGGCGACCGCGCCTTGTCCGGGCTGTGCGGCGGCCGCGCCGTTCGGCGGCACCGGGCGCTTGCTGGCCACCATGGCCCGCCGCAGCAGCAGCAGTTGGCGGGCGGCCCCGGGGGGCAGAGCTCGGCGCGCCGTGGTGGCGATCGAGTCACGGCGGGGGGATGCCCATCCTGGTTCTCGCCGTCGCGCTGTGTCGCTGCTGCTGCCTCTGCCCGCCGCGCAGCGCATGTACTCGAACGATATCGTTGTCGGCGTCGAATTTGCGGCAGAAATGGATGGGGCTCGTGTGTGTGGCGGGAGGACGGATGTTGATGAAGCGCCATTCGCCGGCGCCGCGTCGTTCTCGACGGCGCGCGCGACGTCGGTCCGCCGCCAACCTGATGGCCCTGCGCGCCCTCGATGGACGACAACACGCTTCCTCAATGAGCTCGAGTCGCACAAACGCACAAACAACACATTGCCACCCCTCCCTGTGTGTTTACCAGTTAGCTCGCGAAACGAAAGAAGAGAGCGAGCAAGAGCAAAATCAGACATGGCCACGGCGGGCGCGCCATTGGCGCTCCCCAGCGCCGCCCGCGGCCGTGCATCGGAGCTGGTGGACGCCCTGCCCTACATCGACCCGCTGACTGACCAGCGCGCCGAGGTAGATGCCTTGATCGCGGACGAGGCGCGGAAGGGGGGAGGAGGCAAGACGGTGCAGGACTACCTCCGCGAGCTGCCCGCCGTGCGCGCGCCCGAGGAGTCGCCCTTTGTCAAGGACCACCCGCTGGTCTTGCGCGACTACGAGCGGTTAGTGGAGTGGGGGCTGGTTATTGCCGTTGTTCATGACTACAGAGAGGCAAGACGCCGTCGACGGCGCGCGCGCCGCGCCACGGCTCTCGCTCGCTCGTCGCTCACGCTCAAGCACGCGCCCCCCCAAACCCAAAAAAAAATAGCGTCGCCGCCGGCCGGGCCATGCCGCCCCTCGACCCCTCGCGCTACCGGCTCGACCCCCCGCCCGAGTCCCAGCGCGCCGACCCACACGCCTGGCTCTCGGCCCTGCGCAACGCCCAGGCGCAGCTGGGCCACCAGCAGGGCCGCGTCCTGAACCTCGAGCTGCTCGCGCGGCACGGCGCCGCCGCCTGGCGCGCGCACGCCGACGGCGTCGGGTCGGCGGCGCGCGCCCTCGCGGCCGAGGCGTCGCGCGCGTCGGCGGAGGTGGTGGCGGCCAACCGGCGGCGCAAGCTGCAGCAGCTGGCGGCGGGGGCGCAGCTGGCGGCAATCGAGGGGGACTGGTCCCGCGCGCTCGGCGGCGCCGCGGCGGTGGCGGCGGCGTGCGCGTCGCTGGAGGCGGAGGTGGCGGGGCTGGCGGCGGCGGCGCGGTCCAAGGGTCGGGGGGAGGCCGCGGCGCGGGCGGACGAGGCCGTGGCGGAGGCGGCGGGCCTGGTGGGGGGCGGACGAGCGGCGGGGGCGGCGGCAAGATGCGGGAACGGCGAAGAGGCGGGCGGCGACGAGGGAGCAGACGCGATGGAAACGACGTGAGGGCGTTGCGGTAAAAAAAATAATGTTACGTGAGTGGGCTAATTTTACAGCAAGGGGGCAACGGAGCCGTGGATGACGGCATCGTCAGGACCCGACCAATGAGACGGTGTTAGTACAGAGAGAAGAAGGAACGCGAAGCAGAGCAACAAAAGATAAAAGGAGGAGAGAACGGCAAACGGACGGCGACGACGGGCGACGACGGGCGCGAGAGACCCAAGATCGTCCCCCGCATCAAATCTTGAGAAAAGATAAGGAGGAGAGAAGCAAAGCGAACGACAAACGGGCGCCGCGGCGCGAGAGACCCAAGATCGTCCCCCGCATCAAATCTTGAGCCTCTCGCGCGCGAGGATGACCAGGTCGCCGTCCTGCAGCTGGGTGTCCTCGCTCACCAGGCGGTTGTTCACGTTGACGAGCGGCCCGCCCCCCTCGCCGCCCTCGCCGCCGCCGCGGCCCTCGCCGTCGCCGCGGCCCTCGTTTTCGCCGCTGCTGTCGTCGTCGTCGCCGTCGCTGCCCGTGGCCGCCGCGGCCGCCAAGCCGCCGCCGCCGCCGCCGCCGCTGATTGTGATGAGGCCCTTGGCCTTGAGCATGTCGCCCGCGGTGGTGCCGCGGGGCACGTCCGTAATGAGGCCGCCGGGCCACACGACCACGCTGACGCGCTGCTGCCGTTCGTCGGTCGAAGAGGAGGCAGGCGCCGCGGGGGACGCCTTCGCAACCGACGCCGACGCCGACGCCGACGCTGAGGCCGAGGCCGCGAGCGCGGCGGCTGCTCGGTCGCGCCACTCGCTCGCGCTCGACGCCTTGGCGGCGGCCTCGCGCCAGCGGCGCTGCAGGTCGTCCACCACCTCGTCGTCGTCGGTCGTGGCCGTCGAGGCCGTCGTTGAGGCCGCCGTTGGCGTCGCGGGGCCTGCGGGGAAGGCGTCGAGAGCGTCGAGCAACGGCGACCGGGACGGCGACGACGAGGCGGCGGCGGCGGCCGCAGCAGGGGCGGCAGTGGCAGAAGCGGCAGCAGCAGCAGCACCGTCGCGTGCCTCGGAAGACAGTGGCGCGAAGGGCGCGGCAAAGGCGCCGGGGTAGACCGGAGGGAGGGGCGAGGGAGACGGCGAGCCCGACAGCGAGGCAGCGGCGGCGGCGGCGGCGGCGGCTGCCGCCTCGGCCGTGCCGTCGATCATCGCTGGCTCATCCAGGGCGGCGGCCAGCTCCGCGGCGGCCGCGGCCACGGCCTCGCGCGATGGGCCCGAGTAAGCAGGGCGCCCGCGCGAGATAGACGAGGCGAGCCCCCCGGACCAGGAGGCCGACGCCCCGCCGGCCGGCGGCGCGCCGCCGCGCGCGGCGCCCGCGGCGGCCAGCGCCCGCCCGATCGGCGCCACGCCCGCGCCCGCCGCCGCCGCCGCCGCCGCCGCCCGCTCGAGCGCCCGCTCCACCGCCACGCCCCCCGCCACCACCCCGGCGTACCCCTCGAGCAGCGTCGCCGTGGTCGTCGGGTGCACGTACCCCAGGTGGTCGCGCCGCCGGTAACGGCCGTCGCGGCACAGCGCATACTCCTCGAGCCGCGCGGCGCCGTCGCCCTGGCCCGCGCGCCCCCACCCGCGCGCGCGGCTGTAGCGCCCTAGCGCGTCGTACAGGGCGTACGAGGGGGCGCGCAGGGGGGCGTCGGAGCGGGTGCCGCCGTTGAGGATGGCCACGGTCAGGGAGGCGGCGCGGCTGCGGCGGCGGCGGCGCAAGGGGGGGGGGGGCTGCTGCTGCTCCCTCGGGGACGAGGACGGGGGGTCGGCGGCGGCGCGGTCGTTGCTGCCGACGCTCTCCGCGCCCTCCTCCTCCTGCTCCTCGTCCCCGCCCCCTCCCTCGGCGCTCAGAACCACGCCGTACCGCAGCGAGCGGTCGGAGACGCGCAGGACCGGCTGGCCCGGGTAGCCGAAGCGCTCGTCGATGCCTAGGTCCTCGGGCGCGAGAGCGGCGGCGGCAGCAGCTGAGGCGGCCGCGTCGCCGGCCGCCGCCGCCCCCTCGGCCGCGCCGCCGTCCGCCGCCCGCGCCGCCGCCGTCACGGCCGTCGCCAGCGCCGCCGCCGCCGCGCTCGCCTCCTTGTACAGGAAGTGCGAGGCCCCGCCAAACTCGGCGTGCTCGTGCATCGACGCCGTCTTGATCTGCACCTCGATGGGCGCGCCGCAGCCGCCGGCCGTGTAAACTGCAGTGTGCAGGGCCTGGTAGCCCGACCCCTTTTTCGGGTTGGCAATATAGTCGTCAAATTCGGTTCCGCCGGCTACCGGCTTCCAAACGCGGTGCACGGCCGCGAGCAGGCGGTAGCACACGCGCACGGCGTCGGCCCCGCGGCGGCCGCGCTCGTCGTCCACGATGACGCGCAGGGCGCGCGCGTCGTACACCTCGCGGAGGGAGCAGCCCTTGCGGCGCATCTTGCGCTGCACCGACAGCAGAGACTTGAGGCGCCCCTGGACGGACACTTGCAGCCCGCCGCCGAAGGACCCCAGCTGCAGCTCTGTGTACAGGCGGGACGCGGCGCCGTCGAGCACCTCGAGCCCGCGGCAGTCGCCGCGCTGCTGCGAGGGAGACCCGGCGATGAACACGGCGTCGAAGGGGACGACGGTAGCGAGCACGCGGCGCAGGCGGCGCTGCTGCAGCGTGGGGTTGAACGGCGGCGGCGGCGGCGGCGGCTCGGGCGCGCCGCCGAGGGGGCGGGGCGCGGAGGCGGCGTTTGGGTGCAGGGCCGAGGGGGAGGAGGCGAGGGGCGCCGGGGGCGAGGTGCCGAGGATGTACTGGAGCGACGTGGCCGCGTCGGTGACGCCTCGGAGCAGCGCGCTGCCGCCGCCGATGCCGCCGCCAGCCGCAAGGGCCGTTTTGGCCGTGCGCGCGCGCCCCGCCTCCTCCTCCTCGGCCTCCGCCTCCAGCAGCAGCTCCTGCTCCTCCGCCTCGTCCGCGTCGTCGCCGTACACGTCCATCCAGCTGCGGTCGGCGCTCGCGCCGGCGGGAGACGCCGGGCGGCCGGAGGCGCGCGGCGGCTCGGCGGCGGCGGCGCCAAACACGCCCCGCCAGAGCGCCGCCGCCCACGGCGGCGACCGCGCGTCGCGCTCCTCGCGGCGCCGCCGGCGCCACGCGTCCTGCGCGGCAGAGGCCTCGGCGACGCGCTGCCGGCGCGCGGCGGGCGCGGGCGGCGAGGAGGTGGCGGCGGCGGCGTCGCCAAACCTGCGCGCCCAAGGCGCCGCCCATGACGACGCGCCGAGGCCCAGCGCCGATGACGAAGCGGGCGGCGAGGAGGAGGAGGAGGGCGGCGACGCCGCCGCGCCCGCGCCGCCCGCGCCGCCCGCCCCCCCGAGCAGCGCGCCTCCGCCCCCGCCCCCGCCGCCCGGCGCCCACAGCGCGTCCAGCTCCGCCCGCAGCCGGCAGTACTGCTCCGGCTCGAGCGCCGCGAAGCACAGGTCCTCCATCTCCGCCTTCAGGCCGTGCCACCCGAGGTAGCCCGCCAGCGCGCCCCACACCTCGAGCGTCTCCTCGGCCACTGCGCGCTGCCGGTCCTCGCGCAGCGCGTGCAAAGTGCGCACGTTGTGCAGCCTGTCGGCCAGCTTTACCAGCACGACGAGCGGCTCGGCGGCCACGGCGTCGAACATGACGCGGCGGAGGCGGGCCCAGGCGCCGGACCAGTAGGCCTCGTCGCCGTCGCCGTCGGCGTCGCTGCCCTCCGAGGCATCCAGGGCACCGCCGCTCACACCGCCTGGCGAGGGGGAGAAGGCGCCCGCGGTCGCGGCCGCCCCGGCAGCCGCGGCGGCCGTTGCCGGCGCCGCCTCTTGCCGCCTCGCGCGCCGCCGCCGCTCGCGCCGCAGCAGCTGGTGCACCTGGCTCAGCTGGCTCACGCGCGTCACCATGTCGGCCACCTTGGGCCCGAACCGCGCCTCGAGCTCGCGCGCGTCCGCGGGCGTGTCGTCGAGGACGTCGTGAAGAAGCGCCGCCACCACAGCGGAGCGCGCGCGCTCGGCGGCGCCGTCCGCGGCGGCGGCGGCGGCGCCCGGCGGGGGGCTCCCGGGCCTCGCCGCCGCCGCCGCCGCCGCCGCCTTCGTTGCGAGCGCTGCGACTGCTGCTGTCGCTGCTGCTGTCGAGGGAGGAAGGGACGAGGAGGTCGCGTCGGTGCCGTCGCCGCCCGCGGCGCTGCCACCCCACGTGCGCCAAGAGGCCGGGAGGTTGCGCTCGACGATGGCGGCCGTCTCGACGCAGTGCGACACGTAGGGCTCCCCCGTGCGGCGCACCTGTCGCGCGTGCGCGCGCGCCGCAAAGTCAGCCGCCGCCAGCACGGCCGGGTCGGAGAAGGCGCCGACGCCGCGCACGTCGACGCCGAACAGCCACCCGCCCGTGGCGCGCAGCGCCTGCGCCGCCGTCAGCAGGGTTGTGCCGTCGGCGGCGATGCCGCGCGCGGCCAAGGCGCGCGTCCGCGGGCTGAGGCCGGCGCCGCCTCCACGCCCGGAGCGCCGCTCGCGGTCGCGCTTTCCCAGGGCGTCCACCTCGGCGAGCGTGCGCGCCAGCGTCAGCGTGGTGGCGCCGAGCGCGACCGACAGCGCGCAGAAGGTGACTAAGTAGGGGGCGCCGTTGGACAGGTGGTGCGCCTGCGCGACGGCGGCGGCGTGGCGCGCGGCGTGGTGCGCGGCGGCGGCGGCGGCGTGGTGGGCGGCGCTGGCGGCGGCGGCGGCGGCAACCGCGGCGGCCGACGCCGTGGTGGGGGCCGCCGCGGTCGTGGCGGCGGCGGCGGCCAGGGTCGTCGCGGCCGCCGCTGCGGCCGAGGGCAAGGCCGACAGCGGCGGCGCCAGGAGGGCGCTCCTCCTCCGCCTCCTCGTCGTCCGCCTTGTCTGCGCCGCGAGCAGGATCGCGCTGCTGCTGCTGCTGCTGCTGCCGGTGCGAGGGTCGGCGCGCAGGCCGCCCCGGGCGATGATGGGCATCGTTGCTGCTGCTGACGCCATCCTCGCCGCCGACGGCGACGGCGCCGCCGCTGCCGACGCCGACGCAGACGCCACACGCATGCGCCACACGCGTCTCTCAGACAAGGAAGAGAGGGGGCGCGGCCGCCGGGTTCAAGGCGAGCGCGCGCAGGGCTTGTCGCCCTTGATGGTGCCCGACGCGCGTGCGCGCGCGCGCGGCTCTTGGGGGGGGGGGGGGGGCGGGCGGGACAAAGAGCGGGAGGAAAGAGCGTGGGGTGTCGTGTTGTTGTGGGGGGGGGGGGGGGGGCTCCAAGACACACACACGGGGGGCGGCAGGGGGAGGGGGACCGGGTGGAG
>Ga0105054_10011279_pt1 | contig 11166 bp, 7 predicted proteins | sample BON02_FD_78091 | JGI IMG/M metagenome (GOLD analysis project Ga0105054, IMG submission 78091) | Freshwater microbial communities from Lake Bonney liftoff mats and glacier meltwater in Antarctica - BON-02 (megahit assembly) | ecosystem: Environmental > Aquatic > Freshwater > Ice > Glacier... | reverse complement strand
GAGATGCCAAACCACTTCAAAGCCAATCTGTTTAAGTTGCTCAACCAGAGCAAAGTCGTCAATCCCGCGATCAACGTGATATTCAGCCAGTACGCCTAAGGTCTCTTCGTTCAATTGAAGGGCTTGTTTGCCTTGTGACGTCGGATGAAATATCTTCTCCATCGTGCGTCGTAATCGTCGAGCCACAGCAAAAGGCAAATCAGACGTTTGATCGAGCACTTTAAACAAGAGGTAATCACAAGACAAGACAAGTTTTGTGACTTTATGATGATTGCTGGTAATGGTTGGGTCAAATACGGTAAAGAGCAATCCGCCTGGTTTTAGACGCTCAAAGGCCAAGCTTAATACGCCACTAATGTTCTCTAAATGGTGCAGTGCCGAAGAAAAAACTATCAAATCATAGTGGTTGGCATCGCCAATCAACAGGGTCGCAATCTCGCCCTTAAGAGTTTCTACATTAAAATTTTCGGCAGCACATTTTTGCTGAAAGATGGCAAGTTGGGTTTCAGAGATGTCAGAGATGGTCACGTTCAACCCGCGTCGCAGAAGTTTAAGCGCTACATTGCCGGTTCCACCACAGGCATCCAGTGCATGTAGCTGCTGTGAAGGGTAATTGAGCAACGCAACAATCTGGTCTAAATCGTTTTCCAATTGTTGTTGTATCTGCGCGTTCGTGACACAAGTTTCGGAGGCATCGTACAACTGCGCAGTCTTGGCATAATACTCGCGATTGGCTTCAGCCACTTTCTGATATTGTTCCGATTGGGTCCATGCTTCCATATTATAAATCTTTAACCTGAATTAGCTGTTCAGTTTCGACATCATACAACGGCAAATCTTTGATCACTTCACGTATTTGCTCAAAGTTCATAAAATTCAGCCTACCATCAACATCCCGTGTCTCCCGAAACTGAGCGCGCACATAGGCCTGTTCTGGGGTAAGCCTTTGAAAGGCTTGGGCATATTCAGTTTTGACAAAGAAGACATTATTGCCCCGGCTATTGCTGCCGACCAGTACATACCCTTTTTTTTGGGCTAGATGGGTGAGAGCAGCTAATGATGCACCATAATAGACACAAGAATGATGCGCCTTGCTTCGGATGAAGTATTTATCATAAGGAATTGTTACTTTGCGCGCGGGTCCGAACAAGCTATTGTATTCACAGATAACTATTGCCGGATCGACACAATCAATTGCCTGCCAAACCCAATAGTCGTTGCCATCAATATCAATTGATAGCAAGCCAATCGGCCCAGCAAATCCGTTGCCAGCGATCAGTTCATTGATATTATCCTTATCAATAAATGCATTAATGGCAGTTAAAGATTGTTGCCAATATAACCGGTCTTGCTTAATAAAATCAATGTTGGCACGCGAACCATCAATGATTAAACCTGACCAGTTGTTGTGTGTTAACAGGAATCTCGTGTTAGACTCTGTATAGCGCTCGACGCCAAACTCAACAAAGCTCCGGTTTGCAATGACCACGTGATTAAGCAAGAATTGAATGATCCCATCTTCACCCGATTGGGAATAGACCTGAAATTCATGATCATAGATCGCGTTAGAATCAGTCTGTCGATCTAACAGAATCTGGACATTGCCAACAGCTTGCTCTAGTTTATCGAGTCGACGAGGCAATTCTTTTAGTAAAGTTAAAGCATGACGAAGATTTTGCAATATTTTCATCGAATTTTGATTATTTATGATACCTTGTCATATAAATTTTTGATACGAAGCTGATGGTCAGACATACATAATGAATCTGGTGGTACATCTTTCGTAACGATTGTACCGGCTGCTATAATTGAGCGGGCACCAATACGAACGCCTTTTAAGATGGTGCAGCCAAAACTGATCCAGACATCATCTTCAAGAATGATAGGTTGGGTAGGTACCTCACCTAAAAACTCTGCATCCTTGGGGTGACCCCCTTCTGTCATCGTCCGATAATGTAAATGACGTTCCTGTGACGATTTTGAATGGGCATTCGAATCAGCAATATTAACACCATGCGAAATCAATACCCGGTTACCAATGCTAATACTGGACATAGACCAAATTTCTGATTGTGGCCCAATAAAGCAGTGATTGCCAATTTGAATCTTGCCACCATGCTTCCAAACCAAGAGATGCCCTCGAATTAAATTATTTGAACCTAATATAATAGCATTCGGGTCATTCTGTAAATTCTCAATAGTTGCGTCATGCATCAATCTTGTATTTAGTCCACTAATATAGGAATCAGCATATAAAAAAGTTTTATATTTTGTACCTAGATACATGAAAAAGTATCGGTATAACCGTCTGATATTCATAAATTTAGGATCGTATTAGAGTGAATGGGTTTTGATTTTTGGCATTAAATATCAGTTTTTAATGCTCGGTGTAATCGGTCTGTTAGAATACTACGAAATTTTGTGAGTTGTCGCTTCGTTTTCGCTGTCAGTGAACCGTAACGAGAAACGATATATTTCTTTAATAACTCATAATTCTCATGGCTAGGCTCAACTTTGTCTGGTAAGCATCCCACTGTTCTGTCAGATAACCACTCTGGATCATTTATATACGTATCTGCACCTTTGGTATTCGTAGCAGCCGCACCAAAACCCTCATGAAGCACGAGACTATTTCTAGGATATAAGCATAAACCATTATGCTGAAAAACAGACCACCACCATTTGATCGCCCAGACATCCATTCGCCCAGACATGCAGGAGAACATCATCCTAGAATAAGGATATGTTCCGTCCAAATCAAATCGTTTGCGTAGCAGTTGATCAGACTTAAGTGCTTCGTGACCAGTGCAGCTAAGGTCAAGCATATTCCATGCTCGCTGCCAAGTTGCCCAACCGATTGTGTTTGTAAGTGGCAGAAAGAACGCGTCATCAGTGCCAGGTTCTTTCTGAAATGGATAAGTATGCCCACATATTTGCATTACTATTTCGTCTTGAGCAAATTTATCTAGCGCTCTATTCATGTAATCTAAAAAACCATGTGCAACTAATAAATCATCTTCTAGCACAATAACACGCTCGAATTCCCTGCATAGTTGAGTCGCTCCGCGGATGATCGAGTTGGCTAAACCCAGATTGATTGTTTGCTCATGCATGTATAGATTTGGCAAATTATACGTACGCACTACTCGACGTGTTTCTTCAACTGCGTGCAGATCGTTTGCATTTTTAGGCCCATCGCAAAAGACATGAAAGGCACTTTGATCAAATTCAGGGTTTCTAATTAGATGCTCAATCGTTCGCGCCGTATGCTCAGGGCGCTTATAAACAAATAAAGCAATAGGCGCAAACTTGTTTAACATAAAATATGTCACCTAGATTTTAATAATAGGAAAGTTGCGGCTGAGCACAATATGTTCCCACCACATTTGAAAAGTTAGCAGATTCCATACGATACGATCAAATCCTCGCCGTTTTTGTTTTGCAACACTAATCAGATGACAGACTTTTTCGACATTCAATGCACCCGACATCTGTAAATGGTCTGGCACTAGATAAATATCAATTAATTTTGCCCAAGTGCCAAACAGCCAATCACGTGAAGGTAATCCAAAACCTGTTTTAGGGCGATCCACAAGTTCTCGTGGAACATATTGCCAAAGAATTTGCTTTAGAACATACTTATCCATTCCACCTTTCAATAAAATCTCAAATGGAATTCGGCTAGACAGTTCAATGAGCCGATGATCTGTTAACGGCAACCGACCTTCCAAGCTAACATGCATTGTAGATCGATCTGAGGTTTTGAGTACAGTATCATGGAGGTAAGTGGATGCAGTATTATGATTTAATTCCGGAAAGGAATAATCGCCATTGCGAATTACATATTGAGGAGGAATAGTTGGCAATGGGGCAGGTGAAACCAATGCGGCTATCTCGTGTAAAGGCATACGACTAATGAATTGCGCAACAAACTGTGCTGGTGTATTAAATTCTAATATGCGTAACCCAGGATTTACCTTGGGGTGTTGAGCCAAAACTGAACCTAATTTGGCACCTAAATTCCAAAGAGCAGAAGGCATCTTTTTTTGCATATTTAGAATCTGAGAAATTTGGCGAAACCCAATGTACCCGCAAAAGAATTCATCTCCTCCATCCCCTGCTAGAGCCACTGATACATGCTTGCGGGCGAATTCAGCCAATTTTAGATATGGGAATATAGTAGTCGATCCCAGTGGATCATCGGATGTTTCAATTACATCCTTAATATTTAGTTCCCCTGCTTTTACCAAAATTGTATGGTGTTCGGTGTTTAAATGTTCAGCTACCTTAGCTGCATATTTGCTTTCATCAATACGCTGATCTTCATAACCTACACTAAAGGTTTGAATCCCTGGTTGTAATTTTGAAGCAATGGCAGCAATTAAACTTGAATCAACACCACCACTTAAGAAAACCCCAACTGGTACATCGCTTCGAAGTCTCAGCCGTACTGCATCAATCAGCAATTCATGCACTTGATCAATCACATCCTTCTCTGAAAAGGATGGATCCGGTTGTAATGGCGGCAGATCCCAATAACAATACTCCTCAATTGTGCCATCAGCGTGTACCATCATCACAGTTCTTGGTTTTACTTGTTTGACGCTCGCCAAGACAGAGTTAGGCCACGGTGCCGTGTTGTAAACTAGGTAATGAAATAGGGCTTCCCGATCGATCTCTTTGTCAACATACGGAAATTTCAACAAAGCTTTGACTTCCGAGGCGAAAGCCAAATGGCTCTTTCCCTTCCAATAGAAAAGTGGTTTCTCACCCACTCTATCTCTAGCTAACAACAGTTTTCTGGATTCTTTATGCCAAATAGCTAGTGCAAACATGCCATTAAAACGTTCAAAAGCATAGATTCCCCACTCCTGATAAGCATGCAAAACAACTTCTGTATCAGATCCTCCACGGAATTTGTGACCTTTTACCTCCAACTCCTGGCGAATCTCTTTAAAATTATATAATTCTCCATTATAAACCATGACTAGACCTGCTTCGGCTAGAATCATGGGTTGCTTTCCAGTCGGACTCAGATCCAAGATCGCCAGTCGGCGCATAGCTAGTCCTATCCCATCATCAACGAATATACCTGAATCATCTGGACCACGATGCGCCAACGTATCGTTCATTTGAATCAAATGAGAGTGGATCTGCTCATGCGACAAGGTAGAAGATAATACACCTGCAATTCCGCACATAAATCGAAAGTCTCCTAAAACCAAGACAAAGCTATAACAAATATCTATCGAGCAATTTGTACCAATGATCTGTGGTCTAGCGTAATAACGAATATGTTAGCCTGCAAAATCTTAATTAGCATCACACCTAACAAAATTGCTTGGGGAACTTCCCAATAAGTATCTTGGAAGCCAAGTAAAAACAAAAATAAAACTGATGTGCACCAGACAGTGCCCAGCCAACGGTGCTTCGTTCTATATGTTAGTAAAACAATTTTTACAATATGATAACCTAAAATCGCTATCAAGCTTAGCACAGTCACTCCACCAAACTCTGTGTAGGTTGCTAACCACGATGAAAATGGCTGTGAAGTTGAACCTGCGCTATCCTTAGATTGAAACCACAGGTCTAGCAGATATGTGTTAAAAGCCTGTGACATTGATTTAGGTAATAGTGGCAATCCATTTGGATTATCAATCCCTCCAAGATAATAACCACTAGTCATTGCTGCCGCTCGACTGGAAAATTGTCCAGGGCCAAGACCTATAATGGGCATCAACGGATACTCGCTTGTCATTACACCAAACACACGTTCATAAGCACGGCCGCGCGGATATTCCCCGCTTGTTACACCTTGAATCATACGGGGTAACGATAACCAGTTTGTGCTAAGTAGTGTGGTAGCAGCTATTATGATACCCCCAGTAGCAGAAAATACTATTATCTTAGTCCAACCCTTGGGCAGGGGGGGGCGGCATAATACGAATGCTATAACAAAGCTGATACTTAAAAAGATCATAACATGTATCACTGAAGTAAACACAAATGTTGCAGCGGCCAGAAGCAGAACCCAGCGTCCCTTCCGTTTAAGTAGAGCCGATGGTACCAGGAAGAGCAAAATGAAAGTCAGATTAACGCCAAACATATAATTTGACAATGTTCCATCGGGAAGCAGACTTGCGCTGATAGTCCCCGCCACGGCATCACCACTATTGCTATCAAATGTCCCTGCTTGTACAAAGGAATGGATCGCCTGCGTGATCCCAACACCTGATTGCACAAGCACAACCCATCTTACAAAATTTTCAATTCTAGTTTGTAATTCAGGGTTACGCAAATAACGATGGTCAATTGCTACCGTGACCAGGAATGAACTATAGGTAAGTAGCTGCACGATTGCACTGACAAATGCAAAATGATTCTTCATGAGAGCATAAAAGATTATGATCAACATGCTCAAACTAACCACCAACAAAACGCTCTGCAATGTACCTGTTTTTCGTGCCACGACAATGAACAAAGCCACGACAACAATCGGCGCAAAATAGGCCAACAATTTTGAGGGCGAAAAGCATAGTAATGTCGCGAAAACAAATGCACTGAAATAAGCTTTATCAGTCCTTGCCCATCGCTTAGCAGAAACAACGCTTAATTCACTTATTGATCTTTCGTGTGCTATAGAAACATTCATATCGTTCGTGCCAAATGCATTCTACGGTGGATAAGCCAAACCATAACAATCACTTGGCTGATAGTACTACCTATAAGGCTTACTGATACACCAGCCAATCCCCATTTCCAGATCAGTAATAGACCAATTGTTAATACAAAGCATGCACCTGCGAATTCTTCCCAAAAGATCGCGTTTGAGTATTCGATAGATCGCACAATTGTGGCAATTGCATAAACCATCACTTGAATGATTGCTGCGATTGCTACGTAGTATAGCACCCAATCATACTGATAATAGTATTCGTTACTGTAAACAAAACGAACCAACTCTTGACCAAACAAAACAATCGGCAGCAGAAATATAATTCCGATTATGACAAAGACGCATAGCACCTTCGGGAAAATCTGTAAAGGATAGTCATTCCCACGTATGTTTCGCTGTTTCGATAACCAAGGCACAAAGAAAGTAGAGAGTGCGACAATGATTTGTTGGACCGGTTGAACTAAGTTTTGCATGGCTCGCAGCACGCCAGATGCAGCGAGTCCGGCAAATGCCCCAACCAACGGTACATAGATAAGGGTGCTAAAGGAATAAGCTAGGGTGCCAGCGACAATCCAGCGACCGTATTGCCAGTGTTCTACCAGCACGCGTTGGATTGTTAGCTGGTCATCTTTAGGATAGAGATGCTTTAAGTTGATCCCCAAACGATACCAAAGCACACCGGCCGCGATCAAACTGGCTGCCGACATTAATAGGTAGGCATTTATTACATTTATCCAGTCTGCTTGGTGAAACCAGAATGTGCCAGCCAAAAGAGTGAGAAGGTAAAAAAAACTACTTCTGCTGGCTAAATCAGCATTCCCTTCCAGATAGGCAGCTCGACGTAGCAACCAAAAGAGAAGAATAGAGAAGCTACTAATGCTGACAACCACCAACATCCAAAGGGACAGCCCTGTTTGCCACCCAATAATAAATGGAGCGGCAACTAAGAGCAGCACCGTAATAATTAGCGAAAAAAGCAAATGAAGGCAGACCACCATTGTCAGATAGCGAGCGGTTTGGCTGCCATATCTTGCTGGTCCAATCACAACCAAGGGTTCAATGAGCAATGCATTATGAAATCCACTAAGAAATAAGAAAAGGGAAAACGTAATCCCAAATAACCCATACTCATCTGGTAAAATCCACTTTGCCAACAAAATATTCAAAACAAAATTAGCACCAGAGATAAATCCCTGATCAGCAATACTATACCCAATCTTAGGAATCCAATGGCGTAATTGGTGGCGCAGTTGGACTCCCGCTTCACTTATGAATATCTGTCGAGTCCATCGAAAGATACTCACTCTGTTTCCTGTTGTGAATTAACTAAACCATAAATGATAGGCAAAAATAACATGCTGCTCACTTCTACTGTACTAATAATCGTAGCACTGCCCAATGTATTACTGGCTGTGATACGGATGGTTTTCTGCCCGGGATCTGACCAAACTAGCTCTATACTGTTCATTCTCTCAAAGGTTTCTACAAAGATAGCGTGATTTTCAAAGATAGATAGAACCTCGTTTTCCCACAAATAGGTCATTGGTAAACTTACCCCAAGTGGTTCCACTACAGCTGTAAAACTATAGGGGACATTTACTTGCAAGGGCGCGAGTGCAATGAGCCGAACACCAGTAATTGGGATCCCGACCTCGATTGTATACAAAGCAGAGACAGGGCTAAAAGTGTTATTAGCTGTAACCTGCAGCACCTTCTGTCCAGGGGTCATCCAACTGAAAGAAATTGTATCACTCGATCCACCACTGCGGGTGATGACACCGTGATCATCTGCCTGCCAAACATAAGTTACAGGTTGGCTCGCACTCAGTGGCGCTACACTGGCTGTGAACACTGCACTCTCTCCCAGCGCCACAGAAGATAACCCTTTTATTGTTATTGTCGAACCTAGTAGAGGTGTAGCTAAGTTGAGAAACTCATCAAGTTTCTCGTATCCTCTTGGTCCAAGAGAGTGTGCCTGATGTTCTGTATCTACATATACTTCAAGTTGTTTGCCCAAAGCTTGAGACTGACCTTCAAGATAGGTAATAAACGCTGCATAATTGGGATCAGAGGGATCGACTGTATGACAACAAGTATCATGCTGGTTATAAATGTATAGCGCACCTTGCGAGCCAGCAGATTTCATTAAATCTTCATGGGTGACTACACCAATGTCAGCGGTCAATTGTTCATAGTCTCCCATATCGCGCCACTCATAGTTTGCTCGCAATGATAAGGGAAGACCACCTCCTACCGACACAGCCATATCAATTCGAGGATCAAGAGGAGAGTAAAAGTAAGATGTCCAACCTCCACCAGAACGACCAATCATAAGAACGGTTGGATCATTAGATGTATAGTCGGTCACTAACATATCAACAACAGCTTTAACGGGTAAGAAAAAAAATTGTAATGGGCTTCTCACTCCGTTATCGAGAAAAATGAAATCATTATGGTCGCGGAGGATAGGTTGCTCATTCGTTTGAGTAATGTTGCTCGTATGGTCAAACCCGTAGATCTCATTTTGCAATTGAAGATCAAATTCAGAACCACCCACTGATTCCCGGCTCGCGTCATCAAAATATCTCTGATGATTTTTTAGTTGATCGCCAGATTGACGATCCACGCTATTTTGTCCATAAAGTGGCATATCCATACCCACTACCTGCCAACCGCGCGCCAATAACCAATTAATCGTCTCTGCACCAGTAGGCTCATCCATGGCACTGAGGCAATTATTACAGTGTCCCTCGTGATAGATTGCATAACGACCCGGAACAGGAGCTTTTGGCGTAAACCAAGTGACTCGACTCGCCAATAATGGATGATAACGAATTTCGTATCCGCGTACCGTGCTAAAGTTTGTCACCAACCCTATAGTAGGAGGCAATATATCAGTTATAGTGATTGGAAATTCTGTTGGATTATCAAATGGATTTTTATCGTGCCAAATTCCCTGAATTGCCAACTTTCGTATGGCACCTACTGGGCGAGAATCTTGTGGCGCACTAAAAACAGAACCTGCTCCCCGGGCTAAAAACAAAAAATAACCATTCGTTTCGTAAATACAGTCTGGAGCTTGTACATCCCAAACGACCAGTTTTCCGCGACATTTAAGATTTGCCAAATCGAGTGGAGGGGAAAGCTGTGTAGTTAAGTAGTTGTTAAGTCGAACCCATGATGTGTGAATTACAGTATCATTATTGCGCGGGTTTGGTGTTTGAAAAACGATTTGGCTTTCTACAATTTGTGTAGAGTTCTGTAACGCAATAACTTGAAATCGATAAATTTGTCGATTCTTGAGATTCGTAACTACAAAATGCAACTGGTCGCTGGAAAGGTTTATTTCATGCCATGTAGTTTCGCTGGCTAAACTCCAATTTAACTGATACGCAACAACATCATCAACTTGATTCCATGTGACATACACTGTCTCATCATCAGAGAAAACATTTATGAACAAAGAGTCTACTTGAAGTACTTGCGGAATAACTGAAAATACTGCTTGAAAAAAAAGACCTACCCACACTACAATCCCCAACATAATGTTTGTTCCATACTCCCAAGGCAAACAAAATAGCCAACAGCGAGTTTTGCCCTAGCCCGGCTATAAATTCAGTTGTGACCACCGTTGGGCCACTATCCCTTTGCACACATCAGTAAAGACCCAAATTATTTTATCTATACCTAATCCAAGAGCGCATCTAAGCGTGACTAGCTTGATGATAAATCTCAATAACGGGCACCTGCCATTTTCCTGGGCAATTATAGTTACAGTTTATTGGTCAACAAACAATAGTCCTCCGGCAAGCGGAGCCTCAGCGTGCTAATCACAAATGTACGAATAACTGGCACTCATATCCCATGCGGCACAGCTTAGTAACCGTGGTAGTAGAATAGTCCTTCTACCATTGCATAGAGATGGTGGGCTGACCCAGCCGGAGTTATATCTGTCTGAAAATCTACTGTCAACCTAGCAGTCTTGATTATTATATTGATAGACTAACCTTCTTCGCGTTTTAATAGGCTCGATTTTCAGGGCTACGAGGTCTGGACGGTAGTTTTGACGCTAGGACTTGGACTGACCTTATCCAGGATAAGGTCTACTTATGCCGAGGTCTCCTGACCTCTACCCCAAAACGGTAATTTGCCTAGGTAATTAGCCAGGAATGCATAGAATACGGCCAGGATCAACCCAACTACACCACTTGCCGCTACACCTAATACAAGACTAACTTGCTGCACTGAGTCAATGGCTGCCACCGCTGGTGCGCCGAAGCGCACCTCGCTGCTTGCCGCGGCGCGAGTCAGATTCAACTCGGCTACTTTGCTGCTTAGGGTCTTATAGGTTTCCCCGGTCAGGTCACGCGGTCGCGTCAGTTGCAATTGCCTGGCCGTTTCCGTCTCTAGTTGCGCTTTGCTCAGGTATTGGTTTGATCCACCAGGTGGGCAAGATCCATCGCTAGATCCCCCACGACAGTCACGTCGCT
>Ga0105054_10011278_pt1 | contig 11166 bp, 7 predicted proteins | sample BON02_FD_78091 | JGI IMG/M metagenome (GOLD analysis project Ga0105054, IMG submission 78091) | Freshwater microbial communities from Lake Bonney liftoff mats and glacier meltwater in Antarctica - BON-02 (megahit assembly) | ecosystem: Environmental > Aquatic > Freshwater > Ice > Glacier... | reverse complement strand
TAATAGATCTGGCCCTGCCGATGCTTGAGGCCGGAAAATCGCTACGCTTTGCGCTTATGCCGGCTGGCCAAGACCCGGATGACCTGATCCGGTCGGGTGGTGCGCGGGCTATGGAAGCAACACTTGAGGCCGCCAAGCCGCTGGTTGATTTGCTGTGGCAGCGCGAAACTGCCGATCAGGTGTTTGACAGCCCCGAGCGCCGTTCGGGCCTTGATGCGCGTCTGCGGGTATTGCTGGCCAAAATCGTTGACCCAAACCTGCGCGGCCATTATGAAGCCGCCATACGTGAACGCCGCTTCGCACTGTTTCGCCCCCAAGCGCAAAAGGGCCGGGTTGGCCCGTTTCGTGGCCCGCGTGGCAAGGGCATACCCGCCAAGGCCAGTGCTGGCGCGCGCGCATCACTACTGGCCCGCCAAGCGGCTGAGGATACGCGTGTGCGTGAAAGTGCCATCCTGTTTGGTTGCCTCAACCACCCCCATTTGGCGGAACGCTTCGAAACCGAGTTGGAGCGCTGCCAATTCCTGTGTCCCGATTTGCGCGACATTGCCCAAGCCATGCTCGCCGCGTTGCACCAACCCGAGGCCATGCAAAGCAGTGCCGCATTGTTAAACCATGTTGAAAGCGCGCTTGGTGCCAACCCTATGGACAAGTTGCTGAATGTAGGCCAAGTGCGCGACAACCCGCATTTGAATGCCGATGCGCTGCCCGAACAGGCCGCACAGGCGATACTAGAGGACTTGACCCGCCAAGCCGCCACACTAGGTATGTTGGCCGAAGTGCGCGAAGCTGAACAAGAACTTGGCGGCGTTGCAGATGAAGGGCTAACATGGCGGCTGGCGCAGGCGGCCTTAGCGCGCGATAAGGCCCAACGTGGCGGTTTGGGTGATGATGATGGCGGCACAGAGGAGGAAACTCAGATGCGAAAATTGCTTTATGACTTCATCGATAATGACCGTTGGAAAAAGAAAAAGCATTAGACGGTTGCGAATCACGCCCGCGAATCACACATTCCCCTCAACCCTTACGAATCACTCTGGGTGATTCGGCCTGCTTTTTGTGGAGAGACAATGTCCGGTACCGATATTGACGAAGCCAAATCTGAAGATAATGAAAGCAGCGGCCCGCTGCTAGATATGAGCCAAGCCGCCGTGCGCAAGATGATCGCGTCGGCAAAAGCGCGTGGCTACATTACCTATGATGAACTGAACCAGTTCATGCCGCCTGATCAGGTGAGCTCGGAACAGATTGAAGACATCATGGCAATGTTGTCGGAAATGGGCATAAACGTCACCGAAGGTGACGATAGTGATGATGAACCCGATCAACCCGAAGAGCTGGAAGAAGAGGTCAGCAGCTCGCGTGAGCTTGTGGCCGCAACCGCCAATGGCGAAGCGCTGGACCGCACGGATGACCCGGTGCGCATGTATTTGCGCGAAATGGGCTCGGTCGAACTGCTAAGCCGCGAAGGCGAGATTGCAATTGCCAAGCGCATTGAGGCTGGCCGCGATTGGATGATCATGGGCCTTTGCGAAAGCCCGCTGACCTTCCAAGCGATCACCATCTGGCGTGAAGAGCTTTTGGCCGAAGACATTATGTTACGTGATGTTATTGACCTTGAAACAACCTTTGGCGCCACGCTTGAGGGTGATGAAGAAGAAACGGTTGGCGCCGGATCAACCCCACCAAGCACAACACCCGATACCGCCGAAAAACCTGCAGCAGCCCCTGCCAAAGCAGACGCGACAAGCGAAGATGACAGCGGTGATTCTGCGCAATCATCAACTGATAATGATGACGATGATGACGACGAAGATGATCAGGCCAATATGTCACTGGCCGCGATGGAGGCTGCGCTAAAGCCCCGCGTGCTGGAAACCCTTGAAACCATAGCCAACGACTATTCCAAACTTGCCGATATGCAAGATGACCGCATGAACGCGGCCATGACCGAGGGCGAGACGTTTTCGTCTAACCGAGAGCTTGAATACCAGCGCCTGCGTAGCGAAATTGTTGTATTGGTGAATTCGCTTCACCTGCACAATAACCGTATCGAAGCGCTGATTGACCAGCTTTATGGCATCAACAAAAAGATCATGAGCATTGATAGTGCCATGGTCAAACTATCCGACCAAGCGCGCATCAACCGCCAAGACTTTATCAAAGCCTATAAGGGCCATGAGCTAGACCCCGCATGGCTGGAAGATGTTTCAGAATTGAAGGCCCGTGGTTGGGAAGCGCTCACCACAACTTACCGTGACAAAGTGCAGGAATTGCGTGATGAGATGGGCGATATCGGCCAGTTCATCGGCGTAGATATTTCAGAATTCCGCCGCATTGTGAACCAAGTGCAAAAGGGTGAAAAAGAAGCCCGCGCTGCCAAAAAAGAAATGGTGGAAGCGAACCTTCGCCTTGTGATCTCGATTGCCAAAAAATACACGAACCGCGGCCTGCAATTCCTTGATTTAATTCAGGAGGGCAATATCGGCCTTATGAAGGCGGTTGATAAATTTGAATATCGCCGTGGTTATAAATTTAGCACTTATGCAACATGGTGGATCCGTCAGGCGATTACACGTTCAATCGCCGACCAAGCCCGCACCATCCGCATTCCGGTGCATATGATCGAGACGATCAACAAACTGGTGCGCACCTCGCGCCAAATGCTGCACGAAATTGGGCGTGAACCTGCGCCCGAAGAATTGGCCGCCAAGCTGCAAATGCCGCTGGAAAAAGTGCGCAAGGTGATGAAAATCGCCAAGGAACCAATCAGCCTTGAAACGCCAATTGGGGATGAAGAAGATAGCCAACTTGGCGATTTCATTGAGGATAAAAACGCAATTCTGCCGCTGGATTCTGCCATTCAGGGCAACCTGAAGGAAACCACGACCCGCGTTTTGGCCAGCCTAACCCCGCGCGAAGAACGCGTGTTGCGCATGCGCTTCGGCATTGGCGTGAATACCGACCATACGCTGGAAGAAGTGGGCCAGCAGTTTAGCGTAACCCGCGAACGCATTCGCCAGATTGAGGCGAAGGCCCTGCGAAAGTTGAAGCACCCCAGCCGTTCGCGCAAGCTGCGCAGCTTTCTCGATCAATAAAAAATGGCCCGCAATTGCGGGCCTTTTTATTTCAGCGCAGTTAATTAACCGCAGATGAATGTCATCGTGTGCAAAACACGGCCACCTTGGTTGCCAACAGTGAAAATCGGGTTGGTTTGGGGTTTAGCCCGGCCCGGCCCACCGCAGGTACGATCAGCGGCTGTTAGCACTGTAATATCGGTGACTTGATCTGGGAAATACGACCAAATATTTACATTGCCATTTAGCGTGGCTGATTGCAGCTGCGAAGCAATGGCGTCATTCACGGCAACCGCGCTACCCGCAGCTGCACCGGTGGCCGGTGCGCTATAGGTTGGTAGTGTTGACATCGTTTCATCACAACCGGCCAAAAAAGCCAGCGCAAGTGTCGCGGATGTAAGTGCAATGCGCATAATAGAATCCCCTATCAATTGTTTTTCCAAATACTAACGATGCCTTTGTTTGTTGTAAACTTCCCTGCTGGTCAACTTGATGTGCGTGGCCACAAACCTTGTGAGTCTATGCAGGATATGGGGGATGTCCGCGGACTCTACCCAAACTGTTGATTGCACACTATAGTGCCCCAAATCAGTTAGTATGGAGCTGCCGATGCGCTGTCCGTTTTGTGGAAATATCGACACTCAGGTGAAGGATTCACGCCCCGCCGAGGACCATGTTGCAATTCGCCGTCGCCGCTATTGCCCGGCCTGTGCGGGCCGGTTTACCACCTACGAGCGCGTCCAATTACGCGATTTGGTGGTCGTGAAGAAAAACGGCAAACGCGAAGATTTTGACCGCGACAAGCTCGAACGCTCAATCCGGATTTCCATGCAGAAACGCCCGATTGAGAGTGAACGCATTGATCAGATGATTTCGGGCATTGTGCGGCGCTTGGAAAGCATGGGCGAAACGGACATTCCGTCAGACAAAATTGGCCAGATAGTTATGGAGACTTTGGCGCGAATTGACACTGTTGCCTATGTGCGTTTTGCCAGCGTTTACAAAAACTTCCAAGCCGCGGATGATTTTGAGGATTTTGTCGCCGAACTGCGCCCAGGCGATGCTGAAGACGAACCAAGCTAATGCAGCCGGATGATGCCCGCTGGATGGCGCTGGCGCTGCGCTATGCCCATCGTGGGCTGGGGCGCGTGGCACCCAATCCGGCGGTTGGCTGTGTCATTATTAAAAACGGGCGGGTTTTGGCCGCCGCACGCACCGCCGATGGGGGGCGGCCCCATGCGGAAACCGTAGCACTGGCCAAGGCAGGTGTGGCTGCGCATGGGGCCACAGCCTATGTAACGCTGGAACCCTGCGCCCATATCGGCAAAACCCCACCCTGTTGTGAAGCGCTGATTGCCGCTGGCATAAAGCGCGTAGTTTGCGCGCTGCAAGACCCGGATAGCAGGGTATCGGGGCAAGGCTTTGCCAAGCTGCGCGCCGCAAATGTGGCCGTTGATAAGGGCGTATTGGCGGCAGAGGCTTTTGCGTTGAATGCCGGGTATTTGAAACTGCGCCGCACGGGCTTGCCATGGCTAACGCTCAAGCTTGCGACATCGCTCGATGGCCGTATCGCCACACAATCGGGCGAAAGCCGTTGGATAACGGGGCCAATGGCGCGGACCCGACTGCACCTAATGCGCGCCCAGAATGACGCGGTGATGGTGGGTGCAGGCACAGCGCGGGCGGATGACCCGATGCTGGATGTACGATTGCAGGGCTATGGTGGCCCGCTGCCTGTCCGCATAGTTATTAGTGCCGCGCTTAACCTGCCGCGCGATTCACGCCTTGCAAAAACAGCGCGATTCCAACGCGTTGTATTGTTGTGTGATGAAACTGCCCCTGCTGAAACGCAAAGCTATTGGCGCAATGCTGGGGCTGAAGTTATTCAATGCAATACAGCCTCACCAGATGCAGCGCTGCGCGCGCTTGGCGCGCTTGGACTAACGCGCGTGTTGTGCGAAGGCGGTGGCCATTTAGCGGCCAGCCTATTGCGTGCGGGTTTGGTTGATAGGCTAGTGCTGTTTACTGCAGGTTTGGCACTGGGCGCGACAGGGCTACCAGCAATAGCCGCGCTGGGATTGGCCAGTTTAGCCGAACACCCACGCTTTCAGATGATCTCCACCGAAAATCTAGCCGACGATGTTTTGTCACACTGGCAACCCGTTTAGGCTGGCCCGAGACCACGCTCAAACGGCAAACTGCCCGTACCAGCTTTGGAATTAACATGACACATGATCAAGCCTATGCCGCGCTGCACGCGCATCTCAAAACCACCGGCGCGCTGGAACAGGTCGCGGGCGTGCTAAACTGGGACCAAGAAACCATGATGCCCGAAAAGGGCGACCCGCAACGCACAGAACAAATGGGTGCGTTAGAGCAGGTTTTGCATGCGCGGCGCGGTGATGTGCAAATTGGCGACTGGCTGGCTGAAATTGTTGAAGCAAAGCTTGATGCTGCTGGCCGGGTGAATGTTGCTGAGGCGCGCAAATCTCTGCACCGTGCCCAGCGCGTAACAGCCGATTTGGCCGAGACATTGGCGCGCAAAACCGCCGCTGCAATGGGCATTTGGGCCAAAGCGCGTGCCGCAAGCGATTATGCCGCCTTCGCCCCATATCTGGCAGAAATCATTTCATTAAAACGCCAAGAAGCCGAAGCCCGCCATGATGGCGAGGCTGAACTTTATGATGTTTTGTTGGGTGATTATGAACCCGGCCAAACCGGGACAGGCATTGCCGAAATTTTGGGCCGCTTGCGCGAAGGTTTGGTGGAATTGCGCGGCAAAATTAGTGCGTCCTCTATACGCCACGCCGCTGTGCCGGGCCGCTATGATGAAGCTGAACAAATGGCCCTTGGGCGCGAAATTGCAAGCATTTTCAAGTATGATTTTGAAGCGGGGCGGCTTGATAAATCGGTGCATCCATTTTCCTCGGGCAGCAATGGTGATGCGCGGATCACCACCCGCGTAAACCCTGACAACCCGTTTGATTGCCTATATTCAACCATTCATGAGGTCGGCCATGCTGTCTATGAACAACGCATGCCGATTGAACATATGATGACCCCGGCAGGCTATTATGCCTCGATGGGTATTCATGAAAGCCAAAGCCGGATGTTTGAAAACCAGCTTGGCCGCAGCAGGGCATTTTGCAGCCATCTATTCCCCAAATTTACCGCTGCATTCGGGGATCGGGGCCTGACAGACGATAGTTTTTATGCGGCTGTTAACCGCGTTGATGCTGGCTTCATCCGCACGGAATCAGACGAAGTGCACTATAACTTGCACGTGCTGATGCGGTTTGATTTAGAGCGCGCCCTGATGAACGGTGATTTGGCGGCAACTGATTTAGAAGCCGCTTGGAATGAGCGGTTTGAAGCGGATTTCGGTGCAAAAGTCAGCGACGCTACCCAAGGCGTGTTGCAAGATGTGCATTGGTCGGTTGGCTTGTTTGGCTATTTCCCCACCTATTCGCTGGGTAATATTTACGCAGGCTGCCTGTTTGAAAAAATGCAGGCCACCCTGCCCGACTTGAATACGCAGCTTAGCCAAGGTGAACTGGTAGGCCCCGTTGACTGGCTGACCGATAATATCCACCGCCATGCGCGCATGCTAACGCCCACCGAACTTATAACCCAAGCCACCGGGCAGGCGCCGGATGAGCGCCCGCTTTTGGGTTATTTGAATGCCAAATTTGGCGAACTTTACGGGTTCTAACCCCTATTGGAACGCCTGCAAACCAGTCTGCGCGCGCCCCAAAATAAGGGCATGCACATCATGCGTGCCCTCATAGGTGTTGACCGCCTCAAGGTTCATCACATGGCGGATCACGCCATATTCATCCGAAACGCCATTCCCGCCATGCATATCGCGCGCCACGCGGGCAATATCGAGTGCCTTGCCACAATTATTACGCTTCATAAGCGAAATCGCTTCAGCCGAGGCCTGATGTTCGTCAAACATCCGGCCAAGTCGCAAGCAACCCTGCAATCCAAGGGTAATTTCGGTCTGCATATCAGCCAGTTTCTTCTGGATGAGTTGGGTGGCGGCGAGCGGACGGCCAAATTGTTTGCGCTCAAGCGTATAATTCCGCGCGGCGTGCCAACAAAATTCTGCCGCCCCCATAACGCCCCAGGCAATCCCAAACCGCGCACGATTTAGGCAACCAAACGGCCCTGATAAACCTTGCGCGTGGGGCAGAAGATTTTCGTCAGGAACAAAAACCTCATCCATCTGGATCATCCCAGTGACGCTAGCACGCAGGCTGAATTTGCCCTCAATTTTCGGCGCGTTTAGCCCCTTCATGCCCTTTTCAAGGATAAATCCGCGTATCTTTTTGTCATGTTCATCAGACTTGGCCCAAATAATAAATACATCAGCGATAGGGGAATTGGTAATCCAGTTTTTAGCACCCGATACCAAATAGCCGCCATCAACCTTTTTCGCACGTGTCAGCATACCGCCAGGGTCGGACCCGTGGTCAGGCTCGGTTAACCCGAAACACCCCACAAATTCGCCACTGGCCAGTTTAGGCAGAAACTTTAGGCGCTGTTCTTCGCTGCCATAGGCAAAAATCGGATGCATGACGAGCGAGCTTTGCACCGACATTGCGCTACGATAGCCGCTGTCAACCCGCTCCACTTCCCGCGCGATCAGGCCATAGGCTACATAGCTGGCACCAACACCACCATATTCTTCAGGCAGGGTCGCCCCAAGCAAACCCATTTCACCCATCTCGGTCATAATTTCGCGGTGGAACACCTCATTGCGATTTGCGAGCAAAATACGACTGGCCAACCCGTCTTGCGCATAGGCATGGGCAGTGTCGCGGATCATCCGTTCTTCTTCGGTTAGCTGCGCATCCAGATTGAACACATCTTGCCAATTAACCGTGGGCATCGGCGCGCGGGCTTGTTCAGGCGTCATTGGATTATCCTTGTCTATTTGGGCTAGCGTATTTGTTCCAGCATTGCGGCAGCACCGCAAGGTAAGAAAGGTCGCAACCACGCAGGTTTTGTCGCGGATCGACGCTACACATTCGCATATTCGCCTAGCTTGGCCGCAGATAAGGGGAGACACGCGATGAAGACGCATGCACAAGCCGTTGTTATTGGGGGCGGGCTGGTTGGCTGCTCGATCCTTTACCATTTGTGCAAATTGGGCTGGCGCGATGTTATTTTGCTTGAGCGTGACGAGCTGACATCGGGCAGCACATGGCATGCGGCGGCGGGTATTCATGGGCTACATGACAATAATAATATCTCAAAAATTCAATACTATACGATGCAGTTGTATAAGGAATTGGAAAAGGAAACTGGCCAAGGCTGCGGCATTTTCCAACCGGGTAGCCTGTATCTGGCGCAAACCAAAGACCGTGAACACCAACTCCGCATTCAAGCTGCCAAGGCTAAATATTTCAAGGTCGATTTCCATGAGTTGAGTCGCGATGAAGCCGAACGCCTACACCCATTGGTCAATTTTGATGGCATCCGCTGTGTTATGTATGAACCTGATGGCGGCAATGTAGACCCAAGTGGCGTAACCCATGCCTATGCGGCGGGTGCCCGCGCGATGGGGGCTGAAATTCAGCGCTTTACACCCGTTACAGCCACCACACAGCGGGCTGATGGAAGTTGGGATGTGGAAACCACCAAGAGCAATATCCATGCCGGAGTGGTGATTAATGCCGCCGGGCTATGGGGCCGCGAGGTTGCCAAAATGGCCGGGTTTGAGCTGCCCTTGATGACCATGGAACACCAATATTTTGTGACCGAAACCATCCCAGAAATTGCTGCACTTGGCCGCCGCTTACCTTCAGTTGCTGACCGTGATGGCGAATATTATCTGCGCCAAGAAGGCCAAGGCCTGTTGGTGGGCGCGTATGAAAAAGACGGGCGGTTCTGGTCGGAAAACGGCACACCCATGGATTTTGGGCATGAGCTATTGGCCGATGACCTAGACCGAATTTCTGAGAACATACTGCGCGCCTGCGCCCGACTACCCGTGCTGGAAAAGGCTGGCATCAAGCGGGTCATTAACGGCCCGATGATTTGGTCACCCGACTCAGCCGCGCTATTTGGTCCCGTGCCAGAATTGCAAAACTATTACTGCTGCAACGGTATCATTCCGGGCTTTAGCCAGTCGGGCGGGTTGGGTCTGTTGCTGGCGCAATGGATTATTGCGGGAGAGCCGGAATACGACATGTTCGCCTGGGATATGGCCCGCTACGGCGATTGGGCTGACAAAGCCTTTGCCAAAACCCGCGCGTTGGATTGCTACGCGAACCGCTTCAAAATCCACTTCCCCTATGAGGAACGTGAAGCGGGCCGCCCCGTGCGCACCCGCCCCGCATACGAACGCCAAAAAGCACTTGGCGCCGTATTCGGGATGAGCTTTGGTTGGGAACATCCGTTATGGTTTGCATCCGCAGGCATGGAACCGGTTGATGAATACGGCTTTGAACGGCAAAGCTGGTTCAAGGCCGTTCAGGCTGAATGTGAAGCCCTGCGCAACGGCGTTGGCGTTATCGACATCTCAAATTTCGGAAAATATCGCATTTCCGGGGCCGGATCTGCCGATTGGTTGGACCGCGTGGTGGCCAACCGCGTGCCGCGCGTTCAGGGCCGATCCTGCCTGACGCCATTGCTGGGCGTGCGCGGTGGCATTGCCGGTGATTTTACAATCACTATGCTCGATGAAGATGATTACCTGATGGTCGGCAGCGGCATCGCTGAGCGTTATCACAAACGGTATTTTGATACCGTAGCGCGGCCTGCATCTGTCAATTTCCGCAGCATTAGCGCTGAATATTGCGGCGTAAACGTGGCTGGGCCGAAGGCGCGAGACGTGCTTTCCCGCCTAACAAATGCTGATCTTAGTAACGAAGCCTTCCGGTTCATGCGAAGCCAGCGCATAGCCCTTGCCGGGCTGGATGCTATTGCATTGCGCGTTAGTTTTACCGGCGATCTGGGCTGGGAAATATATGTGCCACAGGCCAACCAATTACAGCTTTATGACGCTGTGCTTGAGGCCGGGGCTGAATTTGGCATTGTGCCCGTCGGCAGCCGCAGCTTGCTTAGTCTGCGGGTTGAAAAAGGTTATGGCAGTTGGGGGCGTGAATACTCACCAGAATATTGGCCGCAAGAGGTGGGGATAGATCGGCTTATCAAGCTCGACAAACCCGAATTTTTGGGCCGTGATGCCTATATTGCGCTGAAAGACAGCGCCCCACGCGAAGTGTTGGTCCAGATGAAGGTTGAGGTGACAACCGCCGACGCCGTAGGCGGTGAGCCAATATTTTTACCAGATGGCGCCCCTATTGGCCGGGTATCGTCCGGTGCTTATGGGTTCGGCGCCAAAGCCTCACTAGCGCTTGGCTTTGTAAAAACCGCCCATGCAACCGCAGGAACGGTGGTGGATATTGCCATTTTAGGCCAACCACATCGGGCCGAGATATTGGCAGCCCCGGCCTTTGACCCAACAGGCTCACGCTTGCGTGGTTAACAATTAATGTGCCTCTGAGTATATCCGAAACGCTTTCATATCCCTAACATGCCGCAATCATCAGATTCGGGATTGGAATTATCATGGCTATTGAAACAATTGTTTGGGGCGAAAACATCCATGAACAAACCAACCCTGTCGTGCACGAGGTTTATCCAGACGGCATGCACAGCGCGATTGCCAATGCGCTGAATGCGGGTGTGGGAATTCATGCAACCACCGCCACATTGCAAGAACCCGAGCATGGTTTACCGCAAGCGCGGCTAGATACATGTGATGTGTTAATTTGGTGGGGCCATGCCGCCCATGGTGATGTTAGCGACGAAATTGTTGAGCGTGTAGCCGAGCGTGTTTGGGCGGGTATGGGGCTTATTTTGCTGCACTCAGCGCATTTTTCTAAAATATTCAAACGGCTAATGGGCACGCCCTGCAACCTTACGTGGCGCGAGGCTGGTGAGCGCGAACGCCTTTGGGTAACATCACGCAACCACCCCATTACCGCAGGCCTGCCCAATAGTTTTGAGCTGGAATTTGAGGAAATGTATGGCGAGCCATTTGGCGTACCGGAGCCACTGGAAACCGTATTTGTAAGTT
>Ga0105054_10011270_pt1 | contig 11170 bp, 10 predicted proteins | sample BON02_FD_78091 | JGI IMG/M metagenome (GOLD analysis project Ga0105054, IMG submission 78091) | Freshwater microbial communities from Lake Bonney liftoff mats and glacier meltwater in Antarctica - BON-02 (megahit assembly) | ecosystem: Environmental > Aquatic > Freshwater > Ice > Glacier... | reverse complement strand
TTTCACTGTTCTCGGTTGATTTGATAAATGAGAAAACAAATTTCTTGAGTAAGGCTGTAATAATGAGTAAAATAAAAAATGTAATGAAAATTAGGCTCGCCACGTGAATTACTGAATCTATTTTAGGAGTAAGTGTTAGTATGTTCAGGGATAAGTGAAAAGCACCCAGATAGAAGAGAGGAATAAACGATTTTTCAGTTGTTTCTAGCAAAAAGTCATCAAGGGTTGTTTCAGTTTTTAATGACCATTTTTTAAGATATCTTAAACCGATACGTTTAAAAACCTTTATTAACAATACAATAAAAGACAATGTAGCTAATGCTATTAACCAGTCTTGCAAAGGATTACCAAAATAAAATTTTGTAAAAAAGTTGATCATGTCAGGTATTTAGTTTCCAAAATGGAAAATGAAATAATAGAAGTTCAGAAGCTATATGCATAGCACCGAATTAAATGATAAGGTTTATTTAAAGCAAAAGCTTCTAAATAAGGAACAATAAGTTCTTAGAAATGATTTAAAAATTCTAAGGAAGAGATTTATTGTTCAGATACCGTAAAGGTATAAAAAAAAATAAGAGCCGATTTATGTAGTCCAACTCTCGTGCCATAGATCTAAAAGTATTTTTGGAAATAACCTTAGATGTACGCCTACATATCCAGGAATATCAGAATTGCAATTATTATATATAGGTTGAGATGCTTAAATGAATATTTAAAACCTTATCGTACCGATTCATAAATGCCCAAATGTACACGCTTTGTTAAAACGATTTGCCAAAGTTGGTTATGGCGCGAGCGGAATGATGCTGCGCTTCCACAAAGATAATAGCGCCACATGCGGCAAAAGGATTCGTCATAATCAGCTTTAATACTGTCCCAGTTTTCTTCAAGGTTATGGATCCAGGCCATTAATGTAGGATCGTAATCTGGGCCGAAATTATGCCAATCTTCCAAAATAAAAAGTCCCTGCCAGGCTTTAGATAGTTGACTTGCCGAAGGCACCATCCCATTAGGGAAAATATATTTATCTATCCAAGGCTCAGTATTTTTGGCATCATGGTTGCCGCCAATGGTATGTATTAAAAAGATGCCGTCCTTTGTAAGGTTTTCATTAGCCATTTCCATGAACTTGCGATAATTACGGTAACCAATATGTTCTGTAACTGCCACAGCAGCTATCCGGTCAAATTTCTCATGCAAATCACGATAGTCAATTACCCTAATGTCAACCGCCAAACCTTTATTTACCTCCCTGGCAAAAACAGCCTGTTCTTCTGAGAGCGTAATACCGGTTACTGTTACACCATATTTTTCGGCCGCGTATCGTGAAAGCCCTCCCCAACCGCAACCAATGTCAAGTAAAGTCATGCCTTTTTCTAGTTTAAGCTTACGGCAAATCAAGTCGAGCTTTGCTTCCTGCGCATCATCAGGATTTGTTGCAGTTTTCCAATAGCCACAAGAGTACATCATCTGTTTGTCGAGAATCTTTTCAAAAAGCTCATTACCTAGGTCGTAATGTTTAAAGGCAACTTCTTTAGACCGGCTTTTGGTTTGCAAGTTTTTATACTTTGCTTTTAGCACAAAGAATAGGAAGCCTAAATTTTGAATGGGTAATTTACTGTGTAAGCGATCATTTAACACTTTAAATAAAAACTCATCCAATGCTTCACAATCCCACCAGCCCTCCATGTAGGCCTCGCCAAAACCCAAATTACCCTCACTTACAATCCTGTCATAAAGTTTAGGGTTGTGCACTTGAATATCCCAGGGCTTATCGCCATTTATAGTAATATCGATGCTAGCAAAGGCATCCTGAAAAATTTGTTGTAGAGATTTCATTTAAGCTTAGTAAATTATTTAGTGGTCAAAAATATAAATTTATTTAACATCTAATTATAAAGCATATTATATAGGCAATTTTCAATTTTGGTGGCGCTGAGAGGCATTGGTTATGATAAAAGGATGATAATAATCTACAATACAGTCGACTTTGGTGGCTTGACTTGGTTTCATTGCTTGAATATTCAAGAAACCTCGCCAATTTTTATTTTAAAATTCAATTCATCGAGAATGGGCTAAAATTAATTTAGAGTGCTGTTTAATATCAATGGTATGAATTTTGTGAATAAACGCAAGTTTGAATACTTTAATCATGAAAAAGTACGAAGATTTAAAATCATTCTTACACGTAAAATATAGATTCATTTAATATGATTAAAACCGAAGCAAAGAAAATTACTCAATTAATTGCGGACCCATTTGAGCGCTTCCTTCAACTTCAATCATCAGGAGGTCTTTTGTTAATCTTAGCTACTGTCATTGCTATGATTTGGTCAAACTCCGGTTATAGCGCTTCTTATTTTTCCCTTTGGGAACAGCATTTGTCAATTGGCTATGGAACATTTAAATTTTCCAGATCCTTGCATTGGTGGATTAACGACGGCCTGATGACCATATTTTTCTTTGTTGTTGGTCTGGAAATAAAACGGGAAGTGCTGGCGGGTAAATTGTCAACTGCCAAGGATGCAGTACTTCCTATGGCTGCCGCCATTGGAGGGATGTTGGTTCCGGTAATTATATTTTTACTTGTTGTTGGCAAAGGAGAATCTGCTCACGGATGGGGTGTTCCGATGGCGACTGACATTGCCTTCGCTCTTGGTGTGTTAAGTCTTTTAGGTAAGAAAGTGCCACTAAGCCTTAAAGTGTTTCTTACCGCATTGGCAATCGTTGACGACATTGGGGCTTTATTTGTAATTGCTTTATTTTATAGCCATGACATCCATTTGAATTATATACTAATAGCAGGTGGATTTTTTATACTATTATTTGTTTTTAATTATTTTAACCTGAGAATAATACCTGTTTATTTATTTGTAGGCATTATCATTTGGTACTTTTTTGTGAAATCAGGTATTCATCCAACTATTGCTGGTGTATTGCTTGCATTAACGATTCCATCATCAAGAAAAATTCGAATGCAAAGTTTCATCGAGCGGGCAAAAGTAGGTCTAAATGAATTCCAAAATGCGAAATGGCCAGATTCAAAAGTAACTTTAACCAGTCAACAGACAAATGCCCTGGAAACGATAAAAGAAAGTTTAACCAAAGTCCAATCTCCGATTTATGTTCTGGAGAATAGCCTTAGTGATTTTGCGACGAAATTAGCAATGCCCATATTTGCTCTTGCTAATGCTTCTATTGTATTTGGAGGGGGTAATATTCAATTTATCAACAACACAACACTCGCTGTAGTAATTGCCTTATTGCTGGGCAAGGTCTGCGGAATAGGTTTATTCTCCTGGCTAAGTATTAAATTGGGTTTGGCACAATTACCCAGTAATGTGTCTTGGACACAAATTATTGGTGTGGGGATTTTAGCTGGAATTGGCTTTACTATGTCATTGTTCATAGCCAATCTTGCTTTTACTGATGTTACCCTCATCAATCAATTCAAAATCGGAATATTCATTGCATCTTTTTTAGCAGGCACAATTGGTTTTATCGTTATAAAACGTAGTTTGAAATGAATTAAATTATTAATCAATTTCCTAGCTCTAACATTAAAGTGTGAATTGTGTAACTTATTACAAGAATTGTGTAATAAATCAAGGTGCCCGCCAAACTAACTTTAAAAAAATCATAGTTACTTCATAAGTGCAGCACAATCATTTCTGATTAATAAGGTTGTACATAAAATGTAAAAACTGATTTTCTTTATAAATTTTTGAGGTGATGTTTTGTGTCGGGATGGTATTTTATTGGCGTATCTGGTTTTTCAAATTGTAGCGCGGGTATAAAAAATGGATTATCATGATATACCTGACAAAAATTTTAAAGTTATTAAAACAATTATTATGACAGAAATTAAAATCGAAAAGAAAAAGCCTGTATGGCCTTGGATTTTATTAGTACTTGGTTTGCTTTTGGCTGCTTGGTTCTTCTTTTTACGCAACGATAAAGCTGAGCCTGTAGAAACAGCTGATAAATCAGTGCTGATAGATGTTCATGAAAATAACAACATGGTTGCTAGTTATGTTACGTTCATTAATTCTGACACTAGTAAAATGAGCCTCGACCATGCATTTACAAGTGAGGCATTAACAAAGTTAACTGATGCAGTAGATGCTATGGCAACTGAAGCGGACTACGATGTAAAGGCCGACATAGCAAAAGCAAAACAGCTTGCAGATGAAATTACTTCAGACCCGCTGGTAACTACCCATGCTGATAAAATAAGTAGCGCTGCTGATGTGTTAAGTACTGCATTGCAAAATATGCAGCAGGCAAAATATCCCGGATTGAGCGCTGAAGCAGCTGATGTAAAAAGTGCCGCTGCGGCAATTAATCCTGAAACATTAACACTCGACCAAAGGGATATTGTTAAATCTTTTTTCACAAGGGCTGCAGACCTGCTTAATAAAATGAATTAATTCACTGAATTTAAATTCACAATTATGAAAGACGAAAATAAAAACCTGTATTATTTACACGAATTAACAGATTACAAGGTAGCAGATGAGTATGCTGATGTAAGAGATTGGGAAGTATTAGATGCAGAACAAAGAGCCATAGGCAAAGTGGATGGACTGCTTGTAAACAAACAGGCAGAACGTGTAGTTTATCTTGATGTAGAAGTTGATACCTCTTTAATTGAAGCAGGTCACCAAACCTACGCAACTCCTGCAAATAATGGAGTACACGAATTTTTAAATGAAGACGGAGAAAACCACCTTATTATACCAATTGGCTTGGTAACGCTCGATGAAGAAAATAAGAAAGTGCATTCTAACCAAATAGATTATGCCACTTTTGCAAGAACCAAAAGATTTAAGAAAGGAGTGAATATAGAAAAGTCCTATGAGTTAATGGTTTTGCCTCATTATTTCCCTGGTGTTCCCTTTGATGTAGAAAGCGGTTTAGACCACCAGTTTTATAATCGCAAAGAATTTAATACGCCTTTATCAACCAAACTTTAAAAATAGAAATATGAAGCGAACTATCAAAAATCTTATCGGTTTTACAATGGCCGCAACCGACGGCGAGATAGGAAAAGTAAAGGATTTTTATTTTGACGATGTAACGTGGGAGATACGCTACCTCGTTGTGGAAACAGGTAATTGGCTTTCAAAACGTAAGGTGCTTATTTCACCGGAAGCACTTTTGGAAAGTGATTTAACAAATGAAACATTCCCTGTTAATCTCACAAAAGAGCAAATTAAAGAAAGTCCGGATATAAACACAGACCAACCAGTTTCGCGGCAGCATGAAATGGAACTTTATGAACATTATTCCTGGACAAATTATTGGGGTGGCAGCATTGGAGCCAGTGGTATGGGTACTCACGGAATGATGATGCCCATGTCACCCATGCCCATGAAGGAGGAAGTAAAAAACAATAAAAACACCCTTGATGATAAAGCAGATGGCGACCCACACTTACGAAGCGCCAAAATCGTGGAGGGTTATACTCTTCATGCATTAGATGATACTATAGGCGGGGTGGAGGATTTTATAGTAGATGATAGCAATTGGACAATATATTATTTGGTAATTGACACAGGTAATTGGTTTCCCGGCAAGAAGGTAACTATATCGCCTAATTTGATAAAAGAAATAAATTGGACAACTTCAGAAGTTATTATAAATGCCTCGGTCGACCAAGTTAAAAACAGTCCTGAATACGATGCTTCAAAACAGTTAAGCACAGAGTACGAGGCCAATCTAAAAAATTATTACGGAAGGTTCATTTATTAAAAGCATTACCTTTCTAAACGATAAAAATCTTCGAATATGAATAAGTCGCAAGCCACTGTATTTTCAATTTTATTTATAATACTGCAAGTTGTAGCCATTAGTTGTACCAATAAGGCAGGGGTAAATAAAGATGGCAGTACGGAAGACAGTTTAACATCGTCAACAGAAAATTCTACTGCGATAAACACTTCAAATGGCTATGTAAATTTCATAACAGCATCGAAGATGGTGATGCCGGCAGTAGTGCATATTAAAATTCATTTTAATGCCTCATCAGATTATGGTGCATCAGGATCTGGTGTAATTATAAGTTCTGATGGATTTATAGCTACAAATAATCATGTGGTTGAAAACGCATCCTCTATTGATGTTACACTACCTGACAGGCGAAACTTCTCTGCAAAGTTGATTGGTCGTGATCCTAATACTGATTTAGCCCTTTTAAAAATAGAGGCTACAAATCTTCCTGTGGTTAAATTTGGAAACTCTGATAAGGTGCAGATAGGCGAATGGGTAATAGCCATAGGCTTTCCCCTGTCACTTAACACAACCGTTACAGCAGGCATTGTAAGTGCCAAAGCCAGAAGCATTGGAATTATAAACCAGCCAGATAGAAATACTGTACAAAACAATGCGGTGCCTGCACCTAATATGGCTGTTGAATCATTTATTCAAACCGATGCTGCCATTAACCCTGGCAATAGCGGAGGTGCACTTGTTAATACTGATGGAGAGTTGATAGGCATTAATTCAGCCATCGCTTCGCAAACCGGTAGTTATGCGGGCTATGCTTTTGCAATACCTGCAAACCTTGCTAAAAAGATTTTGGATGATCTAAAAAACTTTGGAGTGGTTAAGCGAGGCGTGTTAGGTGTTTCCTTTCCGGCGCCAGTTGCAGAAGAACAGTACCTAATTCAACAAGGTCTCAATCCTGCATTGGTAAAAGGTGTTTACATAACAGGTGTGTTAACTGAAAGTGCCGCTGCTGCGGCAGGTCTTAAAGAAGGTGACATTATTCAAAGTATAGATGGTGTTTTAATCAATTCGTCAACAGAGTTTTCTGAAAGAATAGCAAGGCTCAAACCAGGTGACACTATCAAATTAACTTACCAGCGCAAAGGCGCAACCGCCACAGTATCTGCTAAACTGCAAAGTGAAGATGCGGTAAAATCAAAAAAACCTGAAGCTAAAAGTGATGGAGCTCTCCTAGACATATACAACAGACTTGGAGCCACTTTCGCTCCGCTTACCGCTGATTTAAAACAGCGCTTTAATTTAAATTCGGGTGTTCTGGTAACGGGGGTGCGTAAGGATGGCTTTTTTGATCAGGCCGGCATTTCCTCGGGTACTATTATCGCTTTTATCAACGGAAGCCCCATTAACAATCCAAAGGATATCGGTATGGCCTTACAGTCTGCTCAAAGTGGTATGATTCAAATATTTGCTATTGCACCAGATGGCTCAAAAGTGGTATTTAACTTCTCAATTGGAACATAAAAGAAGGTTATCTTAATTAGGATAATATCAAAATAATGGAAATTGAAAAAGAACTTAATGCAAAGATTCTGGCGAAGACCTCGGAAATACTTTTAAAGTATCCCGAACTATCAGAACTTTTAAATGAAATGCCAATTACAATTCCCAAAAAGGAAAAGCCAGAAATTAATATAAAAGTCTTAAAAAATTATTATGATTCGCTCAATAATATTTTGAAAGATTACATTAATAAAAGTACTTCAGATGAAAACTAATCGACTTTCAGCAACACTCACAGCAGCATTGAATGAACAAATGACGAAAGAAGCACATGCTGCTCAAATTTACTTATCGTATGCCGCATGGGCTGATAACCATGGATACAGCGGTATTGCAAATTTTCTTTTCCGTCATGCAGCGGAAGAGCGGAACCACATGATGAAGTTATTTGAATATATTTTAAAAAGAGGAGCAAAAGTAGAAGTGACTGCTATCCCCGCACCTACAGCCGATCCTGTAAGCGTAATCAATTGTTTTGAAAAAGTATTTGAACATGAAGTTGATAATACTAAGGCCATTTATAAATTGGTAAAGATGTCTCATGTGGAAGAAGATTGGGCTACTTGGAATTTCTTACAATGGTTTGTGAAAGAGCAAACAGAGGAAGAAAATCTTGCCATCAGTTTATTGGATAAAATAAAAATTGCAGGCGGTGAAAAAGCAACAAGTAATGCCTTGTATGAATTAGATAAAGATTTGGGGAAAACCCCGAGTGATGCGAGATTGGCGCAGGAGGTAACAACTGATAATCCTTAATAAAGAAAATGGATAATCACATTGTAAAAATTATTTCAGTTGAAGCTGTAAGGTAGCCGAGTTAACTGGAACATGGTTTCCATATATTTTTATTATTGGAGCCATTTTATCTGGATTCAGTGCTTACTCTTATATTAATTTTCTAATACTTACCCCTCATTAAGAGGAATAGTCATGATTTTGAAGAAAGCCTATGGAAAAACGACACTAACCGCAGCGGCTTCTGTGTTGATGGCACTTTCAATGATTATCAATGTCTCGGGAAATAAGGTGAGCGGTAAATCTTCTCAATTCATGGCGGTTGCAAAAATTGCTGGAATTATAGTGTTTGCTATAGGAGGCTTATGATCAGCAAGTTTCACCTTCTCAGATTTAGTCCCAAGTAAAGCCGATCAAAACAGCAATTCTGTCGCTGAATATATAGGATTACTCTTTGGCAAAGGCAGCAAGACCTGCTTTTGGGAATTACGGACTCTATATTTACAGTAGGGATAGCAATTATAGCTGCAATTTCAGGGATAATAGCCAGCATTTTTGCCGTTTCGGGGAAGACAAAAATGCTTACTGATATGGAGCTTATACCACATAGTCATTTTGGAATGTTAGGATTATTCAAAAACATATGCTCCTCTATATTATGGTTATTACCAATAATCATTTAAAAGTTTAAACTGATCCTATATGAAAAGCTTACAAGAAATAAGTAATGAACCCCCAAAACAAGCCTCTAAAAAAGAATGTAAAAAAGCGCTCAAAGTATTTCACGAGCAATTATTTGAGTTGCAGAATGTCTTTTATGCCGATGCACGTTTTAGCCTGCTTATTATCCTGCAAGGCATGGATACATCTGGTAAAGACGGAGTTATACGGCACGTAATGACTTGCATAAACCCGATGGGACTACATGTGAAATCGTTTAAAAAACCAAGCGAAGAAGAACAAAATCATGACTTTTTGTGGCGCATATATCCACATATTCCTGCCAAAAGCATGATCGAGGTATTCAACCGATCGTATTATGAAGATATCCTTGTTCCTTCGGTCAACAACACATTGCCAAATAAAAGGCTACAACATCGTTTCAAACTCATTAACGAACTAGAACAACACTTTATACAGGATGATATTCACGTGTTGAAGTTTTTTCTTCACATATCAAAAGATAAGCAACAAGAAAAAATTAAGAATAGGCTAATCAAACCCCATAAACGCTGGAAATACAGTATCCAAGACGAGAAGGCTGCTAAAAATTGGGACGCCTATGCAAAGGTTTACAATCAACTCATTAAGCGATGTAATCAGGTACCTTGGCACATCATTCCGGCAAATAAGCGCTGGTATCGGAATTATTCTGTTGCCAAAATACTCACAGAACATTTTCAACAACTCAATTTGAAATATCCTAGCCTGAAAAAGGAATAGATTATTGAACATAAACGTAATAATCAAACTTATCACTATCAAGAACATGGGAATCCTGACCACAATGGTCATTAAAATCAATGTTAGCATGCGGTGTTGCAGTAATTAAAATAATAACAATAAAAAAAATCATGTCAAAAAACGTATCAGATTATTTAGTAGAAATGCTAATTGAAGCAGGTGTAAAACGTATTTACGCAATTACAGGTGATAGTTTAAATCCTGTAAATGATGCAGTACGAAGAGATGGAAGATTACAATGGATTCATGTAAGACACGAAGAAGCCGGTGCTTATGCCGCTTCCATGGAAGCGGAGTTAAATGGTATTGGTTGTTGTATGGGTAGCAGCGGACCAGGACACGTACATCTGGTCAATGGATTATATGATGCCAATAGAGCAGGCAACCCGGTAATAGCCATAGCCTCTACCATATTTACGGAAAAATTAGGCCTTGATAATTTTCAGGAAACACGACCGGAGTATTTATTTCAAGACTGCTCTAAATATGTTTTTATGGCCAATACACCCAAACAAGCTATAAATGGGTTGCAAACAGCCATTCAACATGCCATCAGTCAAAAAGGTGTTGCGGTTTTAGGCTTGCCGGGTGATATAGCGAGTGCTGACATCGAAGATGTGTATTCGGCTGGTAAAAATTTTTACACTAATCCAAGAGTAATACCTAGTGAAGAAGATCTCAAAGAATTAGCAGGTGTTATCAATTCCCATGAAAAAATAATGCTTTTTTGTGGTCATGGATGTCGCTATGCAGTGGATGAGGTAATGCAGTTAGCTGCAAAACTACAGTCGCCATTGGGATATAGCTTTAGAGGAAAAATATTTTTTGAACGCAAAGATAATCCATTTGCCGTTGGCTTAAATGGCTTATTGGGCAATAAATCTGGTTTTGAAGCTATGCATGAGGCTGATGTTTTAATTATGCTAGGAACAGATTTTCCGTATAGTGAATTCTTACCCGAAAAATGCAAAATCATTCAAATTGATACCAAACCGGAAAGGCTGGGACGTAGAGCCAAAGTAGATTTTGGGTACTGTGGTGATATTAAATCCACCATCCATGAACTTTTGCCATTGGTAGAGAAGAAATCTAAAACAGATTTTCTTGATAAGATGCGTAGCATGCATCAGGATGTTGAAGAAAAGTATGATTCCTATGTCAAGGAAAAAGGAAAAGAGAAACACATTCATCCGGAATATGTGGCTTACTTGATAGATGAAATTGCCAATGATGATGCCATATTTACTGTAGATACTGGCATGAGTGCCGTATGGGCAGCACGCTATTTAAAGGCCGGAAAAAATCGTTATCTCACAGGTTCATTTAATCATGGCTCTATGGCTAATGCTATGCCAATGGCCATGGGGGCAGGTTTTTCATACCCCAATAGACAAGTAATTGCCTTTTGTGGAGATGGCGGCATTACAATGCTTTTGGGCGACTTAATGACGATTAGCCAATATAAAATACCCGTTAAAATCGTTATTTTTAATAACAGAAGCTTGGGTATGGTAAAGTTGGAAATGAGAGTGCAAGGCTATATGGATTGGCAAACCGATATGGTAAACCCAGATTTTGTAAAACTGGCAGAATCTATGAATATTGCTGCCTGGGAAGCGAAAGAACCCAAAGACGTGGAACAAGCATTACGCAATGGCTTTAACCATGATGGTCCAGCCCT
>Ga0105054_10011266_pt1 | contig 11173 bp, 24 predicted proteins | sample BON02_FD_78091 | JGI IMG/M metagenome (GOLD analysis project Ga0105054, IMG submission 78091) | Freshwater microbial communities from Lake Bonney liftoff mats and glacier meltwater in Antarctica - BON-02 (megahit assembly) | ecosystem: Environmental > Aquatic > Freshwater > Ice > Glacier... | reverse complement strand
GCCCGCGCGTATCAAAACACGATTAACCAGCTACTCGTTATCTGTTCATAGGAGACTACCCATGGTCAAAATAGTAGGTAGAGATGAAAACGCTGTCAAGCGTATTACATGCCGTGAATGTGCATCGATTTTAGAATATACGATATCGGAGCAAAAGACACGAAAGTATAGTGCATGTGGAGAGGTTGACACTCTTACATATATTGATTGTCCTAATGGTCACGAAGCCATTGTACGTATGTAACTAAATCAATAGATTGAGGATAAAACAATGAAATTTATTACTGTAACATCTATCGTGACTGTGTCAGGTATGAGTAGTACTGGATCATACCAGCGAGCGATCTTTATTAACCCACACGCGGTTTCTGATATTATTGAAAATTCAGGTAGCCAGCCTGCTTGTATTCTCCATATGACAAACGGACTTAAATATGACATCGCAGCATCAGCAACCACACTAGTAAAATTAATTGAGGATAGTACTAACGATGACTAAACTAAAAAACGATGCCTTTGATGGTGAATATGTTCGCATTATTGACCCTACCCATTCGATGTATGGCTTCTTTGGTGAAGCCGCCTTTGATCCTGGGTCTGGTTTATATGATGTGATCGAAGAAGAAAACGGGCGAGTTTTACAGTCTGTTGAAAACCTTTCACTTTCCCAGCTAAAAGTAGCGTAATGCGGATCGCAGTAATTGCTGTCTGTATGCTACTGCTTACGTCATGCTCACCTGAATGGACGGACGCCGAGTTCCAGCTCGACCAGAATAGGGAACATGACGAACGGACCGCATTAACTTTGACGAGGGCGCTTGTATACACGAAAGACGAGCGGGTAAATATCTGCTATGCGTGGTCGCGCCCGTATTATCAGTCTGCAGCTACCGCTACAGTCCCATGTGAACAGGTGGAGCATTTACTCGCAAAGTAGTTGCATTTAGCGTATTTTGTATGTTTGAATTAAAGAGATAACATCTAAAATAGGAATATCTACTAGTAACATATCTATATTTGGTATATAGTTAATTACACCTAGTTTAATATTATTGTGTGTCTTAAGTGTATGTTTTACGTGCGTATATACAGGCATCAAAGTTGTATTAAAATCTATAAGGGCCAATGGAGCATTGGTTATATTACTATAATACGAATGTTTTCGGTGATCACAAAACCCAACTTTTATTTCAATGTTTATATCATTAATTTTAAAATCAGGGAAAAAGATAGCTCGGTTACTTTGTTCAGGGTGCACTTCTAACGAGGCGACGTTATTTTTAATACATAATAAATAGAATGTAAACTCACCTAATGAGTAAAAAATCAGATCATTATACTGTAACACATACCCGAAGTTACTCACAGTATTTGGATATGTTTGTAGTCCTGATACTGTAAAATTACTGGTAATATTATTTCTTGATAATTTTTGAACTTCTGACAAAGTTCTTTTTTTAATTAAATATTTACTTAGTTTTTGAGAGATGGCGGCTGGGGAACACTGCAGTTTTTGTGCTATTGCTACCTGTGAAAGTTTATCAACCGTATACATTTGTTCAAGTATGTTATGATTTCTAAGATTTGGTCGTCTATTGGGTATTTTATGTAATGTCTTAAATTTCGATATTACAGTTTCAGATACTTGATATTTTTTAGATATTTGTTGATTTGTTTCTCCTAGAATAATTAGAGTTTTAATATCCTCTATACACTCCATTTCAGTTTTCCCACATTTAGTAAAAAAGCGGATACTTTCATGGGACGTTTTCTTGCCGCTTTCCTTTAACATGAATAAGTTATGCCGTTGTATTCTTTGCCGTATACTATTAGATGTAACATTTAATATATCTGCAATATCGCGAATATACATGGTCAATCCATATTCTTCAATTAACTCATTTATTTCTCTAGTTGTTAATAACTTTTTCATTGCATTTTACCTTCGTTGAGACTATGATATTTAGGTAAACAGGAAACACCAAATGAACCTACTTTTTAAATACCACTCATCAGACCTTAAGATATTTCAAAGAGCAGCTGAGCGATATGAGGGGTTTTATGTGCAAGACAAAGGCGACTATTGGCTTGCTAACTACCGTAGTATTATCACAAAATTTCCTTCTATTAAAATAGATAGTGGCGATGTAGAGGACATGCAATTACGAGTTGCATGTTGGAATTCTCGCGGAGCACTGTTTGATAAAACTGGCAAACTTATAAGTCTCAGTCTACATAAGTTCCACAATCTGAATGAAGGTGTGGAGAACCAACACGACACTCTGGACTGGTCGTCGTTTGAAGTGTATGACAAGCTCGATGGTTCGATGCTTCGCCCAGCTATGATCAACGGTGCAGTTCGGTGGTGTACCAAAGCAGGCGTCACGCATATGACGCCTGATGTTGAAGCGTTTGTGGAACGTAACCCTGAGTATCAAGCTCTTGCGAATGCTATTATGTCGCTCGACAAAACTCCTACTTTTGAGTATATGGCTCCGAAGCATCGTATTGTTGTGGACTACGGTCCTCTAGAAAAGATGACGCTTCTCGCTGTACGTGATAATACATCGGGTGCGTATTTGTCGTACGCTGACCTTTGTTATATCGCGAATCAATATAACGTTTCCGTTGTTCAACGTTGGGAGATCAAGCCAGAAGACGATATCCGTACTCTCGTTGCTGCACTACGCAACGCTGAGGGTGTTATTATTCGCTTTCCTAACGATCACCGCGTGAAATTGAAAGGTATGGAATATATTAAGCTACACGCACTTAGGTCGGGACTAGAATCAAAAAAGACCCAATACGAGGTATGTGTAAACGCAACCTTGGATGATATTATACCAGTTATGGGAGATAATCATTATCTCATTAAAGAAGTTACAGAAATGTTTCTGATGTATGTTAGGTTTAGAGAGTATATAATCAATACATCAGAAACCTTCTATATACAAAATAATACACTAACGAGAAAAGACTATGCTATTTTAGGGCAAGGTACTCTCATCAAGCCTTGTTTTTCTATTGCTATGAACCGTTATACCAATAAGGCGTATGATGAGCAGAAATTTATGTTGAGTTTATTTGAACCGTTTCAAGAATATCTAATACGACATTTATAATTTTAGGAGTAAAGCATTCGCAATCTCCTCCTATTTTGTAGAGTGGTGTATATCTGTTGCGATAACAATGCTCGTTTAATATTTTTTGTTCAAGTTCAAACAAGGAGGCTAAATTCCCGTTTATTTGAGTTATAATTTTAATATTATACTCTTTTTTACACGATAATTGATTTATACGTTTATTAATATTTTTAGTAATACCCACTTTATAAAATTCTTCAGTATTGGAAGTAAATTTTAACACATACAATACACCCCGCAAATTTTGATTTTTAGGATCTTGGAAAAACTTATAACTATACCTCCCTCCAGTGTAGCATTTTTTACAACCCTGGCTGTTAGAAACATGATTACTCCATGTTTGAGAAAATTTGCCGTGTATACTACATAATATAACTACTCTTTTGTTTGTACTCTCTTCTGAGATATAAACATATTTACCCTTATGTACCGCTAAAGCTTTTTTAATTTTTTGTTCAATAGGTATTGTATGGGCTTTACCTATACGTATATTAGCACATTTGGGGCATCCACTTTTTTCATATATGTGATTACCAACGGTAGGTGAGAATATTCCATGATTGGGGCATAATACATTAATCTTGTCAGCATTGCGAGTGAAGCTCAAATTGGGATAAGTGTACTCACCTTTATGTATATGTTTTACTCGCTGCAAAAAGGTATCTATTGATAACGCTCGCTGGCGATTTGAGCATTCAGGGCACCCATTTAATCTAATATGATCTGAAGGTCTCTGTTTAAAAATTCCGTGGATGTTGCAAATAATATCTACTTTTTGATTCATCCCTGTGTATTTTACTAATGAATAATCATATCTCATACCATGAGTCGTAATACTTCTTTTGATGATATCTTCGAGATTATGCATTTTAGTATTGCTTATTTTAATATGTCCACATTTGATACACCCCGACCCTCTTAAATGACAAGTAGGCATTTGGTAAAATATACCGTGAGTAGGGCAACGTATTAATACTTTTGTTTTTGTATCTTTAAAAATTAATGCTGTGTAATCATAATATTTTTTATGTACTACTTTCGCTAATTCAATAAAACTCTCGGTTGTATGTCGCGTCATCACTTGCCTTGCTCCTGAAAATACTATATATATTTAGCGTTGCATTGTACTTGATACGACATTCGCTTCGAAACTGAAGTGCGTAATCGCATCTTCGCTAACCCCTACGCACTACCTATCTGGAACATTTGGGAGCATACATCTGATGAAGAATAAATTTGTACTAATTACTACTGCTGTTATCGCGAGTATTGTACTATTCGTGTCATACACATCTCCGTATAGTTTACCTAATACGATCGAGAACGCAGCAATCGCAAATGATGCGCCTTCGTTGATGAGGCATATCGACTACGAAGCGGTTATTATCACGCTTTCAACCTCTGCTGGCGCGAACGCGTTACCGGGGTACGAAGAGATTTCAAGCAACATTGCGGCGCTCATGTACTCATCTTTCCTGACGCCCTCAAATACTACTGACTTTTATCGTAATGTCAATCCGACAGTAGGTGATATCTCTATCGATTTCGTGCAGAATACCTTCGATACGGATACCTATAAAGCCCGATATGTCGATTTTAATACGTTTGAGTATTTGATTAGCACAAAAGTAACAGATGGGACTCTTACTCATTATGTTATTACTGCTTCTCGAACCAACGTTTCTAGCTGGAAAATTACGTCGATTACATATACAATTGAGGATAATCCGACGGTGTTTCAACCTGCATCATTTACGGCGGAGCAGCCCATGATGCAGGTTGACACAACACGTCGACTCTCAACCCCAACCCGCAACGTATATTGCGAAGTAGATTCAGAAAATATCGCCTGCGTAAACAAGAATAATGATGGTATGTATTGTTCACAGAATCTTTGTGAATATGATGAAACTGGGGAGCTCGCGTTTAGAACAGACGGAGTAATTACTCGGAGTATAGTGACAGTAGGATCTACTACATGCTCATTTACGGAAACAGACGTACGGTGTAATGCTAGACAAACTGGTGCTACTACTGACGACACTGGTGTGCAACTACACAGATAATACAATTAATTTAACAAGGAAATAATATGACTGATAAAGTACCAAGCAACGATGTAACTCTAGAACAAGCGCAATCTCGTTTGAAAGCGTTTATCGACAGACTTCAACGGCTCGACGAAGATAAAAAAGCTGTGGCAGAAGATATGAAGGAAGTCTTCGCTGAATGCAAAGGTGAAGGATATGATGTCAAAATCATCAGAAAGATTCTCCGTATCCTAGCTCAAGATAAAGCTAAGCGTCAGGAAGAAGAAGCCCTCACAGATCTCTATCTATCTGCTCTCGGCGAGGCCTAATGTTTATCCGGTTAACATATAACAATTATTCGCGGTCGAATAATCGAAAGTTTAATCTTCGGGCCGACTTGATTGAGCGTATTTCAGAGGGGTTTCGCGGAGGTTCCTGTGTTACTCTGACAACTGGAACGTATTACAACGTAAAAGAGTTAATGGATGATGTGACCATATTAGTAATGGTCGCGGAAGGCCGCCTCGTATAAACAGTTGCACTCTCCTATAGAATATGCTATAACATAGCTATAGGAGAGTGCAACATGATCAAGTTCATTTGGCAAAATGGTTGGTATCTGGTAACAGGGCTTCTGATTGTCGGTAAGATCACCGGGGTCGTTCGCCTCCCATGGATTGTAGTGCTCGCACCCGCAATCGCATACTGGGTCACGATCTACTACATGATCCAACATACCCTTACAGTTCTCTAGGAGAGTATTACATGACCTCCAAGACCAAGGTATTACCCGCTCTGGATATCCTACTGATAGGACTTATTCTCAGACATTCTGTATACGACGCACAAAATCAACGGCAATCAGTTCGTGGGGGAGTTCAGTGATGACGATGTTGGAAAAGATGGCGCAGGCGATTGATCCCGACGCGTGGGATGAAAATGCGGAACCTATTTGGGCCAGCGGGCGAAAGTTTAAGGCCAAACAAAAGGCTCGCGACGCGCTACGGGCAATACGGGAACCAGACAAGTCGATTTGCGGAGCGATCGCCTCCGAGGCTTACTCGGACAGTGGCGCTTATACGCGCTGGCAGGCTGGGGTCGACGCCATTCTGTTGGGAGGAGCGTGATGGTGAACGCCACAGACAAAGGAGAGTCCCTACAAATCGCGGTTGAGGCTTTGAAGAGTATCGTTAGGCAAAAACAGACCGCCGCTTATGACGAGGTCGAGGCTTGGTATCTTCAAGAGATTGCCAGTAAAGCTCTCGCCGACGTCCGCTCCATTGAGGCGCGTATCTCTGGTACGTCAGAAGCTCCAGCGCCTGCCGCTCCTCCACGGATAGAGGCGTATGTTGAGTGGTCTTACCGTGAAGATTGTTTTTATCCGCCTCGTGATTTCTGGCACGCAAGAATGACCATTGATGATTTTTCAACCGAATGGTGTTCGTGGGGCCCCCAGAAGCAATATGACCTTTCAGATACTTTGAAAGCCACCGTCGAGGCTGATTTGTTTGAGCAATATAAGCCTCTCCTCGATGCTTTGAATGCTGAAAGGTGTGTATCATCATGAGCTTCACCAACGCCTCACAGGACGACTTCGCCAACCTCGAGGCAGTGATCGCGGAGATTGAGGCATCCCCGGAATATGCCTATGAGGGGCGGATCGCTGTTCTTGAGCAGCAACTCGTCGGGGACCTACCGAAGACTGCCTTGAAACACGGACCAGTCACGGCTGATATTTTACCACTACTTACCCGGCAATCCATGCTGAGTCTGGCTGGAGAAGTCGAGCCTTACATTGGTCGTTCTATGAACTCTCCTGAGTACATATTGACTGGTGACCTTGGTGATGAACTCCGCTGTACGAACTTCATCTACATAGGCGAGCGCGACGAGGACGGTTGGATTGCGGTCCCAGAAGGCGGATGGACCAAGAACCCAGCGCCGAGGCAGATGGTTATTGGCCGGTATGCAGACGGGTGGACGCACGGAGATTTTGCACCGTCTGAGATTGTGTTTCCAGACCCGCAAATCCTCGCCTTCCGCCTCACCCCCGACGCCGCCTCACCAGCACACGGCATCTCCACGATGCGCCGCGCTGAGCCTGGTTGGCTACGGCGATCCCTCGATGAAGCAAAGGAAGAGGTGTCACCGTCTGTGTTAGAGGGAGCCCGCTTTGACGCTGGATTGCTTGGCGGCGGCGGCGGAGGCGACGTGGATTGGTGGCAAGATTATATCCGCACTCTGCTCGCGGACGCCCATGAATTTTATAACGAAAGAATCTAAAAAATGACTAATCTTGTACATGGCCCTCTTATAGATCAGCGGCTGCGGTCGTTGACTCCAAAAGCAAGCATCCTTCTTCACGAAACTCTCGGGCTTTGTGAATTTGTAGGTAGCGACGGGGAGTCTACTGTGATTGTCAGCTTTAAGGATCGTCCACAGACCACTGAAGTGTGGGCTCCATCTCGCTTTGAATATATCGGTGAGGGTGACGAGGACGGCTGGATTACGGCCCCAGTCGGTGGGTGGTTTGATAACCCAGCGCCGGGGCAGATAGTAGACACACGGAACCGCAATGGTGTTGAAGACTTTAACGACCGGTCAAGTGATTGGGATTGGCCCCAGGATCCAGACACTTGCATGCACGATATTGTTGCCTTCCGTATCTCCTCACTAGATGTACCTAAGCCAGGCCACACACATGATGTTAGATCCTATATGGATTCAGACGGTGTTCAACGCAATTTAACTACCATCAAGTTCATGAAGGATGGAGTCGAACATATGCATATTCAATCCGACGGATACATGGAAAGATCTATGACTAGTCCGAACAGTAAACTCACCGTCACTGATACTAGGCAGCCGGATCCACCGACTGACAAGGAGAAAGAAATGGCGGATGTGATTAATAGGTTGAGTGAGGCTCTGAATGACAACTCTACCCGTCAGTCTTTAGAAGAGACGGTAGCGATCAATGCACTCCAAGATATCTTGTTCGCTGACATTCATCATGAGGGGGATGATGTAGACAACTATACCCCAGGCAAATCCTTTTCTTCTCGAACATTTGTTGGCCCCTACGGGCTGATTGCTAAAAAAGCCCTCGTCGCCATCCGCTCCATTAAGGAGAACTAAGATGACCAAATACATCGAAGTGCGCGTTCGCGAGCTGACAAGTCACGGTACCTGGCCGTGGCGTTGGGTTGTTGAAGGTTTGACGGCTGACCGAATCGTGAAGCGGTGGCCGTGGGTTGACGTAAAAGAAACCGGAACTTGGGTAGGGCTTTCCCACGGCGTCTTCGGCCGATCACCTGTCACCCAGGAGAACGCCGACGCTCTTGCCGAACACTACCGGTCCAGTAAGGATGCTTCGTAGTGGTCGCCCTCAACTTACTGGCCATTATACTCGGTTGGACTATTATCGTTTTCGCCACCGTGGCAGTGACTTTGATTGTTGTGATCGGTGCATGGCACTGGCTGATGGACGAGATTTGGTTAGCTGGTGAACGCATTCAACGACTGCGTCGAAACCGCGCCGCCAAAAGAGGGGAATAGAGGTGCTGTCCGCACTCGTCTCCCTCACACTCAAGCTCGTTGCCGTGTTCGTGCTGACTCCACTGGCCGTGTATTTTGCGATTGTAGGATACAAGATGTCTCGTATGTCGCAAGAAGAAATCCGTGCCGAGTTCGGCCCCTCCGAATCACAGATCGAATTCTCCCAATTTAAGAAAGGAGCACGACATGATTGACCATCTTCGCCTCATCAACGAGAAATGGCTACGAGAAAACGACCTCGACGGCTTCAACGATATCGTAGATATCATTCTCACTCGATACGGTGCGGATATTCTACAAGGAGCCGTGTCTCAACAAGAGCCAGACTGGCAACTCGTTGAACATAAGCTAAAGATAGAATACGATCCAGATTTTTGGGTAAACGATTTTATAGACGATGGTCGCAATATAGCGATAAAGCATTTTGCCAATGAAATAGCGTGCGAACTTTCTGGAATTTATCAGAAATACGATGTATACTGTCCTGAAATCTTGGTTAAACCCAAGAGACAAGAAAGTTGTTTTGTCTTTTACACGACACTTTTCATAAGGAGTAACATGACTGATAACGCCGCCTTAGAAGCTGCCGCCGCCGCGCAACCTACCCGGCGATCCACACGAAAGGAACTGATTAATGACCGAATTTAACCGAGACGAGTATACGGCGACAGACAGCTTTCTTGTGTGTAAGAAGGACATCGAGTACTTTTACTTCATTGACGCGAACACTCGGATCGGCCCCTTTAAGACCGAAGCGGAAGCTGATGAGGATGCGTCTGAAACATATTCGTATTTTATGGAAGGTGGCTGAAAACAGCTGTTATGTCCCACTCGCCAAGAAAGGAACTGATTAATGACTATTGCTAGGCCAACACCTGATCTTCTACGCCACGTCACTCATTTACGAAGGCGCTTCAACGGTACACGCCTTACCGAGGACGTGTCGGTATGTGCACACGACCTAAATGCGGTGCTGGAATACTTCGCAGATATCACTCGATTTACCCCTGTAGTAGATCAAGAGGTAGTCACGGAACCCGCTGTGAATCCTGTACCAGCTATTGTCGATGCAGTATGGGACGACATTTGCGATCGGTCGGGGCTCGACCTTCGAGACCTAGACTGGGACATTCAGGCTGGGATTCGAGAAACTTGGGCGGAGGCCATCACATCCATCCTTAATAGCGAGAAGTAGAATGGAAGAGAAAAACCTAGCTAAAGCCTATCAAGAGGCTATCGAGTCATTATAATATATCGCGAACGCTGATATAACTGAAGAACAACGAGTTGATCACCGGGGTCGTGTATATAAATTCTTATCCGTAGATCCAAATGAAACAGTTGGAATCGCTTTTGAGGTACTCGCAAGGTTACAGGAGAAATAGAATGGAATGGGTAATCCTAATTTGGCCTATCGGTGTAGTTATTATTTGGGCAATTCTCGCGTGGACTTCACCAGAGGAGAACGAAGAGGACGAATACGATGATGAGCGTGTTGGTTTGTATTTTGGAGCCGCCCTTTGGCCTCTCCCGTTAGTAATTCTCCTAGTCATGCTACCTTTCATAATGCTCAGCAGACTAGGACGCAGATACCGTACAAGAAAGAAAGAAACAACAAATGACTGATACAACCAATTATACATATGATGAACCATACGCTGGTGATTTTATCGGAGGAGCCGGCCGATATTTTACCCCTACTAGTATTAATATAGAACCTTATCCGTATGCATTTACATTTACCGACGCCAAATCAAGAGAAGTACTCAAGTTTTGGGCGGACGGTAGAGTTACGTCTGATCCATCCATTGAACCTGATGAAACTGCAAGGCTTGTAATTGACAGCGTAATAGCAATGTGGCCAATCGCATTATCTAAGTATAATGCTGAAAACTCCGATGTGCGTTCGCATCTGAAAGACGTTGCTACGATTATATCACCTGGTTCCTTCGCAGACGGGGAAGATCTTAATAATTGGGGATATCCCGCCCAGGTTCGCCGGGATGCATATAAGAAAGCCACTGAGATCCTCGATTATTTAGAGCTGAAGCTATGCTAATACCGCATAGTTGGAGACATACAAAGATTCTGGATATACCTGTAACTATGTCATTAGAAACGCAGTTACAGGTGTTTAACATTGCATTGCATAATCATATGTTACCTAGTGGATATGTCGCATCTATGCGTCGGGCTCCGCCAACTAAACCTGTTGACCCCACCTCAATTAATTTGCATCATATCGTAATCTGATCACGTATTCCGCTAAATATATAAAATATTAACGGAGCATATACATGGAAAATCATACTGATCTTGTAGAAGAACTAGAAGGTATCGTCGAGGAATTAAAACAAGATTCTAACAACTCCTCTGCAGCCTTTAGATTGTTTGAGATATCTGAACATCTTCTACGTGGGTTTATCAATGATTTCGAAGTAG
>Ga0105054_10011263_pt1 | contig 11175 bp, 8 predicted proteins | sample BON02_FD_78091 | JGI IMG/M metagenome (GOLD analysis project Ga0105054, IMG submission 78091) | Freshwater microbial communities from Lake Bonney liftoff mats and glacier meltwater in Antarctica - BON-02 (megahit assembly) | ecosystem: Environmental > Aquatic > Freshwater > Ice > Glacier... | reverse complement strand
GTATCGCGTCGCCGTAGCGTTTTGCTGCGCGGGCTTTCTGCTGGCCGCGCTGCCGCAGCCGGCTTCGGCTGGCTTCTTCGACCGATTGTTCGGCGGCTTGCGCCGCGCGGCCGAGGCGCCGCCATCGCCGCGCGCCGCCTTTGTCGACCCTTTTACCAGCTTGGTTAATCATTTCGATGGACCGCCGCGGCAGGAGCGCTTGCGCGGCGCCGTCGCGACCGGCCCATCGCGCGCCTTCTGCGTACGCACCTGCGACGGACGTTATTTCCCGGTGCAGGCGCATGCCGGCTTGAGCGCGGCGCAGGCCTGCCAATCCTTCTGTCCGGCGAGCGAAACGCGGCTCTTCGGCGGCAGCAACATCGACTACGCTACCGCGCCGGATGGCAGCCGCTACACCGACCTGCCGAACGCTTTCGTCTATCGCAAACAGCTGGTGGCAGGCTGCACCTGCAACGGCCGCAATGCATTCGGCCTGGCGTCGATCGACGCGCAACACGACCCGACGCTGCGCCCGGGCGATATTGTCGCCACCGGCACCGGCCTGGCGGCCTTCACCGGAACGCACAACAACGTCGCCGATTTCACCCCGGTCGAGAACTACGACCGCCTGTCGAAGAGCATGCGCGAAAAACTGGCCGAAACCAAAGTCGCGCCGCCGGCGCCGCAGGCCGCCGCGATGGCTGACATCACCGCGACGATTCCGTACGCCGCCACGCAAGCGCGCGCCGAGGTGCCGTCATCTCAGGCGTCGAGATAACCGGACACGGCGTCCGCCAGCGACAGCGAACTGGTCAGGCCCGGCGATTCAATCCCGAACATCTGCACCAAGCCCGGCAGCCCATGCTGCGCCGGCGCATCGATCTGGAAATCGGCCGCCGGTTCGCCCGGCCCGGTCAGCTTCGGCCGGATGCCGGAATAATCCGGCGCCAGCGCGCCGTCCGGCATGTCCGGCCAGTAGGTGCGGATGCGCTCATAAAAGACATCGGCGCGCTTGGGGTCGACCGGGTAATATTCGCTCTCAACCCATTCGACGTCGGGCCCGAACCGCATGCGGCCAGCGAGATCGATCGTGACATGCACGCCAAGCCCGCCTTGCACCGGCACCGGATAGATCAACCGCGTGAACACCGGCCGGCGCGTGAAGGTAAAATAGTTACCCTTGGCCAGCACCAGCCGCGGCACGCGTTCGGCCGGATAATCCTCTATCGCGCGCGCCAGTTTCTGCGCGCCGAGCCCGGCGCAATTCACCAGCGCATCGAAGGCAAATTCGCCGGCATCGCTGCCGCCGAACGTGACCTGCCACTGCCCGTCCTTGCGAACCACGCCGGTCACCGGCGTGTTGAACGCGATCATACCGCCGGCGTCCTCGAGGTCGCCACGCAATGCCAGCATATAGGCGTGCGCATCGATGATGCCGGTCTCCGGCGAATGGAGCGCGCCGACGCAAGCCAGCGCCGGCTCCATCGCGCGCGCTTCCGCTCCCGAGATCGGGATCAAACCCTCGACATCGTTAATCCGCCCCTGCGCCGCGATTGCCGCGATCTTGGCAAACTCGGCGGCGTCCGTGGCGACGATCAGCTTGCCGCATTTCCTATGCGGCACGCCGTGCGAGGCGCAGAACTGGTACAGCATGCGCCGCCCGGCGACGCAGTGGCGGCTGCGCAGCGAGCCGGTCGGGTAATACATGCCGCCATGGATGACCTCGCTGTTGCGCGACGAAATGCCCGCGCCGATGTGGCCTTCGGCCTCCGCCACCACCACCTCGTGGCTTTTCAGCGCCAACGCCCGCGCCACCGCCAGGCCGACCACACCGGCGCCGATCACCAATACTTGCATGCGACTTTCTGTCCCGAACGGGGGGCCTTCATGAATTCGTTAAGGCGAGAGACTTAGAGATAAACCATTATTTGCACAAGAATCGGCGTTAACGGCTTTCGGCCACGATTGGCCCCAATTACCCTTGCACAGATGACGCGCCAACCCCTCGCACGACAAGGCGGATGAAAACGATGCGGAAAACCCTAGCGACACTGGCGGCCGGCCTGATCGGCATCGCGATATCCGGCGCGGCCGAGGCAGCGCCCCGATGCCGCAACACCGGCAGTTTCGATGCCTGGGTCGAGCAATTCAAACGCGACGCCGTTGCGCAGGGCATCTCGCCGCAAGTGGTCGCCGCCGCCGCGCCCGAACTGGTCTTCGACCCCTCGGTGATCCGGCGCGACCAGGGTCAGGCGGTGTTCTCCCGCACCTTCGTCGATTTCGCCAATCGCCTGCTCGGTGGCGGCCGCATTCCGAACGGCGCCGCCGCGATCAAAAAAAACCAGGCGTTGTTTGCCCAAGTCGAAAAAGAATTCGGCGTGCCGCCCGAGGTGATCGCGGCGGTGTGGGGTCTGGAAAGCGATTACGGCGCGGTGTTCGGCAAGTTCAAGATCCTGCCCTCGCTGGCAACGCTGGCCTATGATTGCCGGCGCGGCGATCAATTCCGCGGCGAGTTGATGGACGCGCTGCGCGTCATCCAGCGCGGCGACCAGCGCGTCGAAACCATGACCGGCAACTGGGCCGGCGAATTCGGCGGCATGCAATTCACGCCGTCGAACTACATAAAGTACGGCACCGACTTCGATCGCGACGGCCGCGTCGACATGATCAACAGCAAGGCCGATACGCTCGCCTCCGCCGCCAATTATCTCAAATCGATCGGCTGGAAGCGCGGCGAGCCCTGGCTGCAGGAAGTACGCGTGCCCGACAAGTTGCCGTGGCATGAAGCCGATCTCGACATCTATCATCCGGTTTCGCAATGGGAGAGCTGGGGCGTGCGCGCGGCGCACGGAAAATTGCCGCAAGGCCTGCAGGCCGCACTGATCCTGCCGATGGGGCGCAAGGGACCGGCCTTCCTCGCGTTTCCGAATTTCAAAGTGTTCATCGACTGGAATTCGGCTTTCGTCTATTCGACCACCGTCGCCTATTTCGCCACGCGTCTCGGCGGCGCGCCGTCGATGAACCAGGACGGCGCCAAGGATATCGAGGCGTTTTCCCTGGAACAGATGATGCAGCTTCAAACGCTTCTGAACAAACAGGGCTTCGATGCCGGCGATGTCGACGGCAAGATCGGTTCCGGCACGCGCGCGGCGGTCAAGAAGGCGCAGTTGAAATACGGCTTGCCCGCCGATTCATGGCCGACGTCGGACCTGCTGGCACGTTTGCAGCGCTGACACGAACAGCCAGCGCAACAACGAAATGACGAGGGCGGCCTGCAAGGGCCGCCCTTTTTGTTACCCACGATAACAATGGAACTTTTTCCGGCGTCAGGTGTCATAACAAGCATTGGCAAAGCTTGTACGGCACCGGCGAGGCAAAATGACCACCGAACAGACCCGGAATGTCTCACTCACCGCTGAAATGAACGCCTTTATTCGCGGGCAAGTGGATAGCGGACGGTATCAAAATGCCAGCGAGGTCGTCCGGTCGGCCCTGAGACTGTTGCAGGATCAAGAGCGCGCGACACGGCAGGAGACAGATCCAGCCGCGACACGGGACCACCGCGATGCCCGATAAATATTTATCCGACGATGCCGGCTTTCTGGCCGGCGGCGGCGAGCTCAGCAAATTGATGCGGGCGCATGACTGGTCGGCGTCGCCGCTCGGGTCGCCCAGCCATTGGCCGCAGTCGCTGCGTTCCGTCGTCGGTCTTTTGCTGACTTCAAAATTTCCGATGTTCGTCGCGTGGGGTCCCGAACTCGGCTTTCTCTACAATGACCCCTATGCCGAAATCCTTGGCGCCAAACATCCGAAGGCGCTGGGAGCACGCTTCCAGGACATCTGGTCGGAAATCTGGCCCGACATCAGCCCGTTGATCAACGCCGCATTGGCCGGTGAGGCGACCTATCACGAAGATCTTCCCCTTGTGATGAACCGGAAAGGCTTCAATGAGCAGACCTGGTTCACCTTTTCCTATTCACCGGTCCGCGACGAAAGCGGCACCGTTGCCGGCATGTTTTGTGCGTGCACCGAGACGACGGGAAAAATATTGGCGGAACGCCACAACGTCGCCGAGAAGGAAAAGCTGGAGAAACTGTTCGATCAGGCGCCCGGCTTCATGGCTATACTGCGCGGCCCCAACCATATTTTTGAATTGTGCAACCCCGCTTACATGCGCCTCGTCGGCCACCGCGAAATTCTAGGCAAGACGGTGGCTGAGGCACTGCCGGACGCGGTCGAACAAGGCTACCTCAAATTACTCGATCAGGTTTACCTCAGCGGCGAGGCCTTTACGTCCTCCGGCGCGAAGTACGCCATGCAGATATCTCCGGATGGCCCCGTCACCGAGCGTTACCTCAATTTCGTTTATCAGCCGGTGAAGGATGCCAGCGGCCATGTGACCGGAATTTTCGTCGAGGGCGGCGACGTTACCGGAACTCACAAGGCCAACGACGCGCTCCTTTCCGCGAACGAGGCGCTGCGAAAGAAAACCGAAGAACTCGCTCATAGCGAAGCGCGCTATCGCTCCGCCCTCGCGGCCGGTCAGCTTGTGCACTGGGAAACCGATCTGGTGACCGGCATCCGGACATGGCGCCCGGAAAGCATGGCGCTATTCGGTCTCAACTTGCCCGATGGGCTTGGAAAATTCGGCGGAGAGAGTGACGAGTTCAAGTTGTCCTTACATCCCGACGACCGGCACATCGTGCCGACGTTCTATGAACTGGCGAACAAGCAGGACTGGTTCCCGGTCGAATACAGAATCCGGCGGCCTGATGGCACGGTACGCTGGCTGGCGGGCGGCGGCCAGGTCATGGCGCGCGGCCCCGACGGAAAAGCGCTGCGGCTGATCAACGTGGTCGCCGACGTCACCAGCCGCAAGATCGGCGAGGAACACGTGCAATCCTTGTTGGCCGAGATCACCCATCGCGGCAAAAATCTTCTGGCGGTCATTCAGGCGATTGCGTCCCAGACCGGCCGCACCACGGTGTCGTTTGACGACTTCCAGGAACGATTTACGCGCCGCTTGCATGGCCTTGCCGCATCGCATGACCTGCTGGTGCTGCAGAACTGGAAAGGCGCTTCGCTCGCCACGCTGGTTCAAAACCAACTCGCGCCCTTTGCGGAATCGGGCAGCACCGGCATTCGCGTATCGGGTCCGGACATTTACCTTAGTCCGAAAGTCACCGAGACCCTCGGGCTGGCGCTGCACGAGTTGGCCACCAACGCGGTCAAATACGGTGCGCTGTCGGTCCCGCAGGGAAAAATCGACGTTTCCTGGGACCTCGAGAAAAAGGACGGCGCGACCTCCGAATTGTTGCGACTGAACTGGCTGGAACGCGATGGCCCGTCGGTCACACCGCCGAACCGCAAAGGGTTCGGCCACACGGTGTTCGAGCGCATCGTAGCGCGTTCACTGAACGGCGACCTGAAAGTGGATTTCACGCCGGCAGGCTTGATATGGAACCTGTCGATCCCGACGCTGGACCTCAATCAGGACCGCACGGTGTTTCGTGATCGCCAGGACATGGAGAACAACCGCTAGCGCCTTCGCGGATCACGCGCGGGCAAACAGCATCTGCACGAAATCGCGATACAATAGAATTTGGCGCGACAGGATGCTCGCGTCGTTCAGCATCCGGCCCATGATCAGCCCACCTTCCACCAGCGTCGCCGCCATGTCGGCGAGCGCGTCAAAGTCGGTTTCCTGCTTCGGCGGATAGAGTTCGGCGATCGCATCGAAGCGTTCGCGAAACCTTGTGCGCCAAATCAGGATGCCTTCCGCATTGAGCGCATGGATTTCGCGGTTGAACAGCTGATCCTGATAGGCAAACGACGCCGCCAGACAGCCGGGATGCGCGTTCGGGAGGTCGGCGAACATTTCGGCGAACAGCTTCAGCCCGACGAGAAAGCCATGCAGCGGATCGTTGTGCAATTCATCGCCGCGCCGGAACAGCTCGTCGAGCACGCGCCGGTCCTGGTCGAGATAGCGCAGCAGCAGCCCCTTGGCGAGATCGCCCTTGTCCTTGAAGTGATAGAAAAAGCCGCTCTTGGTGATGCCTACTTCGACGATGATTTCCTCGATCGACGTGCCGGCAAATCCCTTCGCCAGCACGGCGGCTTCCGCCACCGATAAAATGCGTTCGCGTGTGTCTTCGCCCTTGCGGCGTACCGTTTCAGCCATGGCTAACTGTACCAGAAGTACAGTTGACGGTGCGCGGGTACGCCGCCCCGCCGGGACGATTTGAGAAATCCCTGAAAATCCAAAAGCTTGTGACGATGCGGCGTTTCGACCCGGGCGCACCATGAGTAGGCTATCTCACGCGCCGCAATGGCTTTAGGTCCGGCCCACACAAAAACGGAGCATGACCCATGGCCACCAAGCCAAAATATCGCGACCGGCTGCCGCTACGATCGGACAAGACCTTCCTGACGGACGGCGGCATGGAAACAACGCTGATTTTCCATGACGGCGTCGACCTCCCGCACTTCGCCTCCTTCACCCTGCTCGAAACGCCGGACGGCCGCGCGCGCGTGCGCGACTATTACACGCGCTACGGCACCATCGCCCGCGACACCGGGTTTGGCTTCGTGCTGGAAAGCCCGACCTGGCGCGCCAATCGCGACTGGGGCGCGAAGCTTGGCTTTGCGCCGGACGCGCTGGCCGCCGTCAACCGCAAAGCCATTGCCGCGATGGCGGAAATCCGCGATGCGCTCGAGACGCCGGCCTCGCCCTTTGTCATCTCCGGCAATATCGGGCCGCGCGGCGACGGCTACGACGCGTCGAGGATAATGAGCGTGGCCGAAGCGCAGGCATATCATGCCGAGCAGATCGCGACCTTCCGCGACACCGAGGCCGATATAGTCAGCGCCTTCACCATGAACTACGTCAACGAAGCGATCGGCATCGCGCACGCGGCGAAGGCACGCGCGATGCCGGTGGTGCTGTCCTTCACGGTTGAAACCGACGGCCGGCTGCCGACCGGCGAGACGCTGAAGGAAGCCATCACGCAAGTCGACGAAGCCACCGGCGCGGCGCCGATCTATTACATGATCAACTGCGCCCATCCGGTGCATTTCCGCGACGCCCTGGCGAGCGGCGAAAGCTGGATCAAGCGCATTCGCGGCCTGCGCGGCAACGCATCACGCCGCAGCCATGCCGAACTCGATTGCGCCACCGAACTCGACGCCGGCGATCCGGTCGAGTTCGGGCAACAGCACGCCGAGCTCCGATGGCTGCTGCCGCACGTCAATGTGTTCGGCGGTTGCTGCGGCACCGACCATCGTCATGTCGAGCAGATCTCGCTGGTCTGCGAGGCCGTGGCGGCCTGAGTAAACGGCGATCAAACGACAAGGGCGGCCCATCCGGCCGCCCTTTTTTGTCGGGCAATGACCGGCGGCACCGTCGCCTGCCCTTTTCGGAATACGGTGCCTGCTGTTAGTCCGACGATATGAAAATCAGCGCACCGCAGCGGCGATAACGCCGCAATTCTTTCGCGTCTTCCAGCTATTCTACGAGACAGCGCGGCTTCGCAAAATTATTCTTTGTGACGCCGGCTTCCGGCTATCTTATGCTCTCTTTGCTCGCAGCACTCCGCGTCAGGACCATTATGAAACCGGCAGATCAAGACAGCAGTTTTTCGATTCCCTCGACGATGAAGGCCTGGGTGCTCGACGATCCCGGACAACTGCGGCTGACGGAAAAACCGGTGCCGCAGCCGGGACCGGCCGAAGTGCTGATCCGCATCGACGCCGTCGCGTTCTGCGACGGCGATATCAGGATCATCACGCGCGGACCGCCCGCCTTGATCCAGGGCGGACTGCCGTTCAACAAGAACTTCACGCCCGGCCACGAATATATGGGCCGGGTGGTCAAACTCGGCGCCGGCGTGGACGAGTATGAGATTGGCGAGCGCGTCGCAGTCGAAGTCCATTTCGGCTGCGGTCGCTGCGAGAGATGCCGCGCCGGCATGTACACGTCCTGCATCAACTACGGCATGGACTGCGGCACGCATAACAAAGGCCACCGCGCCAACGGCTTCACCACCGACGGCGGCTTCGCCGAATACGCCGTGAACAACGTCAATACGCTGGTGCATGTGCCGGACGACATCGGCGACGAAGAGGCGACGCTGATCGTGACCGCCGGCACCGCGATGTATGCGCTCGACACGCTCGGCGGCCTGATCGCCGGACAAACCGTGGTCGTCACCGGACCGGGCGCGATCGGTCTCATGGGCGTGGCCGTCGCCAAGGCGCTGGGCGCGGACCCGGTCATTCTGACCGGCACGCGCGACACGCGCCTGAACCTCGGCAAGCAGCTCGGCGCCGATCATCTGATCAATATCAATACCGAAAATCCGGTCGAGGCGGTCAAACGCATCACCAAGGGCAAGGGCGCGCATTACGTCCTCGAATGCTCCGGCAATCCCAACGGATTGAACGACGGCATGGACATGGTGATGCGCGGCGGAAAGATCTGCCTGATCGGCTTTGCCAACGAGCCGGTACCGGTCGATCTCGGCAAGCTGGTGCGCAATCACATTTCCGTATTCGGCATTCGTGGCGAAGGCAAAAGCGCGACGCATCGCGCCGCCGCTTTGGTTGCCATGAAACGCTTCCGACCCAAAATCATCCACACCCACACGTTCCCGATGGACGAGTTGCCGACGGCCTTCAAATACAGCCGCGACCGCATCGACAATGCGATCAAGGTTGTGGTCAAGATGCGCGATAACTAGAAAAAGCCGCCGCCAGACCGGCCGGTTCAAGAAAATTTGTAAGGGAGCACTTCCAGATGGCTTCGTCGTCCCTCGTTTCCACCGGCTGGCTGGAAGATCATCTTGAAGACCCCGACCTTCGCATCGTCGAGGTCTGCTCGCTGCGCGACGACAAGGCCTATCACGAGGGTCATATTCCGGGCGCGATGTGGCTGTTCTGGAAAACGGCCTGCTGGCACGAAACGAACCGCGAATTCGTGACCCCGGCGGCGATGGCGAAATTGTTCGGCGGCATGGGCATCGGCCCGCAGTCGACCGTGGTGCTGTACGGCGACCCGCTTCAGTACGGCAGTTACGCCTACTGGGCCTTCACCATGGCAGGGCACAAAAACCTGCACCTGCTTGATGGCGGCCGCCGCAAATGGATGAACGAGAAGCGTCCGATATCGCGCAACGTGCCGCGCCTGCCCGCCGTCGCCTATCCGGAGCCGAAGGGAACCTCGGCGATGCGGGTCGGTCGCGAAGACGTGCGCGACAAGCTCGGGCAGCCGCAGCGGCTGATCCTCGACGTCCGCTCGCCGGAGGAATACACCGGCAAGCGCGTGTCCGAATATACCTTCGCGGTCGATCACGGCGCCGAGCGCACCGGGCGCATCCCCGGCGCCGTCCATCTCTATTTCAAGGAATTGTTGAACGACGACGATTCGTTCAAATCACCCGAACAGCTTCGCCATGTACTCGCCGCCGCCGGCGTCACGCCGGAAAATTACGACGACGTGGTCTGCTATTGCCGGCTGAGCCACCGCGCCACCATCGTCTGGATCGCGCTCAGCGAAATTCTCGGCCACCAGAAGGTCAAGATCTATGACGGATCGTGGACCGAATGGGGCAGCATCGTCGGCTATCCGATCGAGAAGTAACAGAGCATGACCAGCGCCGACGTGACGATTGCCGCGGGGTTAGCGCCATTTGATTCGCGGCACCTTGACGCCATTCTCGACGACGCCGGCATCGATGCCATCGTCGTCACCTCCAGGCACAATATTCAGTACCTGCTCGGCGGCTACCGGTTCTTCTTCTTCGAAACGATGGAGGCGATCGGCACCACGCGCTATCTGCCTGTTCTGGTTTATCGCAAGGGCCACATCGCACAGACGGCTTATGTCGGTTGCGACATCGAGACCAATGATAGGCAACTCGGCCGCTTCTGGGTGCCGAATATCGATCTCGCCTCGGTCGGCACCGTCGATGCCGCGCGGCGCGCGGCCGGGTTTATCCGCAAGCTCGGCGCGGATGTGAAGCGCATCGCGGTTGAAGCGCCGTTCATGCCGTCGGATGCCATGGATACGTTGCGCAAGGAATTGCCGGGCGCGCAATACGTCGATGGCGTGGTTCCGCTGGAGCGGTTGCGTGCGGTCAAAACGCCGGAAGAGATCGGCTATCTGAAGGCCGCCTCCGATGGCGTCATTGAGTCGATGCTGGTCACCTTCGCCAGGCATTGTGTGGCGGGCGTCACCAAGCGCGAGGTGACCGAGGCGATACGCCGGGAAGAGATCTCACGCGGCCTGGGGTTTGACTACAACCAGATCACGGCCGGCACATCGCTTAATCGCGCGCCGTCGGACCAGAAACTCGCCGATGGCGATATTCTCTCGCTCGACTCCGGCGGGAATTACAAGGGTTACATCGGTGACCTGTGCCGCATGGGTATCCTCGGTGAACCTGACGCCGAGCTGAAAGACCTGCTGTCCTTTATCGACGACGTGCAGATGGCGGCGCGCAAGCCCATCAAGGCCGGCGCGCGTGGCGGGGATATCGCCGCCGCGGCGGTGCCTTTGGTCGACCAGTCGCCGCACAAGACCTACTCGCATTTCATCGTCCACGGCATGGGGCTGGTGTCGCATGAAGCGCCGCGGCTGATGACCGAACCGCGCTTCTCCTACCGCGGCGATGATGCCGAGCGGCCGCTGCAAGCCGGCATGTGCCTGTCGATCGAAACCACGATGCGTCATCCCAAGCGCGGCTTCGTCAAGCTGGAAGACACGGTTCTGGTCACGGCCGATGGTTGGGAAGGGCTCGGCGATGCCGGCCGCGGATGGAACCGGGCCGGAACGGGTTGAGCACCAGATTGGCCGATCACCTGGCGCCCTTTCCAATACAGGAGCGGCTCAGTTCCCTTTCAGGTGCGCGTCGCGGCGCTTGAATAATTCGTCGTCCGCGTAACCCATGGCCTCGGGCTTGCCGCGGCCGAGCATGACCTGGAAGTACACCGGCTCAAGGCTGTCGTTTTGATAGCCGTGGATCACGCCGGTCGGACATGAAATGCATTCCCAGGGGCCAAGCCGCTTGGTGATGCGATTGCCGGCTTCGTCCTCGACGAAGACGTCCAGGTGACCCTGCAGGACGAAAAAGCACTCCTCGACCTCATGGGTATGCGCGGCGTTGCCTTGGCCGGGCGGCACAAACATGATCGACAGCG
>Ga0105054_10011259_pt1 | contig 11178 bp, 3 predicted proteins | sample BON02_FD_78091 | JGI IMG/M metagenome (GOLD analysis project Ga0105054, IMG submission 78091) | Freshwater microbial communities from Lake Bonney liftoff mats and glacier meltwater in Antarctica - BON-02 (megahit assembly) | ecosystem: Environmental > Aquatic > Freshwater > Ice > Glacier... | reverse complement strand
CACACCGGCCTTGGATCTGTACCTCCTCGCTCAGGTCACGTGAAAAGAATGTCTGCAGCACGTGCATTCCACCAGCTTTCTCCATGCGATCGTCAAAAATCTTAAAGTCAGTGCCCCGGCCAAACATGCACGAGGCCAGCGTAATCATGCCCTGCCGTGTTGCACTCTTGATGATATTGTCACGGTCCTCACGCCTAGAAACAGTTAGTTCGGTAAGCACGTTTGCCCTTGCCTTGTGCTGTGAAAAATAGCTCGAATCACGGAACTTAGATATCTCGTCTGCGTCGCGGAAGAAGACGATGACTGAGCGCGCACCCTCCATCTTGGTCGTTGGCATCAGACGATCTTCAATCTCATCTACGATCAGGTTATAATGCTCGTCAATGTCTTTGGCAAGCCGCACGTATTTGGGATTTGTGGGCTCAAAGTCGCGCTTCTGCTCATGGTACATCGATGGACAGTATGTAAAGTCCTTGATACGCACTTCCTGCCGCAGGATATCTTTCATCTGTGGTGGCAATTTGTCGTCGCTGAGCGTACCTGTCACGCCAAGAATATGCTGGAACATCGAAGGAAGTTTTGCAAACGAGAACTCGCCGCAGCGCACATGGATGGCGAGATGTGCGTCCAGCTGCTGTTCAGTAAGATTGCCGTGCTCGAATTCCGTTAGATACTCTGCGTTTGTCTCATACGAGTATGAGCAGCGACTATACTCGTCACGTCCTTCAACCTTATACAGGATCTCTCCGTTACGCACGATGTGTCCATGCATGCCCTGCTTGTGCAATCGTGCTGACTTGTGCATTTCACGCACAGCATGCTCGAGGAGCCACTCATTTTTGGCTGTGATAACGCCACTACTAAGCACAGCACGATAGTTTGCGTGATTCTTGAAAGAATCCAGGTCGAATTTGCTGGATCGGACCGACCAGATATGTCTCATTAACTCAGAAATCCTTTCATTTTTCAGCTCGAGTTGCGGGCAGTAGGCCCCTCCAAAGAAATTTTCAGAGCAGAAGACATCGACCTCATCAATTACAAGGATGCGGGGGGATTCCTGTTCACGAGTCTTTTTGGTTGAGGCGTCAGCAGATATGTATTGACGTGCTGACTCTCGCAAGTCTCCATACTGCTCGGAGAGTAACGCTTCGGAAAGTGTATCGAAGGTGCCATACCGGATCTTGCCAATAAGGCCGAAGGAGGTGAACATTGGCGCAAAGAAGTCGTCGTGGTCACGGCTCGACAGCATTGACGAGTAGCAGACACAGTCAACGCGAAAGCCGTACAGGCCAAGTGCTGTTGCAAGCACACCAATGATCACCGATTTGCCCTCGCCGGTAGGCACTTCAGCGAGATGGTTATGCAGGCTAATCGTCTTCATTGATGCACCAAGCAGCTGTAGAATGCAAACAACCTGCCCATTGTTAGGGCGGCGTGTGATACGGCGCACATTGCACGCATCGACTGTGAGGTGGGGGTTGCGCTTGCGCAGTTTCAGCAAGAAATCCATCGACCACCATGCAAATATAGCCCCAAGTACTTGCGGGATCCTCTGCTGGTTGCCAGACCAATTCAACATGCTTGTATCTGCGGCGACCTTTTTCTGAGCCTCCTGCACCAGAAATGCGAGTGGGTCGTTGTGTTGTTGGAGCCCATCCGTGCAATCTGATAGTAGCCGGTCGTACTCTTTCTCGAACTCTTCATATTTACTCCACACAGCGTCATCGGCCCCGCCATTCCGGTCCGCATAGAGCTTCTTGACGACGCTGATATCACGCTGAGTCTTCTGGTTAAACTCTACAATTGCAACTTGAATAAATGCTTCTGAAGATGCAATAATTTCGTTCCCAAGCGCCGGGTCGCGGTCTCGCAGTTCAACCGCAAGCTGTTGCATACCCTGCACACCAAACTTGGCCTGTGCCACGTCAAGGACCTCGTTTATCTTCTCGTTCGAGAACAACGCAGCACGCGGGATGTCTGACCCAAACTTGGCGAGGAAGAGCACCGGCATGGTGACTAGCTTCTGCCAACCATCATCCTTGCTGCTTGACCGCACCGCAGACATCGCAGATGTTGACAGCATTTCAGCGTGTTTAACAAGCTCAGCTTTGAAGTCGTCTGGACCAGGAAGGTGCTCAAATGCGCTCAAGCGAGTGAGTGGCTCAAGAAACTTCCAAGACTCGAGCACCCCTGCAGCCTCCTGATTCTTTTTCTTCGAGAGCTTCTCCTGCAATTGTGCTAGGATATGTTTTGCCTGATCTGTGGCAGCGGTCTTCAACTTGACAACGTCAATCCTAAGCTGAGGGGCAATGCATGCGATTAGCTCGTCCATCTCACGGGAGAGGATCATTTCAAAAGGCTTTGGGTCAATTGACGGGTCGATCTTGGGATCGTAAGGCTTAGAAAGCTGATCTTTCGCTGTATCGATCAGTCCACTGATCTCTTCAATGACCTTACGCACGCGACGCTCGTGAGAGACCGGTGGCACAAGAGCCGAATCTTGCCTCTCAAGTATTGAGCCCTCCTTGAACAGCACAGATTCAAGGTCCGCCGCTGCTTCAAACATGGATATCTGATCATTTTTCCCGTGGCAAACTGCCACGGTGGGATCCCAGCGCTCTAGACGAAGGAGTGCCTTGTGCTTAAGACTGATGTGCTGTGGAGTTTCCGGCACATTTGTGAACTGCATGATTGTCTCGTTGAGCTTGATTTTCAGCGTGCTGATCACCTCTGCAGCTGTCGCAGTGCTCAATAACGATGAGTCTGCCACAAAAGGCGCAATCTTGACGATGGACGTGTATGTTTGGATACTGCGTAGCAGATTGTTGTCCTGCACGTTTTCTCCAACGTCTGATGGCATGTTGCTGATGTTTTGTATCGCCTTCGGCAAGCTGTGCTCTACGTTCGCTCTAAATCTATATGCATCCTCATCAAGTCTGGCAATATCTTGCGGACTGATCTTACTGACCTTGAGTTTGTGAGCGCAGTCTGTGCGCGCACGCACCTCATCGAACGCGGTATCGAGCGCTCGTGGAAGTATCTGGTCGTAAGGTGTATTGGTGAGCAAATATCTTGCTTTCTCAACAGCCAATTTATGCGTCGCATCGAATTCATGCACCATCGGGATGTATGACTTATGCTGCGGTGACGTACCGAAAATCGCCTCGGCCTGCTCTTGAGGTGACATGGACGAAAATATTTCATGCCGAACGTTTTGATGCATCTGCCGGAACTGCTCAATGTTCTGCTTCACGATCTGAAGATTAATCATCTTTACAATGTCAATGGTGTAACTGCTTATATCCATCCGATTGTGAAGACTTTCGAGGTAATCAACATTCCATTTGCTCATATTGAGGTAGCATTCCTTTAACACTGGTCCAAATTCGTTGACAACCAGATCACGTGCCTGCTTGGAAAGGAGCATTTTCGCCTCTGAGTACTCGGTGATGATATCGCAATCGCCCTTGCATTGACTCATCTGATGAATCCGAGCGAAGCAACGTTCCAAATAGTGGTCGATCAGCTGCACCCTTTCTTCCATCAATTGGGTGTTGTCCTCGCCTTCCATCAGCGAAGGCAGCGAAAACGGGACAAGGTGGACTGTTTTGAGAACTTCCCGCTGACGATCGCGCTCCTCATTGAGGGCCCTTGTCGCCACCTCGTGCAGTTGGCCGCCTTGAGCGCTTTGTAGTTGCATCACAAGAATGGAAACGCGCTTGAGACCAAATGATTCGTTACCCTCCGCGTCTGAATATTGGCCCATGTCGAACATTCGTGCAAATGGCTTTAAAACTTCCATTGTCAGGATTGTTTCAAATTTCTGCAACATGCTCACCAGCTCCGCCTCAAGGTCGAAGGAGTCTCCTGGGGCGTCTTTCAGGAAGCATACGTGCGAGCGCGCAGCCTGCAATTGGTTCCATGGTTTGACCAGATGCTCTTGCGTTGAAAAGCTCTGCTCGGGATACTTGAGGTGAACAAAGTTCATCGTCATGTCTTGGATCAGCGCACGAACAGGAGTGGCAAGAGTGCCACAGACCTGCACATACGCGGCGCGAGCCCGCGAATCATTTGCACCTGACTTGGAAAGATCATTTAGCATACGAAAAGTTTCGTCGGTGAATTCGCGCGAGGCAAAGTGGCTACGAAGGATAGCGTTCTCGCTTCGCTTGGCCGACTGATGTGCCTGAATCAGGGCAGGGTAGAAATCTGCAGCAATCTTTCTGAAACCTTCAAAGATTTTATCAGTGGGCAACGAAAGAGTAAATGTGGAGTAAATGTTGAGCACCTTCTGCCTTGCAGCAGGCTCGGTCTCCTCGCTTCCAAAATTGTTGATGGATTCGAGATAGGCTTGTTGGAAGATGCGCTGGAGGTTCTGGAAGATTGCCAGGTCGTTGGGCGCCGACTGAGGATCATCATCCGTGTGGACGGCCGAAAAAAGAGCTGGGTACGTAGTTGGGCGCGAAAGCATGTGCAGGATATCTTTAAGCTCACGGCACGCCATGGAGATGGCCATCTTGTTGTTCTTGGTGGCCAAGCTCTGCGCTGCATTTGGGTCTATCTCTTCTGACACTGCAGTCTCTTCGGCATCGACAAAAATATCGGCGACAAACTGCTCAACAGCAAGATCTATTGACTGCAACTCACACGTACCCAGAGCAGCAAACATCGACTGCACACGATCATTCAGACGGCTAAGCATCTCTTGCGCGCTGTTTTTACAGTCAATCTGCACCTTTTCAAGTTCTTCCAGCTGCAGCCAGTCGCGGAGGCGATTGTGGTTCTTTGAGAAAGTGATGAACCACTGGGCGAGGTCAAGCGTCGAATTAAGCTGCCAAAGAGCGTCCGTGACGTGTGCATCCTTCACGTTCATGTCCATCCACCATTGACTGTTGTGAGCCCTTTCGAGAACTTTTGTGCGCACTGTCTGGCACCTGTCGTTGATCATCTCTTCGGCAGTCTGCCGCACCTTGTCATGAATCGCTTTTACACTCTGCGCAACTTCCACGCAGGAGACAACGCTTGCACACTTAGATTTCCAGAGTGTCTCCATTCCGCGGATCCGCACCAGCAGCGTTCGAGCCTCCTGGTGCTTGCCTTTGGACAGCTTGTTGAGCACCCCATCTTCGCCATGCGCAAGCATCTTCATGTGGCCTTCAAACGCGTTCCAAACAGTCAGAATCTTGTCTTCAATGATCGGCGTCTCCAGGATCGTGTCACACCAGCGTGCACTTTCGAGGATCGCGAGGTCTAAAGCGTGCTCAGCATAGTCGTAAGCTTCAATCATTTCAAACGTCGAGGTGGCGAGCGTGCTGGTGTGGTGTTTCAGCCGCGACTCTACACCTTCGCTGAAGGCCTCAATCTTGATACTGATGCGCTTAGTGAGCTTGTCCGTCTTGTTCACGAGCACTTGCCATTGTGCAAATGACAGGACAGCATGCTGGTCGCATTGGATCTTTTCCACAGACGCTAGCTCAGCAATCTCCATGGAGAGCTCGATCTGTTGTCTGTAGTCCTTGAGATTCCTGACAAAGTGATCGTTCAAATTGTCGAGGGCTAGCACACCCTCAACTACCTCGGAGTGCCACTCGATCACTTTGCTGGCAGCTTCCTCATAGCAATTGTCAAAATGGCGCTGGTCTTCGCCGACAAAGTGCTTGCGCAGGCTCGAAGAGCGTGCTTGCAGCAAGAAGAGCAGCTTGCACAGAATAGGTTCGTTGTCATTGACTCCCACATTCTTCTTCGCATGACTGATGCCAGATAGCGCCATCTCCGACTGTTCCTGCAGCATCGTAAGGGCGAATTTGCAAGACGATGAGTACTGGCCCTTGATAGTGTTGACCAGCTCAGCAAGATTCTGCTCCGCAATCTGTATCACGTCAAGCGTGTCCATGGCCGAGTCAAATGAGTCACGCTCCACAGCCATCTCATTCTTAGTCATGGACTCCTCAGACTTCGTCAAACTTTCAAGGTGCTGCGACACGGCGAGCGCGGCCTTCTCAAGCCCCCTAGTGAGTGTACCTTCCAACTTCTTCGTCTGCGCGCTGATTACCTGATACAGAGCCTCGTGAAGTGAGTCAAGGCTCAGCTGCGTTTCAGTCGTGACAGCAGCAAAACTTGCACTTGCACCATCAGAGAAGCGGGCCTCACGAGCAAATTGCTTGTTTATCATGTGCAGATTTGTCAGTGCCTGCCTTATCCGCTGTCCGAAAATGTTGGCCGCTGCCTGCGAACCCGACACACCTAGGATAAAATGATCTTTGAGTAGCTGGCGCTTTTCGTCAACGAATGATTTCAGCTGATGACATATGACTTTGCAGCACGACTCGACGGTGAAATTTTCCCATACTAGACCATAGTTTTCAGTCAGGTGCGGGAGAAGATGGATTGCATCAGCGGCAGCACGCATGGCAAGGCAGATGGTATCTAGATCAGTCGCTCTGATTTCCATTGGCTGCTCGATCCGCGAGCAAAGATTCTTCACGTGCACCTTACCAGTGGTAGAATTTAGGTGATCCACAATCTTCTTGACTGCTTTGTTGTAAGTCCTCTCAAACGCATTTTGAGCCATTTCGCTGTTTGAAGTCCCAACCTTCATTTGCAAGCACAGCTCGCGGAGGTTATCGAGATACCTCAGCACTGAAGTGTAGTTGTGTAGATCACATTGAAGAGCAATGTGGTCCAGCAACTCGGTGGACTGCCGATCGATCTCCGTGATGGCCTTGCTCGTGAGTGGCAATCCAACCTTGCCAGCAGGGTTCTGCATTGGTGTGACAGCAATGAGGCTTCTAAGCAGGGTTTGGACAGGGAAAACAGCCTTGTAAACAGGTGCGTCTAAATTTTCGGTCTCGTTGCGAGCTGCGGCTGCCTTCTGACGCGCCTCGACAATCCTTATGCGATCCTCACCAGTGGCTTCTTCGCGTTCGTACTCGAGCACCTGAACAACGTTCTTACGCGCCTTGTGTTCTTCAATGATAACGTTGAGAAAGTCATGGACCTTTTGGTCGGCATCCGACGAACTCTTGCGTGCTGCACAGATCTTTTGGAAATCTTCGATGACGCCATCCGGTCCGAACTCAATTTTGTCCTCGGGCAGTTTAGGATTCACCCAAATCTGCACACACTTTTTGGCCACGGTACAGCCACGGTCGCCAAATAGTGTGGCCATGGATTCAACCGTGTTTGTAAACCCCTCGCCAGTGTCGTTGAGTGCATGCTCAGGCACCATGACAACAACGCGAAGCGTCTTGAAGTTCTTGACACACCTTGCGATGGACATGATGTTAACAATCTCCAGAAGTGGGCCACGGGAATCAAAGAGCCCTGGTGTGTCGAGCCACTGGATATAAGGAACATTATCAGGGTCGTCATCATCATCATCGGCCGTTCGGATCTCGACAGAATTGATGAGAAGGGTTTCTGATTCCTTCTCGCACCCAATTTCAGAACCTTCCACAGGACTGCCCAGCACTGCTAATGCTGGTTCGATTCTCTTACCCTTGCCTTTCTCCTTGGTTTTTTGCCGACTCGGTGTCGCTTCGAAAAGAGTTTTGCGCTGGGATGTGTTTGCGTCCATTGAGAGTGCCTGTATCATTGTCGATTTTCCAGCTTTCGACGGACCCAGGGAAATGACGGCGTGGCCTTTACACCTGTCCGAGGTACGAAGCTTCTCCTGTAGAAGGGCATTTCGCTCGGTGCACATCTGCTCCAAAACTTCGCTCTGAAGCTTTTTGGTTCGGCATCGTACGTAGTGGCTGTTTGTAAGCAAGCCGAGGCGGAGCCATGTATCTGTTACCGCTGGAAGATGCGCAGCGCCAACGTATCCAGATGATACAAGGCTTGATTCGCCGTCCATGCTGCACGGCATGTCCGAGTAGCACTTGTTCATGTTGACAAACCGTACTGCACACCAGAGGCCAGAGTGGAAAATGGAGACAGGGGCAAAAACGTGAGCTGTTGCAATGTGCAGTAACCAGTCAGCGCCAGTGTACTTCAGATACTGATACTGGTCGCACAGGAGCTTCATCAGCTCGTCCCAATTGCCGCGATTTACGCCAGATGGCAGCCGATCCCAATGCACCCATTCACGGAGCGATAGGTCATGGTAAGTGGCATTCTCTCCGGCTACTCTCAACCAGTCAACGAGTTGTTTTGTAACATCCAAGCGGGATGTGTCGTCAGCACGACCGTGAACATGGAGCGCGAGTGTGCCATACGGACAGCCGTCTGTATCTCCGAGGAAAATGACCTTCTCACCCTTGCACATCTTCGTATTGTCATTGCAGGGTTTGTAGCGCTTGTCTCCATCCGAAAGCAAAACGCGCCCGTCCTGAATACGCTGAACCCAGTGAGAACAAATATCACCGTGCCAAGGCTGATGCGGGTTGTGCTTCTGGTGATGCTCCTTGATGACCTCGAGAATCGTCCTGCTCTTATCCTCGTCTATCTCCGTGCTCACGTCCTCAAAGGGATGAGGACCATCGATCTCCGCGCCAATAACAACTAGGCACGAGTTGAGAGACGTCGCCTGCGATGGTGCCGGAAGGCGCACCCGCTCTTTGGTAGTGTCGCACTTGTCGAAATAGCTCCTCATCTCAGCTGACGAAGGGTGAGAATTCGTCAGCTCCTCGAAAGTGTGACAAAATAGGTGCAAATTTGTCAACTCCTCAAATGTCGTACTCCTATCTTCTCCTTGCATCTGTGTCTGGCGTTGTGGGGCAACACACACCGCATCTGTCTTCTCCACAGCCTTGGTCACGCTGGTTGCTTCTTGCTGCAGGGCAATCTTCTTTTTGTACTCCTGCGCTGCCTTTGAAGCAGTGATGCGCTCTCCTTCATCAGTCTTGGCAGCAGCACATGTCGTTTCCTTGGCCATGCTCTTGGCTGCCTCCTCACGGACAATCTGTTTAGTCGACTCATGCGCCGCCTCTTCAGCAGCGACGCGAGAGTTCCCCCCCTCTGCAACCTTGGCGACAGCAGCATCTGCTATTCCATTAGCAATGCACACAGCCTCTTCTTCACGGACAATGTGCTCTGGCAAGTCCTGCGCCGTCTTCTCAGCGGTGCGAAAGCCCTCCTCAGCAGCCTTCGCAGCATTTGCTGTTTCCTCACCAATGCGCACAACAACGCGAGAGCTCTCCACCGCACGATCTTCCTCATTCTCCAAGGCCTTATCTGCCACAGGTCCATCCTCAGCAGGATCCTGGGCACGAGCAATCAAGCTGAAATGGTTGGTCTGCATGTTAGGCGGAGCAACAGACGCAGTGGCATCTCCGTCCACAAGTTCAGGGTGCAGAAATGCAGCGGCGCTGCTGCACACGCTAGCCGGACGAGACCAGTCGCCTTGGCCCACCATTTCAAAATCATCTACTCCTTCGGTTGGTAAGGCGGACGAGCCCGAAGACGAGGAATACATGTGTGAAGTGACCTCGGTGGCCCTTTCTTTTCTCTCTGTCGCGTACGAATGTGCGCCCGCAGTGTTAGCTATGGTCGCCATTGACAAAGGGGCAGAGGTGTCAGCTGCGCTGAGGAGCATCTTCAGGGTCTTGCCGTCGCCACCGTAGATCCCTAGTAGCGCGTCTTTCACCTCACCGTCAGAGCTCATCCACACGAGGTCACCATCTGGATCCTCGTACTGTAGCTTGCCATAGAAGGTAGCCGGGAGGTCAAAACGATCAATCACGAGCTTCAACCTGCAGTTGCATTCAGTGAGTACACAATTTATCGTTTGCAGCATAAAAAGGTGAGCTTGGTGGGAGACAACTCACAGTGACTCGTAGGTTAAGCACTGTTTGAGGGCAACGCGTTGGGAAATTTCCTTGTACTCGATTTTGATTTCATACATGTTCGGCATACTTCTCAGTCTGAGATCCATTGTACTGAGTGAAGGACTAGCTGATTATCCGGCAAGACCCGTTGTCAAGATGATTCAGAGCCACTGCGTCGGTGGAGCCGCACGATTTGATGAAGCCACTGATGGGTTGAGATTGGCGCAAAGCACCTTGACTGTAACTTCGATTGACAGTAAAGGAGATGCCCTGCCTGACGTTGAAGCTTCGAGCCTCAGTCTTCCTGTGGCGTATATGCATTATATACGGTTATGAGTTAACGCCCAAGGATGACACGTAACTGCCAGCTCGTCGAAACGCCTCCGTATGCTCCAGGAAAGGCAGCGTGGCTGTCTAGGAACAAAACACGACAATATGTGTGGCTGGCTTAAAAGCGCAAAGACAAAGCACGACAACGAGACTGGGAGACTAAATATCACCACCTCCAATGTCGATGGTTCTGCGTCCCGACGACGAATCGCAGGGCACAACTGCTGCGTCTGTGGTAGCTTGTCTTTAGTCTGGTCGCAACAGCAAAAGCTAGCTTGGCACCTATAGCCTGAAGATCAAATTATAGACAGAATGATACATACAGCTGTCAATGAACAGTACACATAATGAGATACAATGGGAAAGGTTAGAGATGAAGTCCAAGCGAGCACTGAATCAAGCACGCAAATGCACACACAAACACTCACACACCCATACTCACACATACCAACAACACACACACATCTAGCACACTGCAGTGTGGACGGTCGTATGGATCATTACGTATGCTTCCTTCTACAGCTGAAGAAGGAAGCATACAATGATGCACACTACCTTCCCATCTTGGGCAGGGGCCTTGATCTGCAGGAGACTCTGAGGATAAAGCAGAAGTGAGATCTTAGCGAAAGTGCGAACACATAAACACACACACCCGCGCGCACACACACACACACAGCACGCGCACGCGCGCGCGCACGCCCGCTCTCTCAGTGTGCTCTCTCTCTCTTCGAGTGTGCAGAAAGACAGGTGAGTTTCGAAGCATGTAATCTGTGCGCTGCACGTGTGTGTGTGTGGCTGCAAATACCTCATGGCCAAAAAACAGCCTTCTTCCTTGCAACTTCGCGCCGGCCGCGCTCTCCCTGGGGGTGGGTGATTCAGTGTCAGCGCCCGAACATTCAGCCACTCCCAATGTGTGTGCGCATTGTTGCGCACGATTGTTTTGCACGACAAGAAAGGTCATCTATCCCGGAGAGGAAAGATTGCGTGCATATACACGTGCTCACACATAACCCCGCTCTCTCCCTGTCTCGTTCCCACTCTCTCATTGTTGATGTGTGCTGCACGATACGAAAAGAAAACT
>Ga0105054_10011258_pt1 | contig 11179 bp, 6 predicted proteins | sample BON02_FD_78091 | JGI IMG/M metagenome (GOLD analysis project Ga0105054, IMG submission 78091) | Freshwater microbial communities from Lake Bonney liftoff mats and glacier meltwater in Antarctica - BON-02 (megahit assembly) | ecosystem: Environmental > Aquatic > Freshwater > Ice > Glacier... | reverse complement strand
TTCTGCGGGGGTCGCAACCTGAACTCGGGTTCGGGCGCCGGGAAAGGCATGAGCTGAATACTGCCATCCAAAAAGCCAGCTGCGAATACAGAAGCTGGCTTGCGATTTTGCCGGCAGATGCTTCGCAGTGATGATTCGTTTCCTGTTGGTACAGATTCAAGCACATGCCAGGCCAGACGACATGTGAAGGATGCCCATTCTGAATCGCACAGGTCTGAAGCTCGTCGAGCTTCAACACACGCGGGTATGTCCCAGTATTTTAGCTCGTCACTCCATGTGTTGCTCTGCAAATGGGTTCCTTCTGCATCAAAATCCAACTGACTTATAGCACCCGAGTGGCCCTTACAGACACCAACCAATTTGAACTCATCTTCAACAGAAAACACATCGATGTAGCCATCTGTGCAGCCTGAAACGAGATACTTGGCGTCGGGCGAAAAGCGCAAGACTTCGATAGGCACTTTTCTTTTTTTCGGCGGCTGCATGCTATACAAAAACCCATCACATGGCACCGGTATTTTGAGATTCCATTCACCGATCGAGGAAACATCGAGGATTCGTATTGACCCGTTGTCGTGTCCGAAAGCTAACAGGTTGCCCTCGCTAGGCGAAAAGTCGATCGACGTGATGATCGATTGACATGTGAGCATACAAAAGAGTGCGGGCACTTCTCCTAGTTCCCAAATCCGTAAGGTCTTGTCGTCTCCCCCGCTTGCAAACAACATTTGCGACGGATGAGCGCATAAACCGCAGATCCGCCCCGAACTGTGTGCGTGAGCGTAAAATACTACCGTTTTTACATCCTCCTCTCTGATGATTAAATTAAAGACCTCTCCAGATGCGGTTCCCACTAAAACGTTGTCGAGCCCTCCAAAATCCTTCGAATTCCAATCGAGAGAAAAAATACTTGGATTCGACATGCGTTGGGTGAGGTCTAAAAAGGTATTTTCAAGGTACTCTCGCAGTTCAATCGTTTGCAATAGTTGGAGTTGATGGTTCCAGAGTTTGATGCAGGCGTCGTTGCTCGCAGAGCACAATAGCTGATTTTCCGTGTTTTCGGCCAGTGCAAAAATGGGTCCATCATGTGCCAATACAATGCTTTTTATGGTGGATGATCTCCATAGGAAGAGTTCACCTTTATCAGTGCCCGTCACAAAACCCTTGTTCATGCACCCCGCAGCACACAGCATGATGCTTACCGCATCATCATCCTCCATATTCCCCCGATGACTTGTCAGCCTATAGCCCCGTTTATCTGCCTTTTCAAGATTCCAAAACTTGACATGATTAAACCCACATGTTATAAATGTAGTCTGGGCAGCCGTCCCAAAGGGATCCACCGCGACAGAAAGTATTCGGGTGCTCTCCGCATTGTCTCCATCTTCGATGGCAAGCAGCTTCTCATTCTGCCAATCCCAGGCAGATACCGAGTGATTTCCCTCGTTGCTGACCGCCAGCAGCAGGCTTCCGTCGCGGGAAAATTTTAAATGAGCAACATTGTTTGAATCGGTGGGTAGGCGTGCTACGACCTTGAGCGAATCAACTTCCCACACCAAGATGCTGCTTGTTGACTGACCATCGCTTGAAGCTATAAAGTGGCCTTCTGGGTGGCAGGCCATGCAGTGAATGTGATCAATGTGTTGTGTAAAGTGGCGCTGAATCTGAGGATTGACGCGAGCTGACTCGGGAGTGAGCAACGGATCGTGCACGTGTAGCACGCACGAAGCACCCGCCGCGTACACGACCTCACATTTGATCACAAACACCGATGCTTGGCCGTGCGCACCCTGAAAGCCATGCAAATGCTGCAGTTCGACCTGCCAATCGAATGCCTCCGGCGGAGATACAGGCTCGGTTCGTGGGCATACGGACATGAGATACGGCTTGACAGCTTCAAATTCGTCGGTCACGCCTTGTTCTGCGGTATCGTCAAAAACGCGCGTCTTGGCGCGAGATTCTTGAATAATTCGCTCGATCTCTGGGGCACGTTTGCCGGCCGCATCGCTTTCCTCCTCCTCCTCCATCGTTTCGACGCGCGGAACGGCCTTGTCCAGCCTCCACATGAGCACGTTTGTATCGATAGTACCCAACGAGACAATGTAGCCCTCCTCTTTTGCGCCCTCTTCGTCGCGCCCTTCAAGAAAGATTGCCTGCGCTACAGGCCCAACATGCAGACGTGGTGGACTGACAGGATAACAGGTGCCCGGGCACGGATAAGGATAAAGACTCACTCCACCTTCGGTATTGCCTGTCAGCATCAGTCTTGAACCAGTATCCCGACGAACACATGTTATGTAAAATTCGTCCTGATTCGGACCAGCAAGACCCTGAACGGCCCATCCCAAATTGCATGTCCATGTTGCCCATGTAATTTCATTCAGGGGATTGGCCAAATTTGCAAGAGAAGAGGCTATGATTGGGCGGCCTGTGAAACGATCCCAAAAAAGAAGCTCATACGTTTCCGACGTGCTCACCAAGAACTTGCCGTCAGTCGACCAGTCTATATTCATCACCCGACCTTCGTGGCCAACCAATGCACCAATTTTGCTCTTGAGCGAGTCAGCGTTGTAGATTTCAATCTTTGAACGGAAGCCACAGACAATCATATCCGAATCAGGCGAGTACCTTGCAAGTGTAATCTCACTCTTGACTAGCTCACAAAACCTATAGCTCGTGATTACAAGCTTGCGCTGGGGAGTTTGTGAAACGAGATAACCGCCGCCCGACTCCATGCAACATGCAATCTTATTGCCATCCTTGTGGTAGCATGCATATGTAATACCGTGCGGAAGCTTGCACTCACTCAAAACAGACCCTGTCTCAATGTTCCACAGCAGCAGCTTCCCGTCGCATCCACCTGTTACGAAAGTGGAGCCGTCTGGATGCCCAGCCAGAGCGCGCACCGGGCCCCGAGGGTGACCTCTTGCAAGAGGACACCATTCGATCGACCCGTCAGGTTCCGAAGACACCATCAAAATTTTACCCATAGCCGTTCCAATCACAATCTTCTCCATTGTTTCGTGCCAGCAGACTGAGCGAATGCAAGCCTTGTGCTCCTTTGGCAACACGATTGGCTTGTACAGGAGATGGAGCGACCAATCGAACATCCAAATACCCACGCTGCCGTCCTTTCCACCGGTGCATAACTTAGTCTGGCCTTGCGCTGGAATTGACCAAATGCTGAAAATAGGGCCCACGTGCGCCTGGAGCCAAGATGCAAGCACTACTCCCTTCCAGATGAGCAGGCTTCCATCGCGGGTGCCTGTAATAGTCACGCCGGGGCCACCAAATTCGACACACAACAGCGTGTGCGACTTCGAAATGCCATGGCGACCGAAGACACCGCGACGTGGCTCAAGCTTCTTCTGCCACACTGAGATTGGTGGAGCAGCTGCCAGAATTTCTTGCCCCATTGCTATGGTTAGACTCCAAAACTTAATGTGGCGCACGCCAACTGTCACCAAGAGCCCATCATGTGGGTTGCAGCGCATGGAAAGAACACGTCGGCGAGTGTCGGCGTGTTCCTTACAGATCAGAGTGCCCATCTTCCAATCGTAGACTGAGATTGAATGCGACGTGTCACGTCCCACTGCGAAAAGAAACATGCCATCTTTGCTGAATTCGAGACAAGCTATGCCACGGGTGTGAAAGCCATGAAGAGGACTTTCGCCGAGAACCTCCATATCATCGCTGTCCCACACATAGATGCTAGGCTCTGCTGCTTCCTCACCTGTCGCTACAGTCCTGCCGTTCGGATGCACGCAGATGGCGCTGATTTCTTGCGAGTGCTTGGTGAAATGATCCTGCTGGATCACCATGGGCGCTGCGTCTGGGGTAGCTACCACGGCAAGTGCTCCAGTCGTATAGACTACTTTGCGGCTGGCAAGCCATAATACATTATTGTTCCGACCCCGAACCGAGTACCCCGCCACCGTGTGAAGAATGGGCTGGAGATGAGACTCCCGTGCAAAATCCATGTGCTCCTCCCCTGCCGGACCAAAGAGCGAGCCTTTGTAAGTCTTAACCTTCATGAATGTCGCCTCCTCCCTGGCTGCAAGAGCTGCCAGCTCAAGCATGCCTTTCCTGCCGCACATGCTCTCTACGTCACTGTCTGGGTCGCTCGCAGGGTAGAGCTCGTCCTTCGCGCGGTCCTCATCTTTGGCTGTTTTTTCAGCCGTGCCCGGGTCAACACCGCCTTTTGTGCCAGCACCTATGTCTGGCAGATCCGAGTGCGGCACCACAAAAGATTTACTGGCAAACGCCTCGCGCGCAGCATCCTCCTGATCCATGAAACCCTCCTCTAGCGATGCATTCACAAGATCTGCTTCAGTCTGTAGGTGCTTGAAGCGTTCTGCACGAAGATTCTTAATCTCTTTGGCATTGCTGGACGTCTCCCGCTGAAACTTGCGGAGCTGTGCGCGCATTGCCTCCACACGTTCGCGGTTCTGCTTCGCCAGATCGCCCTGGAATTTCAGCTCAGAGTCCACCTCCTGCGCCAGCGAGTCGCCTTCTTGCATAGGCGAGAGTGGCCGCGACGACGCCAATTGCCCACTCCCCACACCGCTTCCTCCCATGCTACGCATCGAGGCGGGACTGTCCGGACTGCCAGCGTGCCGAGAGCCTAGACCAGCAACTCCTGATGAGGCCATGCGCGTGCCGCCAGCTGCCGCGCCGCCAAACGATAAAGAATCCCCGGAAAGACCCCGCCCCTCCAGCGAAAAATTTGGCGGGGCCGGCGCCCCTTTCCGGATGTTACGACTCTGCATTGTGCTTTCGCGTGTTGATCAACTACTCCCACCAACCTGCATGACAACGATCAGCGGAAGAGTGAGGATGGGAAAACGACAAGACACACTCCGCTTGTTGCCGGTAAGAATCCAACACAGCTGAAAACTGATATGAGTCATCGCGACTGGGATGGTGGCACCCATCGATGGGTTTCGAACAGGCGAGTTTGTGCGCGGTCTGTTGTTTCTTGCAGGGCGGTCACAACGGGATTCGTGCAACCATGCAGGCGCTCACATGCCACAGGATCACAAGCGCGCATGCAGACGCTCTGCTCATGCATCTTTACTTCACGTGTTACCTCTTTACTCTCTCCACTTCGCTGTGCAAAAATGCCCATTTCTGCGATGAAGAAGACTCTCCCGCCAATATTAGGTTTGTTATTGTTCATAAACCCCCTTCGTGCCAAAACAGAAGGCAAGTGAGTGTGGAGAGGCAGGTTGGGAGAGTTGGAGCATGGCAGCTGACCTGCGATGAGCTCACTGCTACCAGTAGTATGCGTGTTTGCGTGCATCAATTGCGTCCGGTGAAGGCTGGAATCCATGGCGCTTTTGTCTTCTTTGCTTCCCTTTCTGTCGTTGGGGCGTAACCGTGACCGTGACGGAACTCTGGGAGAGGGAAGATCTGAATGATGATACAGTCTATCATGGCACGGGCAGTTAGGCGACAGTGGCCGTGCGTGCCTGCGTGCATCAGTGTTGGCAGATGCAGTTGTATCTGTGCGGTAACTCAGCATCTGTCTGGGCCTGAACATGTTGCCGGCTTAGACTCGGACCACGCCAGTGTAGAGACTCGGGCAAAAGGTTGACACATTGGCGGACAAAAGGTTGACAGATTGGCAGTGACTGATGATGAATTGTTGCCTTATCTGTATCTTATGTGTTGATTTCTTTGTAGAATATTGTGTGTGATGTGTGCGTGTGCTGTGCGTGCGTGTGTGCTTGCGTGTATGTGTGTGTGTGAGCGTGTGTGTTTGTGTGTGTGCGCGCGTATGCGCGTTTGGTGTATGTTAGTGAGAGACTGAGAGAGCGTGTACAGCCTGTGGTGTTTCAATGACCACGAACTGCACAAGCTCGCTCCCTGGCCAAGAACTGTACAGTTCGCAGAGCGAACTCGCTCTCTTAACAGCAGGACCAGAGATTCAAGGACCTGCCTGTGGCAGTCCTCGCTTTTCCCAGTCCACCCGACACGACTGTCTTTATCCGGGTGCTGGACACTGTACACGACAGATTCCAAAAAAATGTCTGTGGTCACAATGACGAAATCTCGTCTTGAAATCTCGTCTTGGTACGCCCAACACAGTGTGCTTCTGGATTGTTTTTTGTGTCGTGTGCGATTCGATGGTAACTCTAAATGTTTATTGTCACAAATGAATATCAGGCGCACGCAGTGATTGGAAGAACCTCTTGTCATCAATGGGCAACGCTCTCAACGGGCGCGCCGCGCCCGATAGCCTGTGCAATGTCGTCAACAGTTTCGCCGCAGCCAAGTCCAATACAAGTAGGCAAAGAGGCGAGGACATTGACGGGCTCGGTGTAGCCGTGCCACTGGTGCGGTTCCACCTTGAGTTGATCAAGCACGTTCGTTCCCTCTCCACTGTAGCCCTTCCATACGTGTGGGCTGGAGTCGAGAGCATCCACCGGGTTCGGGCCCTCCGACCTGAACAAAAAAAGTATCCCCCGAAGTAAAGATAACAATATAATCAACAGAATGACTTGCGAAAGCGTGACACATACATGTCGCACACACTGCCGTGGACTCTTGACACAGTGAACAACAGCGCGACACGATTCGGAGCTCTGAACGGGCGCGCAGCGGCGAGGGACTTTAGCCCTGAAGCTGCTGCGCGCCACTCGACTTACCTCCGCTGTTATGAGGGAAGTATGTTCCGGAGTACATGCGCTCTGGAACATACTTGTGTTTTTCTTGTGCACCGAAAAATCGTACGCCAAAAAAAAGGCCAAAAATAGCAAGGTCATGGAGTGGGGGGGAGAGAAAGAAGTGGTACCCGGGGCCCTGCCACACGTGGGGCTGCTGTTTGAGCGAGGCCAGCACATTCGTGCCCTCACCACTGTAGCCCTGCCAAACGTGAGGAGTACCGTCTAGTTGATCGAGTGGATTGACCGCGGCGGGTCCTGGGCCTTTCCAGACATGCGGCGCGTCGTTGAGCTGGTCCATTGGATTCACAGCCGGTGTGCCAGGTCCTTTCCAAGTGTAGTCGTGGTCGGGGAGCTGATCAAGCGGTGATTTGTCGGGCGTATAACCCTTCCACTCGTGCGGTCTATCATCAAGCTGATCCATGGGGTTGATAGCGGGCGGTCCCGGACCCTTCCAGGTGTACTTGGTCTCCAGAGAGTCCATGGGATTGACTGCAGGGGGGCCAGGCCCCCGCCAGGCATAGCGGTCGTCTGGAAGCTGGTCAATGGGGGACTTCTCAGGTGTGTACTTGTGCCACGCTTGCGTGTCCTCTGGCAGTGCCTCAAGCACATTTGTCGGCTGCTGGTAAGCGCCCGTCTTCCACGCGTAAGATACAGACGGCAGCGCATCGAGCACGTTCTGTCCCTCCTCCTCAACAACGCCGGGTCCTTTCTTCCACACGTGCTCCTGCGAACTTAGTGACTCGAGAACATTCTTGTCCTCTTTCTGCGGCTGCCACGAGTGAGCGTCCGAGGGCAAGGACGCAAGCACATTATCTTCGCCCTCATACCGACTCCATTGGTGCGTCTCATCAGGAAGAGAGGTGAGAACGTTGACTTCTTCGGGCTGCTGGCGCCACTCGTGTGAAGCCGCAGGCAGACCCGACAGAGCGTTGTAACTCTCCTGTTGCGCATGCCACTCCACAGGCTTGGTCGACAGGTAGTCGAGCACATGCGACTTGGTAGGGCGATACTTGTGCCAGAGCACGGGCTTGGACTGGAGGTTGTCATAAATGGCCGAGGGCAAGTGTTCGACATTTTTGTGCCACTTCCAGTCGATCTGGGGGTACACGGTCGAGAGCACATTGACGGGCGAGTGCTGCCTGCGCCAGATGTGGCCCTGCGCTTCCTTCTCTACCTGCGCAACGCGAGACTTCTCAGCCAGCAGCTGTTTCATCACAGCGGCCAGCTGCTTGTCGCGCATCTCGAGCGTGTTCTCGAGCTGCTCTTTCTGCACCGATGCCTTATTCAGCTGCTGTTTCTCGATCTGCACCTGCTGCTGCCTCGCACCTGCTGCTGCCTCAAGTCGCTCCGTTTCCAGGGCATCTGCCGCACGCTGTGCGTCGTGCTGCGCAGCTTTCGCGTGCATCCGCGCCAGTGATGCCTGCTTGGCACCGCCCTGGGCCCTCTTTGCGCCGTCCTCTTGAATATTTTCGAACACGTTCTCCTCGGGCTCCCCCGCACCCTTCCACTCGTGCGGTGTGGAGTCATACTCGTCCGTACCAAACGTGTTCTCTTCCGTTTTGAGACTCGCAGGATCTCTCCACTCGTATGTCCCCTCAGCGGGCTCGTCAGGGAACTCAGTCGAGCCCTCATAATCCATCACATTCTCTTCAGGCTCCCCTGCTCCCTTCCATTCGTGCGGCGCAGAGTCATACTCGTCCGCGTCGAATATGTTCTCCTCCTTCTCGAGCGTCGCGGGATCCCGCCACTCGTATTTGCCGGCCGCAGGGTCGTCGGGGTTGAGCTCGTCCAACTGCTGCGCCCGGCCGTAAGATTGACGGTGCGCCGTGTGCCGGCCGCGCAAGGCTCGCTCCTTGATGCGCCGGCGCCCCACCTTACGATCGGCTGCATGATTGTAGCTCAATTCCTGCAGAACCATGTTGCCTCCGCCGCCCAACACAAAGGGAGCTGAGCTGAGCTCAGTGCGCCCGCCTGCATCTCGCCGCGGGACAAGCGCCACGAGCACTAATGCGGCGACTGACGAGGCGCATACCACCAGCACCAGCCCGCGCCTTCGTTTTTTGCTTTCTGTGACGATGGAGCTTCCCTTCATCGTCCCACCTTTCAGTGACGGCCGCGTCCACCTTGCGAAAAGACACAAATAAAAAGATATTGTAGCCGTGTATTTCCCGCTCAAAAGGTTGCTTTTGGGTATGGAGGTAGCTTCTTTATGGGGTATTTGGTATGGGAGGCCCTCCCATGGGAATGCCCCTCCCATACCATGGAAAAAATTTCTCGCAAAGCGAAGGTAACCGAGCTCACACAGCGAAGGTAACCGAGTCCGTGCGATGAAGCGCGGCAACTTCCTCGGGCCTCAAGATTCTATAGGAACGCAAAGTTATCCAAGTGCGCGCATGCCGCGCGCCGTGGCTCGACATTTTGACTGCCGCCTGTGGTCTGCCCTTTTTGTGCTGGTGCTGAGCGCGTCGGCAGGAACAGATAGTGACCAGCCAGAGCACGGGTCAGCGGAGCCGTCAGCGCAGTGCACAGCGTGCGGACGCGTGCGCGCCGAGACCGGCCGAGGTCGCCTGCTGGTGCTGTATCAGTACTACGAGGCCCCAAAGGCGGCCGACAACTTGCGGTTCTTCCTCGCCAAGACTGTGCTGGAGCGACCCGGACAGCACGACGACGGGGCCGACTATGTGTTTATCATCAGCGGTCACCACTGCTCTGTGCCTCTGCCGGAGGGTCCTGCCTTTCCGCACGTGCGCGTGTTTGGCATTGACAATACGGGCCACGATTTTGGCGCCTGGGCGGATGCGCTGCAACTCCTCGGGCTGTCGCTCGATCAGGACGGAGAGCCACTGGGGGGGGGGGACGATCAGAAAGGAACAGGGGAGGGGGAAGACAGTGACGGGGAGTGGGGGAAGGCCTATGGCGCGGTGGCCTTCATCAATTCTTCATGCAGGCAAGTCTGCCCTGGCAGATTGCGTGATCTATGCATGCGTGCTGGTGGCGAGCAGATTGTGGCATGTTGAAGTCTGTATTCTCTGACTCGTGTGCGCGTGTGTGTGCGTGCGCATACGTGTGCATGGGTCTTCCATGGCCGCGCTCTCCACTCGCGTTGCCAACTCCACTTTTGGCCCTCAGAGGGCCGTTCTTGCCCGGGTATGCCTCAGAGGTCATGCACTGGGCAGCGCCTTTCCTCTCTCGTCTCACTGACAAGGTGCTCTCCTCTATCAACATGTGTATGCGCGAGGGCGCGCACGCGTGTGCGCGAAAGAACGAGAACAAGCGAACAATCGAGAGAGAAAGAGAGGGAGAGACTTGAATAACAGTTTCACTGACAGATTGACCGACCGAAAGGAAGACATGACGCGGAGACACGCTGACGCACAGGTACGCACACACTGATGGGCGCAGAGACAGACAGAAGGACAGACCGAGATAGTGTGCGTCCGTGTGCCCTGCCTAAGTCCACCCTCTTTTTGAACGACCCACAATTGCATTTGACATTTCTGCATGACATAACGCGGACCCTTCTGACTTTTCGCCCTCCCCCCCCCAACATCTTGGGCGAATGTCATTTCGGATTCACGTATTCCCCGCCATTCAGATCAAACTAGTAGGACCTTCATTACACTTTATTCCTTCTTACTCAAACGAGGTGCAATTTTGCGACGTTCGCCGCTCGCCATTATGGTGAGATTCCTTTTTGGGTGAATCTTTTTTTTGGGCGAATCTCTTTTTTGGGCGAATCTCTCTTTTGGGCGAATCTCCTTCGCCGTGCACCACTCGGGTCGGACTGCCGTGGCCACGAATTTTTCGACTTTGGTTCGAATGGGGAGTCTGTTTTCGAACACTGTTGAAATCTCATATAATGGTCTCAACGGGCGCAATTAAAAACGTGTTTTTCAAGGTGGAACTGTTTTGTTTTGAAGGCGAGATCGGTGTAGATTGGATTTGTGATTGCTTGGTATGTGTCATGATGCCGTGTGATCTGTGTGTGTGTCTATGTGTCTCGCTATGCAAAGCTGGATGCCTGTGCACGGGTGCACGGATCAAATGATATGTTGGTTTCTTTCTCTACGTGTGTGTGCATATATCCCCGTCCGCTCGCTCGCACACGCACACAAGTGAGTGCAATGACTGCCCAAAATGTAACAACATTCAATTTTTGCCAACACGTACGCACTCTCTCGCCTCCTTGCTCTTCACCTGCATACCTTAGGGCCAACATTGCAGTCACGGGCGCTGGGCCGCGCATTGACGGTTACATGTTCATGACGGATCGGATAGGCCTCAGAATTCTGCAGCGAAACGGTGTTTTCAACCGCTGGGAGGATAAGTGGGCAACTGTAAGTTTGACAGTGAAAATACGTGAGAGAGGGTGAGAGCGGTGCAAGGGGAGGGGAGGGTGTGGAAAGGGGGAGAGAGAGGGGGAGGTGAGAGTGGGGGGCTGTGGGGGGGGCGGGAGGAGAGGGGATGAGGTATTGAGAAAAAATAGACAGAGACCAAGATGAAAGGGAGGGAGA
>Ga0105054_10011256_pt1 | contig 11180 bp, 4 predicted proteins | sample BON02_FD_78091 | JGI IMG/M metagenome (GOLD analysis project Ga0105054, IMG submission 78091) | Freshwater microbial communities from Lake Bonney liftoff mats and glacier meltwater in Antarctica - BON-02 (megahit assembly) | ecosystem: Environmental > Aquatic > Freshwater > Ice > Glacier... | reverse complement strand
TGAAAAAAAACAATGCTTCGAGATCAGTATCTAGATTGAATTTGTTTCCTTTATCCTCGTCTTCCTTTCCAGAAGCGGCGTCTCTAAGGTAGACATTGAACAAGGCATCCATCATACGCATCAAGCTAGCAACGATGTTGTTGGTAACGGTGGGTACCGGCTCCGAGAGATATCGTCGAAGTAGCGTAACTCCACTCTGTAGGTAGTAGTCAAATAAGGTTTGCAACAATTGCTTGTGACGGTTCTGTAGTTCTTTCGGCAATCTATACTCGATCCAACTTTGAACCAAGGCATTGGTTCCTAAAGTATTAGGTTCCATGTAGATAACTCCCACTCGACTGACAGTAGCAGGGGAAGCTACCTCCAAGTCTTCTACTTCAAAGATCATTGACATTTCTGGACTCAGACCCATGATTTCTCCAGAGTTTAGACACAACTTTTTGTTATCATCTAAGACCGTATTCATGTTTTCAATCCAGATTGCATCAACTGGACCATCAAAAACCACCCATTTACGATCACTGGTTGTAGATTTGGCGCAATTTCTAACCATATTCGCTAGTATACCATCTTGCCATTCGTGAGTATTAGGGTCAAATTCTCCGTATAACTGACCCATAGTAATCGATTTGGGGTTCACCGTATGCCTCCAAACCTTTTCATATCCGAATCCTTCCACTCCTCGTTTCTTCAACAACGACAGAGCCAAATCTAAACCCTCCAAATTTCTAGACTTCCCGCCTCCTGTAGGTCCTACCAACATAAGACCATGACGAACAACAATGGTCTCATATAACTGAATTTGTTTCATCAGAAACCATGGAGTATTTTGCATACCTTGCTGTTCATTAACCAAGCGGAGGCAAGTCATCATAGCTCCATAATCAATCTCAGGTCGAGAAAACCCGGGAAAAAGATCTGAAATAATCCCTTTGAAAAGGGGTAGATCGTGACTGAGAAATTTGGGTAGATTGACATCTTGAAGGGCTCGAAGTAGGAGAATCTCCTCCGCTTCATCAGGATAGTCTCTGCGGAGATTACCAGCAGCAACAATTGTTGTTTTCACGGCACGCATTCCGTAGTCATAATGCGGCTGAGCCGAAAGTTGCTCTGAACAGAGTTTAAAAGTAGCAACCATCTTTTGTGCACATACACGTGCTTTTTCGTAACCAAAAGAATATAACATAATCTCTCCAATGAGACCATAGTCCGGCACCATCATCGCTACAGGTCTAAATCTTGCCTTGAGATTGTCAGGAAGTTCCGTTCTTCCAGCATATCCAGGATTCATTGTAATGTAGACTGCAAACTGATCACTCAACCGAATATCCACCCCTTCAAATATGATACGAGTCAGTCCTCGTAATACTCCTCCTTGCAATGTCATGATCTGCTGTGCCACAACAGAAAGAACTTCAACGTCGATGCGATTGAATTCATCGAAGCATGCCCATGCCCCGCAACTAGCCAATCCCTTAAAGAACTTTCCCATTGCCAGGTAGTCCAGCCCATCGGAACAATTGAATACCACGCATTGCTTGGCAAGCGCCTTGGCTAAGTCCTTGGTGGTTTCAGTTTTGCCAGTCCCTGCTGGTCCAGCAGGAGCTCCCCCCAATGTCATTTGCAATGCCCCCATGAGAGTTAGGTAGCACTTGTCGGTTAACGGCGTAATCACGAGTCGAAATGAGTTACCAAGATATTCGTAGCCGTACGGACGTAACGAGGAGACCATCATCACTTTGAGATCGCCTTTGAGATCCTCGCCTCCTTGCCAATAGTATCTCATTTGAGATATCCATAAAAATTCGGCTTTGTCCTTTACACCATCTCGAAAGATCTTTTCTGTAACATCACGGGCATGAACATCAATAACAGTCAGTGCAGAAATTGTCATTCGCGCGTTCGATTTCAGATCTGGTGATCTGACAAGAGCAACCATGTCGTTAATCTGTTGCACTTGCTGCAGAAAACATTTTTCAACACCCTTGTTTCCTTCTTTATCCATGCCTTCTTCAATCTCTCTAGTCCAATGAAACTGAGAAGCATTCAAAGCACATTGACCCGGAACTTGTTGCAACCAATCCGTTCTCGCCATTTGAACGTAACTTTGCATACTTTTAAACATCTCATGCTTAACTGACACCATCATCTTGTCTTCCAGCTCTGTCATCCAAATCTCCACATTTTTTCCTGAAGGGTCAATGATTTCAGCAAGTGGCACAACCTCACCTTCAGCAGATTTCATAGATATGATTCTTTGGTTCTCATCAAAGAATACACTTCGAATTCCTTCAAAGCACTTTTTAAGATGAGGCTGAACCATAGCAGGATCTTTTGTTTCACTGAGAATTTCAAGAAGTTCATCATTGGATAGGAAATAAAATCTCGAAAAACCACCCCTTTTCGTCTCCAAGTAATCACTGAGCCCTTTACTCACAAGATCAAGTAATATATTGCTTTCAGCAAACATGGAGCGAAGTTTCTCATTCGGGCAAAACCCCAACACTCTCTCATTTTTTGAAGCTGCTGACAATGTGACTCTCCAATTCTTGTCAACACTTGAAAACCGTTTGCCTTCCACCGGTAATTGCTTATTGATATCAGGGGATTCAAATATCGGTTGGAGATACAACCAATTTCTCTGCACCCCAATCCATTCCTCGATCACTTCTGAAGTTAATAAGAGTTTCTTGTCAAAAATGTCAATGCGTTCTACAAAAGGGCCTTTAAATGAGGAGAATTGAATTGCTTGTGTCATCGTAATATGCTCATCTAGTATCGCCATTATCTTATCCACGCCTGACAAGACGAACGTTCCTGTTTCCTTGTATGCCCGGCAATCCAAGTACACATCAGCCCAATCTGATTCCATCTTATCTAATGTGGTTTCTATTTGAAATTCTTTCGCGGCAATGCTTGAGGTTTTCGAAATTGTATCAGTGTGCTCATGGAGCTTCAATTCCAGTGCTTTAGCAAGTGTGAATGAATCCCCAGTTTTGATTTCAAATCCTAGATCAGCAGACAATGTTTTAAAGTGTCTTTCGCGCATTCCAGGATTACGCAATGCAGAGATCATGGACATGTATGGTTTGAATGCATCTACTTTCTCTCTGACCTTTTCTGCCGTTTCTTTGATATCATTCAGTTCAGCTTTTTGGAAAAACTTAATTGCTCGGTTTAGATTCTTGGAGGATTCAGTGACTTGCTTTTCCATCTGCTCTGGTTTCAAATCTTGAAAAGCTCCATTCATCCACACTTCTTCACTGTCCACCCACTCATTAATAGTCGACCAGAGAGTATCATAAGGCTGGAAGGCCCTAGAAATTTCTCCCACTTGCTCATAGTTCGTCAATTCCTTTTCAAAGAGAGTTTCCCTATTGTTGAACAATTCTACGTCAGCATTTGCCTGTGCAATCTTTTCTGCAATGGCCATTGCAGACTGCGAAATAGACTTGACACGTTTTAGATCTGAATGCTGTTTAAAGGCTTCTACTTCTTTACTCAGCTTATCGATATGGATCAAAAAATCCTGCTGTTTCTCGCTTTGTAATTCTGCGTAGCGAACCTTTTCTTTGTCTAACATTTGTTTCGTGAGCGCCATTTTATCCAGAACCATCTTGGGTCCTCCGAACAATTTCCACTTTTGATTAAAGCCATGGATATCTAGCTTGTAGTAATATTGGTTCAGTAGTTCATATCCTTCCCATAGCAGCCTAATTTCATCGTCCATTTGCTCCAATTTCTCTGGTAAACTTTTCATGTACTCACGAATATCAACAAGGTCTTCGATGCAATTTGGAAATCTGGATAGCTCTTGGTTAATATTTTGGAATTTCTGCATGAGATTTTCGCATTGACCTATAGTACAACTAGCAACAAAATCGAGAAGTCGCTTTACAAGTTCATTATGCTTTCTATCAAGAAGCGAAGCTACTGCAGAACAATCCACCGTGAACACGCCCAGAGAAATCGTTTCTGGTATCTCAAGTTTGATTTGCTCGGCCCCACGTAAGTGCTTGGTGATTAACGGGGCAATTTCGCTGGTGTTCACCACCGGGCGTTCAATGATATCTTCATCATCATCCTCTTCCTGTTCTTCTTCGTCCGCTTCTTCTTCTTCTTCAGGGATATCTTTTCCTTCTGCCGTCAGCTGCTCTACCAATTCTTGGCGTTCTTTGGTTTTACGCGCCGTTTCCGCAGCCTTGGCCACCAGTCGCTCCTCTCGCTCCGACTTTTTGAGCAACTTCTCTTCATATTCTTTGAAAGGAGCTTCGAGTTTCCCCATGAATTCATCGGTATCAAGTCGTAGAAAAGGTAAAAACTTGTCAAATGTGGACACATACTCATGTAGAGGTTCGAAAGTATTCACAAGTGCCTCATATATGAGTCTTTCAGCATCATGAGCATCCTCCAACTTAACCGTCTGAATGAGAGGTATCGAGTGCCAATACATTCGATCCATAACCAATCGCTGCACTTGCGTGATTTCACTGACGCTAGCCAGTGCTCTTCCGATTGCCTCTTTGGCGGCATCTGCAAACATTGAAGCGTCTTCCACAAATCCAAAGCACATCTTTGCGTCTTCATCAAGTGGTTGGATGTCTTCGTCTTCTTCAACTTCATTCCTACTAGACTTGCGCATCTCTTCTACCAAGTTGACTGTAAATAAAGGAGATACGCCAGGATAATCTAACAAAGAACCTTCTTCAGGAGTTACCATGACATCGAAACTGGAACGAATTTCGACGGAAACTTTTGTAGCACTTAAAATAAATTGCTTATACTCCTCAATATTTGTTTCGATAGAGTCTCGAAGCGAATCTTGCATCCGGAAATTCACAGCCTGAAAATACCTTCTTAAATCGCTTTTTTCATACATTTCCCGATTGCGTTCCTCCGTATTCCATTTAGTACCCCGAGATAAGCAACCCTTGATGGTGTTTTTCATGTATTGTGTCCAATCGTCATTTAATCGACTAGCACTCTTTTCACCCCATTTTTGCTGCCAAGCAATAAAATGTTTTAGAGTCATGCTGGTACCATCAAAGCTTGTTTTCAAAAGTGCGTAATCGCTTCCAAATATATCCAAACAACCTTGGTGTACCCCATGAAGTGATTGAAGGCACATTTCGTCTGCATAGTAACTTGATTGTAGAATAGCATTGAAGTGACTTTCCATATTGTGCCTAGGAACTGGAAAACATCCTGATTCAGGAAATACTTTATGTTCGCGTAGGTTTTCTAGAACTTGAACCATCCCCGCAAGACCTTGCTGCTGAAGTCCAATGAGACTAGAGTTTTTTAACTTGACGTCAAAATCAATCTTGTTCATGGCTCGTTGCTTGCTTACTTGAATTACGTCAATCATCTCCATAAGGTCATCTTGCTGGGCTTGTGTACCACATGACAAGTGAACCAGACGAGCGATCTGCTCCTGCGATAATCCAGGAGAGCCTTCAGTAGGCATGCAGTCAATATATAAATTGTATTTGATCATCAATTGAGCTTCGGCTCGTTTTCGATGGCTGTTTGCGTACAATTCAGCAAAGGCATACTTGGCTTCGTGCGGGAAACATATCTGTATTCGAGGAACCAGGATATCATCTACAATGTAAAAACCATTCTCATATCGCTCCACTGTAGAGTACGTCCAATCACTCGACTCAGGATGCATCAGCACGCGTGCATTGGATATAGGAAAGCGTAAAGTCATCGGCTCTATTGGGTCTAAACACTTATCTACGTAGGCATCCAGGGGGAGAAAATTATCTAGATCCCCACTACTAGGCCAAACCCCCTTGTCCATAAGAATGGTTTCCAAATCTTCATCTTTAGAAGGTCCAGACTCCACAAACGGTGATTTCAAAACCGGTGATTGCACGGTAGGAGAATGTCCCGACTTCGCCTCCGCAGCAATGTGCAGTGGTTTATCAGGTAAATCCATAATCAAATCATCTTTAAGGTTGTCTATAAACGAAGCAAACACACCATTTTTAGGAGACAATCTCGATCTTGTTGGGCTCCGGAGAGATCGAACTTCCTCAGAAACTCTCGGTTTCTTCGGCGACGTCTTGATGTTAGGCAGCATTCTTTTTACCTGGCTATTAAACTTTCAAAATAACCAATACAAACTTTTGTATGGAGTCTATGCACCGTGTGTTGAACCTGCTGTATTACTCGAGAAAAAATAAACGTTACACTTTCCAACGGCTTTTACGGCATTAGTAATTTGCGTATTTGTGAAGTAGCCATTTATAATACAGCTATAGGTGTATTAGCGTCTTTAGTACCTGGCAACTGGATTGCGGGGTCTACTAATCGAAAGTCCTTACAGATTGGAATGATGATAGCCGATTGGTTATTCATACATGGGCAAAGGCAAAAACATTATTTATCATATATTTGGAGATGTTTTCGATAAAAATTACAGCCGCAAGAAGCCGAGATCGCGAATGAAACTCCATGTACGAAGGAATCTTTAAAACATGTACGAAGGAATCTTTAAGACGAGTTTCATGATTCATGATTCCACAATAATATACTAAGATACATTAATGGGGCAATTCAAGTGAGCGCTGGAAGTGCAAGGTGTTCTATTTAATGTAATCCTGAACAGATTCTCTTCCGGGATGAAAACCATGAAATAATGATTTTGAATAAAACCTGTCTTTATTTCAGGGATCCGAGATAAATCACTGGAGATAGGGTCCTTCCACATCCCCATTGAGAGTTGAGATGTAGGGTTGTTTTCCATATATTTTGCTTTCAGCCTTGGATACCAGACATCTCATCACGGTGTGGTGTTTTTGAACTAGCGAGTAATTATTGAAAACAATAAAGAGGGACGGTTAACTCTTAGCCTAAAATTAAAACACCATGGCTGGCATGGCACACTTATTGAGACTGACTTATATCCCCAGAATATTTTTGGGCTATTTTGAGGTTCTAATAAGACCCCCAAAAAAAAGATTGTGGAAAATTTTCAATTTGGGGTCCTAAAAATGGGGTGATAAAAATTGGTCACTCGGAGTCCTGCTCGTTATTTGATATCAGCTCCTCTTCTTCGTGATCATTATCCACATCTCGGCTTCGTTGAGAGGTATTAAACGAAGATGACGACGATGCGCGCACTGATTCCTTCATATGCGGTGTTATTGGGTTAGTGCATCGTAACTTCGGCCAATCATTTACTTCCTCGGAATGCCAGAGTCTCTCGCACGTTAGAGTTTATTGCTTCTGTCTTTCAGTGGAGTTTGGTACACGTACCGTAGTCTTTGAGTTTCTGTTGCAAAGAACGGGATCGCAAACACTGCATTTGAATATGCTTTTACGGCCACTCCTATTATGTATTTGTGCACCAGATTGCGTTCCGCACTTTTCACAACAAAGTATGCATTTTTGCTTTTTGGACAATCTTATCATTTGCCATCCTGGCTCCTTATGACATCCCAATCTGGCTTTATTGAGGCCAATTGGAGTGCTTCTCGACAGTTCATCCTGTTCACATATCTTGCGATGATTCCGTTTGATGTTAAGATGTGTTGTGGGCGACGGAGGTGCGCTAGATAAAGGTAGCTGAGGTGTTGGTGGCTCGAAATCAATCAAATATCCGGAAACCTGTACCAGAAACTTTTTGAAGGAAATGGATTTTCTTGCATTGATGAATTGCTCGTAAGTTTCAATTTTCTTCTCATCAGCTTCTCCCAATATACGACCACTCAAACTAGGCACTTGGTACATACGATAGGCAGTCACCAATGAGATCATTATCAACCTTTGCCAGATAAACAAAGTACTAGCTTTGGAGTTGCGGACCTTTGCATGAGATATCAATCGAGACATCACATCTACTGGACTCTTAATGGAATTCCAGAATACTATTGATTTGGGAAGGTAGTCCTTCATGGAATTTAAACTAATGGATTCATGAATTCCCATTCATTCAAAGAATAAACTCCAGGATAATCTTCCATTGGAAAACTCAAACAGCCTAACGGTGTTTCTGAAGTCACTTCAAGCGGATTTTCTCTACGCTTACAACACTGGGCTTCCAATTCCATTTGGATGGCATACATCTCTTCCACTGTTTCCCGATTGACCCCTTTGCTTTGCAGTTTAGTGTAGTCAATATCATGAGGAAGACGCCCAGTTGGACTCTGTGTTCGGGATCATTAACTAACAAACAAAAGCGCTTCCAGGAATCATTATGACTTTGAATATCAACTTTTATATATTCAAACTCATTGATTCCGTGACGATGCATATAAATAGATTCTTGTAGTTGTGAATTGCTGCTAGTTTTCATTTTGGATTCTCCTGCGAAAGGAAATAGAAATTTTTGTTTTCCCCCGCCATCCAGGTGTTCACTGGTGATTTCAACTAGTCCAACGAAATCAATCGAACCACATAACAGACGGCATACGTGGTGGTTGTAAACTTTCGCGATAAGACCAGGGTTCCAAAGATCCTCAGCAATCTCGATAGAGTACCTAGTATTGGTGTCAACATCAGTATATTTTCCGCATTCTTTTATAAAAGCAGGCAGCGCTTTTAATACCTTGGGTTCATTCAACAGACCCTTTTGTAAACTCTCTTGCAAATTTGGATTTTTGATGGGTCGGAGGTGCCATATAGACAGAAGGAGTGTATTCAGATTCATTTGGGCGTCTTGTGGGTCCTCCATAAGACCATTGTTCTCTTGATTACTGAATGCAAACCTTTTGTTAGAGAGCGAGACATACATTTGACATATTATCTGCTTTTTCAAATTGGAATACCCTTTGATATTCATATCCTTCAACTTTGATTTCAATTCATCCAATTTATATTTCCGTGAGGTTTCGGAAACTAGTCTGTCAAACTCACTGGGAGTCCCCCTAGAAGAATTTGATGCAACATCTGCTTGGCGTTTGCACAATCCTAAAGCATTCAAGAGTTTCCACAAATCCGGATTATCTGTAAGGTTTGCTTCACCTGCTCTGACATGTATCTTGAGAAGTTTTCCTGCTGCTGTGGATGTCAGTCACTCTACATTGTCGAGACATTCTCCAAGCACCATCACCTTGCTTACTTGTCAATGCGATTGTATTCTCTTCTAAATGGCGTTTCAACTGTAGTGGCAACCTATCAAATGCATTTTGCGCTGACTTTTCTCCTGGTTTCTTACGACCCATAAAGCGGTTGACGCCCAGCTCGGGTAGAGTTGTAGCAGTCATTACAACTTTGCTGTTGTTGGTCATCGCAAGTTGATACTGCTCTCTAAAATCTAAAGCAGCTGGAAACGCAAGTTCGCTTATATGTTTGGATGCCCAGATCGATCGCGTCAATCCACTTTCACTAATTTGAACTTGTTTATTATTTGCAGGTACTTTCCCAAATGTAAATGCATTCGCCTTCTCTGATTTATTCTTTCGCAACGTACAAAGGTAAGGAATTAAACGCTCATGTAAATAATCAAGGGACGTGCTAAATGAATATCCACGATCAAAAGCAAGCATCAAGAGGAACCTACAAGTTGTTTGCTTGTGTCCAAGTTGCTTCAGGAAGTTGATTGTTTTCTGGTGAATGTTATCTGCTGAACCAGTACCCAGTAAATGCTCTGTAAAGTGCTCTACGAGGTTTAAGTTTTCGTTTTTGGTTTGAAAACGCAAACCCAGAATGATATGAGTTATACTAGAAGCAGCTATGTGTACAGTACCACCCTTGTTATGGTTTTACTTTGAAAAAGAGAGTCCCAAGTCTTCCTTCAAGGCATGAGAACGATTTCGCATTTTATCATCATCGATGACTACTAGACTTCCTTGAGAATATCCGAGATCTCGTAGGTGTGCACTTAATTTCTTTTCTAATTCTTCAAAATAAACATTCCCAAAACCAGCTGGATTCGCGAATGAAGACGACCCTAGGGACAGCGGTTCGAAAGGATTCTTTGTCCTATTGAACTCTTTATTTAAATCGCTGATAGTTTCAACAGGTAGAACGTTATTATTCGCATATATATCCGAAAACTGAGGATCACAGTATTCCGAAGTGCTAGTTCCGAGAATTCCCATCCGAAGAGTAACTGCAACGTACTCGTGAATCAATTTAGCATCAGATTTATTCATGCTGGCATCAGAAGCGTCCTCATATTGGCTTCCTCTGGATGCTCGCTTTCGTTTTCTGCTGCTATGATTTTGACTTCGTGGATGTTGCCTCTCGTAATTTGCATATAGTTTCATTTGTTCTAACAGCGGATATAGAAATTGATATGCAACCTCACCTGGTGTAATTATCTTTATTGGCTTCTTCCCGTCTTTCCCTACTGTCGAGTACGCGTCATTTAAAGCCGGATGCATAGACATCCGCTTCACAAGGTTTCCAGTCTCACGTCCAAGTAAAGTAAACTTGAATGAGTCATCGCTTCCATTTTCTACTGACACTTTGTGATTATGGTCATTCAATTTATCTATGTGAATTGTATGGAAAGATTCGGGTTCATTTGTCTCCTGTGAAGGTTGTGAGAGTTGAGAGGATTGTGAAGCTTCGGAACCACCGGGTTGATGTACTCCTGCATTCCCTCCCAACGTCACTAACTCACTAGGTATACCGCATATACCAGAAAGAAAGTTTTCTTCTGTTTGTGCTCCGTTTTCTTCTTCAAGGGCTTCTGCTCTCAAGCAATTATTACCAAGTTCTTCACCATCTTTATCGAAATCCTCGTCCTGCTCTACGTCTTTTATCACACCTGATAAGTACGTCAGATTTTCAAGTTCGTCAAGTTCGTTGATACCCTGGCTACGTGTTCGCATGCTATAATATCGTCTATGCTTGGCGTTTTTTCGATTACTTGCGTGATTGCAATGCGTCCAACGGATCTTCTGAGCTGTGGGGAGCTAAAATAGGACCCCAAATTTTCTAGGCTTATCTTAAAATGTAGGAAAACCCTAGTCTATGGTTTTGGGGTCCTAATAAGACCCCAAAAAAGAGGTACAGTAACCCCACTCAAAAATTCGTTCCACTAGAACTTCCATATTTTTCCATCCGAAATAACTAACAAAATTTTGTCTGTCAGTTTTATAAAGGAACACGTGAATTATCAGTTTCTTAAATCTACGCGCCCATCTCGAAATATTGATGAAGTTATGTGATTTTGAAAAAAAGGTGCACTATTAAGACCCATTTTTTTTTTTTTTTTAAAC
>Ga0105054_10011254_pt1 | contig 11181 bp, 10 predicted proteins | sample BON02_FD_78091 | JGI IMG/M metagenome (GOLD analysis project Ga0105054, IMG submission 78091) | Freshwater microbial communities from Lake Bonney liftoff mats and glacier meltwater in Antarctica - BON-02 (megahit assembly) | ecosystem: Environmental > Aquatic > Freshwater > Ice > Glacier... | reverse complement strand
CTGAGGTGACGTGTTTTCGGCCGGAATCGAACCGGAGGCCTTACGGATTACTAACTTTCTTGAGTGCCGCGCTCTCCACCACTGAGCTATGGTGACAGATGAATCACCGAAAATCCTTTAGGACCCTCCCTTTCAAACACTTGGTGCATGCACTCTTCCGGAGACTTTGTATCCACTGGCAACCAGAGCCAAGTATTCTTTTCCGCATTGGAAGCCGACAAACGTGCAAATTTGATCCGAAATAAGCTCATGGTGCGTACAATTAGTCACATCCTTCTGATATCGTCCAGAAGCAGAACACGTGCAGTTGCTAGACGTGTCACTTGTGGGAGGTGCGAGAAGACTCTAAGTGCAGTTTGGCTCAGAACCACACGCATTGGCCCCACATCCTTCTGTGCAGCAGTACGGGCGTGTCTCGCCTGAAGCAAGGTCGGGACAATTGAGCTCACCTGAAAGGAAAGGTACCAGCACAGGGCAAGGAGAGAGGTAACAGTTTCAGTGAATCTCAAAATCGATAAACCCGTGGGCGCACGGAAACGAATGTCCCTTGCTGCTGTGCGCCACAGGGCTACGACCAAACCATAGGGGATCAGTGGGGAAAACAAACGTACTATAGGCCGGCCAAAGGTTAATGAATGAATGAATTAATGAATTAAATCATTAATTTATTCATCAATCAATTAATGGATTAATTGATTAATTGATTAATTGATTAATAAATTAATTAAAAGAAGAAGATTCTGAGCTGAGATTCGTGGAAAATAATGTTCTTACTGCATTAACAGGACAAAGTACTCATCACGACTAAGTCAAAAAATCCGGCCCACGGTGCATTTTGTTTGATAAGTCTTGCCTGTGGTGCATTTTATTTCATAAAAAATTTGGCCTGCGGCGCATTCTTTTCATAAAAAATCCTCTTCTTAAACATTCGGGGATGTATTCCATTTCATTTTCTTATTCTGTCTACCAATTCTTTAGTAGTGAAAATGATTTAAACTCCAATACTGAGTGATCACAACGACACAATTTGTACCAAATAGTAATTACGAAAGTTTTAAATAACACACCCTTTGTCAAATCAAACCTCTTGAGATACAAATCGCACATCACAATTTCAATTCCAAAACAGTTTATTAGCAACAACGTATGTCAACACATGTAACATAATTGTCACAAGCACTAGACTTATTTCTATTCTTTTTCGTTTGCACGCCGTTTCTTCGCGCCTCCTCCAAAACCTCTTGCACAGTAACGGTCCTGAACCGAAGGTCCACTTTTTCCTGCTGGAGTCGAAGTCACGTCAAGTCGTGTCTCCTGTCCATAATGATCACCCACTTCTTTGACACACCATATTCCTCCAACAGTAACGTGTGCACAATCTCTTGCTTAATGTCTTTGTAATAAGAAAGTAATGTCCCTGTGGGCGCCTCCAAGAATGTCATTTTACGTTTGTGTGACCCTGTTGACCAACCATCAGCAAATATGTGTGCTAACTTGTACCCAGCCCACTTGAAGTCTGACAGAATTTTTTCCATCTTCTGCTGATCACAGCCCAACGCTGTTACGATACCGTCGACAAGGAGCGAGTGAATTCTTGTGTACTAAAACACCTCTTTTTGGAGAGAGTTGAGCAACCAAAAATATCGCCAAAATGACCCAGAAATGCTCTCTCCGACGCGCTACTAATGTCGTGTTTCAAAAATTCGCGACTGACGCCGCAAATTTTTTGAAATCGCGACTGACGCCGAAAATTTTGAAACCGCGCTTCGCGCGGTTTTAATTAATTCATTCATTAATTAATTAATTCGAATTAATTCGGGGCAAAACATTCTGAGAAGTTATTTTCTTCACTGCAGGGGATGTTGCATCACCCTTTTCGACTTTTTTGATTTTTGTTGGATTACGGCCCTGCAATTCGATCGATATATTGGATTGCGACAACCCAAACCTCTTTGCAATCCACATTTTTTGCAGAGTTGCAGCACCGCAATCCAAAAAAATGAAAAAAGGGATGCGTTGCAATCCAACGAGAAAACGACCACCAAAAAGGCGGAAAAAAATCAGATTTGCTGGGAAAACAGGCATGCGAGCAGATGAGGGTTGCGCAAAGGGTCGCGTGTGCTTGTCATATTTCAAAGTCTGGGCGTGTGGAGGTAGAGGAGCTTAAGCGTGTGACGGCAGAGTGCTCCAGCCCACCGCTCCCGTGCGCCAATCGGGTTACCTTGTTGGCAATGAAAAGCGCAGCGGAGGTAACCCGAGTGAAATCACCAGGCCATTTGGAGGTTGTGGAGGGGTAGCTCTTTTTGGGGGCGTTTGTGGATGCTTCGGGGTGTTTTTGGGTGATTCCGCACGCTGGCGGAGGTTTGTATCGCTCATTGAGTTCTGGAACAATTTGTGATATGGAATTTCCTTGCGAAACAACGAATTTTCAAACAAAAACAGATTTCCGACAGCAGAGGAGGTCAAGTGCCTCGCGTCAGGTGGCACGCTAGCGTCCGCCGGCGCGTGCCCAGCAGTTGCATTAAAAACAAAATTCAACGATGACGTCACTGTTACTTACTTTGCTGTGTGAGCTCGGCGCCAACTACTGTACCTCAGCGGCAAGCTCGAGCATTAGCTCCTCGTTCGTAGCACGCACATCCTTTGGTCATATTGTCAGCGACGTCCAAGACTGGGTCAAAGGTAAACCCAAGTAGTTGTGCCACATTTGCACACTGCACAATTGATAGTGCGCATGTTGCTTGGTGAGAAGATACTATGCAAACACAAGACAGCCAAACTGCAAGAGTCAGCGTAAACACTCTTCCCCCTCCATTTGCTGCTATTGCTCTATGGCACACTCTGTCCACTGTCATGAAACGATGGATTTGCCTAAAATGCACAGACCGTATTGTCATATTTCTCGGGCGCTTCAATACGAGTGCTGAGACGAAAAATGCGAAGAATATGACAAATTTCTGCAGCGTCCAGGCTCCAAAATACACTGGCCCTGCAGACACATACACGTAAAGTCAGAACAAGCCCAACGAAAACGCCACTCGAAATCAGCTGCAATCCAGGGCGCACGGCGGTGAGGGGTCCCAACGCCGCCGTGCGCCACTCGAAATCAGCCACGACCTAAATCTCGTACAGGGTGCGTCTTGTCTCGTTTCTGGGATTTAACAGTGTGACCGGTCCTAAAGAGTGTGTAAGGGGTTGTCGACTTTGAGATTCGCGGATATGTTTTGGGGACTCTCAATCTCGACAGGATTGAACTCCTGCCTTTACACTTGGCCGAGTGCTAAAGCAGGAGCCGAGGGAAAAACATGAATTGGACTAAAGATGTCTTTTTGGGGAAAAATACTCTTGTCACAAAACAACCCATGGCGCGCGGCGGGCTAACTGCGCCGCCGCGCGCACAGTTTCAGTGGAGAAAGCAGGAAAAGACCCAAAAAACACGATTTCGGCTGGAACATCCCACATGGATGGGCCCAATTATATCTATTTGGATATGTCATATATATGTCTATTGGGTCTTGGCATTGTGTCCTGAGTATTAGATCTTGAGAATTAGGTCTTGAATTTACCCTATACAGCGTTGGGCCGCGTCAGGACACGTTACGTCGTAAAGTGGTTATTCAATGTCGAGACTTTACACGCTCAAGACCCAATACTAAGACAAACCACCATAATCAAACGCTCAACACCTCCTGCTCAGCGCAGGCACGCAAAGTTGGGTTTTGAGGATCCAAAACACTTGAGGTCTTTGAAGTGTGCGACTTCGTGTTTTGTGCGTTTCGCGCCTTTTGGTAACTTGGACGCGCGGCGGTTTGGCGCAACGCGTCGAAGTTGCTGCACTCCTTTCAGGCAGGTCCCATTCTGACTCTCGATGTCGATAACCCCAACAGATAACAAAAACCTTCTCCCATTAGAGGGGGAAACGTTGCAACCCTTCGTTTTTTGGCAATTCTAGAATTGTCCAAAACCGGACTCAAAATCGGACATGGCCAAAACTAATAATGCACAACATTGGACCCACAACTGGACCTGAGAAGTTGTGTATCTTTATCTACATAGGGTTGTGTATCTGTAAAGGGCGATTTAGGCCAGATACACAACCCTATATAACATTCAATTTGTTTACCACTTGACTCAGTACTTGTGACTCGCGACTCTTCATTCTTGAAACTGGACTCTTAATTCTGACTCTCCGCTATGCCGAGTACACGTGTAATATTTCATGAAACATTGAACATGTACTCGGCATAATGAAGAGTCAGAATCAAGGATCAGGGTCGAGATAAGCTTTTCTCTGCATACCTTCATGTTTTGGAGCAGCTTTATAGTTTTTTTTTGGCAATTTACGTGTCGTGCAACATCACGTGTGTTGGACCCGCTTGGTGCAGATATTACATTACCCTACCTCATAGAATACAAACCATTACACTGCGCTACGCGACGACTAAAAATCACCCGATTTTTTTTGTTTATGTGTGAACGGTCCTCTTCGGGTGGGCGCGCGGCAGATTGTTGCACCTCGCCGCCGTGCGCCCTCTTGTTTTCATACCTTTGCGCACTGCGCCATTCGAAATTAACCACGACGTGCCGACGCTTTTTGATATGCTCTCCCACACCCCAGCTCCAGCTTCCCCCGTAAAGATCTGACATGCAAACAATTTACTACCGATTGAAATGACTCCCCGACAATCGATCGAAATGACGCGTAAGCGGCTGCTCCAATCATCCAGCCCTGCGCCAACTTTCAACTCTTCACCCATGCCAAACCTACGGTAGATAAATTGCGTGTCAAGTAGAGGAGATAGTAGGAGGGTTGTTGCTCCCACCGGATCACCACTTGCCAGGACCCAAGCCAAGTGCAAGGACACAGCCGAACAAAATAAGATCATTCCATCGACAGCCTCAGCTTCAGTGGACAACTCTTCGAAGCGTCTGTTGCTCGTTGCCATCTGCTGCTGCTGCTGGCAGCGACGTCGAAACACAATATTGTCTGTTGCTGCCAGTGCATTCTGTGCGTCTGTTGCTTGAGTGGCAGCTCGTTAGTATCTCCTCTTTGTCTTTCGTCCCTGTATGTTGTTTCGACGCGTCCGTGTGTTCATCTGCGTTTGCCGCCGGGCCCACGTGTATTTTTCAGGAGGAAGCTGCAACGCGGGCAGGCTCTCGTGTGTAGCGATTCGTGGTTGTTAATGACAGCAGCTCAGTCTTCGAGAGTGTGTTGCCTTACTCCTCATTTACTTGCAAGGGTCCACAACGCACCAAAGATTTGTATCTTTTGCTAGTCGCGGGACCTTGGTTCGTGGGGAAACTATAGTTTTTTTTCGACCTTTTGGTTGAATCGATCGATTTTTCGCTTTTTGGATGATCCTTCATAAGTCACGTCACATCAGCTCAATAGAATGAAGGCCTTCGGCAGGGCATCTGCTGTGCCTTCTGAAATTGCTGTCAATTTCCCGGTGGCCTTTCTTCAAAAACTCAAGTTAACATGATATCTCTCCACTCCAGCCCTGAGATTTCGTCCGGTGCTATTTCTCGTTTCTCGAGGTGAAATTCCCTATGCTAGGGATGACGATTGGCATGAAGAGTCATTCGTTAGTATCAACACGCGGCCGGTGACAAAGCACAGTGGGAAAGTGAGTACAATACGACGAGTACGACTTGTGTCGTAGTGTATTGCAGTGCGGTGCAGTGTGATACAGCATGTTGCAGCGTGTTACAGCGTGTTGCAGCGGGTCTGTTTTCACAGCGTCTCTAGCTGTTCAGCGTCCTGTTTTCACAGCGTCTCTAGCTGTTCGTTCTTCTTCGCTGTCATATTGCATACGCTGTCATATTTTGGGCCTCAATTTGGAGGCTGCAGTGTGGTCCCCAAAAACTGCGCATTTTTAAGTTTTGGGATGCCAGTATGATCTATATGTTCATCAAGTCCTCTCTTTGCACGCTACACCGCAGTTTTGGGCTGCATTGGCTAGTCCTCTGCTCTGACACACTTTTTCGCTGCCCCTCCCCTTTGCCTCTCTGCACTGCAGTGGTCGCGATTGCCATGGACGTGGTCGACAGCGCAGACAACATGAAGCACTTCAATCCAGTAAGACAGTGTGCGATTTGTTTCTCCAGTTGCTACAAGCTGCATGTTGCTGCAAGCTGGTTCTCCAATTGGTACACACTGCTACATGCTGAAGGATTTGGTGTCGTGCAGATTGCAGGCAGCGTCGAGACGCTGAAAGAATGGCAAATGTGGCAAGACGAGGTGGTTGCAATGGGGAAAGGGTCAGCCACGAAACGTGGCGTCTCGTCCTCATATGGACTCTTACGTAGGGTAGAGCTCGCCACTTCGGCGGTCAAGGCACTACAACGTGAAATAGTCAATTGCCCGCCCATGGCACGCGAAATCATTACAGCACGCGAAATCTTATCTGGCATTGCCCACGCAATTGCGCTCGAGGATGAGCAGTGTCTGCAACAGGCGTGCGAAGTTATCATCATGTGCGCACAAGAGGTGAGTCCCATACAGCTTTTCCCGTATGAAACGAATCTCGCTCTGCATGCCTTTACATCTGGGTGCGGAATCGACTTTGTGTGCAAGCAATATTGTTTACAGTGGATTGATCAATAATGTTTGCTGAGGGATCTCGCGCCATATCTAGAAATTTTTGTTGCATATTCCCACTGCAGTCCACGGGGGTTGGCCTGTCGCGAGCTAACATGAATACTCTCTCGAAAATGCATATTCAATAGTGCGGCTCTCGCGCAGGGGATGCCGTTGTGGGATGTCCAAAGCTGTTGAACGGGCTATGCAGACGTGCTATGCAGACTGAGGAGCCCATGGTTATTGATGCGCTGACAGCCCTCTCCCATCAAAACGACAAGATGCTCTGGATTGTAACAACAATCATCAAAGTGATGCGTGTAGAAAAAAAATCCGACATTGGACTGCTTGGTCGCACGGTTGCGTCATGGAAGAATTGGCGAAGAATAGATAGCAAGGCACACACAAAGAACATGCTTCTACAGATGGCTATGGCACCGACATCAAGCAGAACTTTCATCTCTGATCCCTCGTCGCAAAAAATGTGCGATGTAGACGAATACTATTCGCAAACTGTCGCTCGTCCGTATCCGTCTGTCGTCACTACGGCTGTGCACACTCAAAGAAGTGTGAATCGCATCCGAGACGACATCATTATTGAGCCTTGCGTTCAATCGGTCTCATCAACGATGCAATCAACCATTGCTTCGGTTCGTGCTCAACCTTTGTCAATGTATTCAAGCTGGAATGCTAGTTCAACTCCTCTCTACTCAACGTGGAATGCTACATCCGAGATGCCGTCCAAGGAGCTGTCCTCGGCCAGCTACTTTGGATTGGTGCCCAAGGAGGACAGGTTGGACATACACTCCACATCATCGTCGCTTTCGCTGCCGTCGACTACTGGTACTTTCTCCACATTTTCCTCTATCAAGGTGAACAAAGAGGACGACCACAACCCTTCGATGAGTGTCACTGAGAAGCTCACGTACCGTTCGCACCAACTCAGAAGCGAAGTTGACAGTCTGAGGACTACTCGAACTCTTCCCGAGGCCAGGGTTCTTCCCGAGCGACCGTGGATTTTATCAGAGGATGAGTCGTGTCAAGAGTTCCACAACAGCATGCAGTTGACTGTGCCTACGGATTCTTTGCTCTTTGCCTCGCGCTCAAACAACGCTGCACCGTCTCTCTGTGCTTCATGGAATGGTTCGAGCAGTATGACGGTGCAACAGCCTGTTGTACATGTGGAACAGCGCGCCCAACATTTCCTTGTCCAGCCTACTTCCTTCGCCTGGAAGGGTGCTGAGTTCAATGTGGCATCAGTGCCAGACCATATGGATGCGCTTTCTGTCTACCACAGCCAGGCAACTGGACCCAGGCACCATCCTGAAGTGTTTGATGAGCAAATTTTGCGTGCGCATGCTTTTCAACCTGCCCCTGTGCAGCATGCATGCACCCCGTCGGCACCTCCTCGGCTTGTGAGCACCGAGGCTCCATCAACCCTCATGCCAGAAACCACGTCAGGCAAACAATCTTTGCGGAACACGGCACACGCACAGGTTGCTCCTTGTTCCATCGGCGCCTCCGTTTCCCGCGCCATTTCTACCGCAACACCATCCGCCCGTGCCCTGTCGCCACCTCGCACCCTGCCTGCGCTCCGCTGTGTCGAGCCGGAAAGGGACTCTTTTGCAGCAACTATCCAGGAGCCTATCCGCAAAGCAGCAGCGCCGGGATCGATGTGCGACGTTGAAGTTGACCACCTTCTCGATTACTTTAGCCGGGGCCGCACCATGACACGCGACGTGAGGACAGGGGAGGCAAGGCCCGCGCAAGAGCGCATTGAAATCAGAAGCTCTCCAACTGTCAGGATCTCCTCGCCAATGTGCGCCGTGGCATTGTTACGCACGCTACCAAGCGAGGGAGTAGTGTCCTCAGGTGGATGCGAGGCATCGGCGCAGCGCACAACGTCGGTGCCAAGAGATGCAGAAAATTTTCACAAAATTGCAGACGACTTTGCGTTTCAAAGAATTGGTGTTGGCGCCATGATGTCGCGGGGGCTATCTCCCTCAAGCGGTCTGTCCCCTCCTCGCTCCTCACCGCCGGGTGCACGATCAATGAGCCCTCCGCCCACACGGTCTATTGTTGGTGCCTCGACGATCCAGTTCGCAAACACCACTACTTTTGCTGCTGCACCGCCACAGACAGCGCCCATGCCGCAGCAAAAGTCGCCGCTTCGGAGCCCAGTCGAAATGTGTGACGTAGATGAAACGCTGATGCAACCTGCGTTTGTGGGCTTTACGGGGCCTCGCCTATCGGCCTCCGACTGGGTGCAGGCGCCTCCGTGCTATGAGCGTGATATGGAATACGTGCTGCCACAGTCTCCTGTCAGTGCTGGTTTCAACAGGGTCTATGTGCCTGCTGATGCCAGTCCGGTGAGCTCTATGTATAGATCTATGACATCTGGGCATGTCGCAGTCGATGAGGATGATGATGATTGGTGTTAAAACGCCATGTCTCACGTACACGCACACAACACTTCGAAGCACATGCTCGCACATACGCACACACACACACACATACACACACAATCGGTGAGAGATGCTCCTGTGTAGCCATTTCTGTCTCTCACGTACAAATGGAAATAATGAATTTACAAAAAATGGAATTTACAAAGCCTTGATTGCATTTCCCGAGCCATCCCTTAAATTCATTTCCACCCCTCTAACCATTGGGAAGCCACCGTTACAGTGTTCACATATGTGACACGACGGCCAACGGTTTTTGAGGGTCAAAAACAGTTTCCAAATTCTTTGTCCTGAGGGAAAAACGAGTTTTCAAAATGCCAAACCCTTTGGTTCCAGAGGATCTGAAATATGCCGGGCCATCCCCTTTGTGGTGTCAACCTCTCCTGGATTCCCAGGGTTTGTTAGTTTGTAGTAACCTCTACATCCTTGGGATACCCACTATCAGTTTTCAATAAAGACTCTACTATCACCCACCAGCCTGAAGGTACGACAAGTCTTTACTTTGAATATTTACACACACGATAAGCATATGCAGATGCATGTCGTCTTCGGCATGTCGTCTTCGAACGCGCACGAGTGCTGCATTGCACCCTCTTGCCGTCGCTTTCGTTCATTTTGGCTCGCTCGGTCTTACAGACAGATCCATTCTCGGTGATACTCAAGAGTCCTGCAGAAATGAAACTTCGCTATTTTGGTTGCCTTGTTTCTCTCCTCCACCCCTCCCCCAACCAGCACCTCTCCTTTCTTCCGTAGCATGAGAGGGTAAGAAGTTATTTTCACTGATGACCCACCCCCCCAAACATTCCTGACCACGGTAAAAGGCAGCCCACTGGCCTGGTGCCAAGCCTGAGTCTCGACTTTCCAGCTGCACGTGCCCTTGTCTCATGTCGCTGCCACCCACCTATAGCAGGAAGGAAAGATGGAAGAGGAGACGGGAGGGAACAAGTAAGGGGAGGACAATCATGCCGTGTATCAATCGAGCGACAAGCGTCCTCTCGTGCATCTCGCACGCGCGTGCCTTGACATATCCTATCCCACACACTCTCCCGCCAACTGCCCCCCCTCTCCAACACAAACGCAACAAAAAAAGGGCAGAACCTGGAGGTTGCATTCGTGCATATTGGGGCCGTGACGACACTTGACAGTAAGATCGAGAGAGGAGTCGGCTTGCAAGACAGGAGGATGGCCCGCAATCCAGTTGATATCCTCCACGCCAAACGCACGCCGTGGCTCTTGAATAAGGTCATACCGATTCGTGACCAGCAGGGTATTGGCAGCAACATCCTTACCAGCCACGAACCAGGGCCCTTCATGTGTAAACTTACGGGTAGCCGCCCCGAGCCCCTTGCGCTGGCCAATGGTATGAAACCATAGCCCTCGGTGCTCACCGAGTTCGCGCCCCGTGCCGAATTCACGAACCAGCCCAGGCATCTCGCCCAGATGGTGCCCCACAAAGTCGTCGAACTTGAGTTTGCCCAAAAAGCAGATGCCCTGCGAATCTTTGCGCGCTTCTGTAGCAAGCGCCAACTTGTGCGCCATCGCTCGCACCTGCCACACACACATTTGCGTGGCGCGACTCATTCACACGCGCGACACGACGCACACATGATCACGGGCAATAGGGTCGCTCGCACCTCAGACTTGTCGAGGCCGCCGAGCGGAAAACGCGCGTGCGACATTTGGCGCTGATCCATGTTGCAGAGGAAGTAGGTTTGATCTTTGATGCGGTCGGGTGACATGATGAGTTGCGCGCTTCCGTCGTGCTCGTTGATGCGCTGCTGCGCATAGTGACCTGAGGCGATGGCTGTGTGTGTCGTATGTGTGACGTGGCGCATTCATATGTGTGACATGCCTCATTCATGTGTGTGACGTGCCCTGATGGGCGATAGCTGTGTGTGTCATATGTGTGACACGGTGCATTCATATGTGTGACACGACTCTTTCATATGAGTGACATGCCCCACGGAGATGGCTACGTGTGTTGTTTGTGTGACATGACGCATTCGCGTGTGTGACATGATTCATTTATATGTGACGCCCTCCCCCCCCCCCACACCATGACTGCGTGTGTCATATGTGTGTCGTAGGCGTCATACGTGTGACATGACGCTTTCATATGTGTGACGAATATGTACAGCG
>Ga0105054_10011253_pt1 | contig 11181 bp, 14 predicted proteins | sample BON02_FD_78091 | JGI IMG/M metagenome (GOLD analysis project Ga0105054, IMG submission 78091) | Freshwater microbial communities from Lake Bonney liftoff mats and glacier meltwater in Antarctica - BON-02 (megahit assembly) | ecosystem: Environmental > Aquatic > Freshwater > Ice > Glacier... | reverse complement strand
GCAGTTGCGCCTCGTTGAACGGCCCGGTGGTCTGGCCGTTCACGGCGATGAAATAGGCCATCTCGCGCGGTGGCGGTGGTGGCGGCGGCGGTGGTGGGGGTGGGGGTGGTGGGGGTGGTGGGGGTGGTGGCGGAACCACGGTCTCTGGCGTGACGGGTCCGGGGGCCGTGCCGCCGCCGATGCCCACGCCATCGGCTGGACGGGAGATCTGGGCATAACCGGGTGACAGGGCAAGCGCCCCGATCAAAAAAAGTGAAACTGCGGCAACGACCCGCACCGATGTCGTGAAACAAGCCATCGCGCCCTCCAATACAATAAAATTTTAATCCACAGTATCAGCGGATTTCAACTGTGCAACGAAAACTCCATGACAAATGCCGTCAGACCAGCCCGTGCCGTGCGAACAACGCGCGCAGGTCCGCTTCGGGGCGCGCCCCGATATGGCCGATCACCTCGCTCGCCGCGATGCAACCGGCGCGCCCGCAATCCTCGGGGGAATGGCCCGCCGTCAGCGCCCACAGGAACGCACCCGCGAACAGATCGCCCGCACCCGTGGCATCGACCACCGTCACCGGTGTTGCAGGCACATGCCAGCGCTGCCCGCCGCTCAGCACATGGGCGCCGTTCTCGCTGTCGGTGCAGGCCACCATCGCCACCTCGCCCGCCGCCCGGGTCAGTGCAGCGTCGAAATCATCGGTCTCATACATCGACAGCATCTCTGCCCGGTTGCAGAACAGCAGGTCCACATGGTCCTGGATCAGGTCGCGAAACGCGTCGCGGTGGCGCGAGACGCAGAACGGATCGGACAGCGTCAGCGACACGCGCCCCCCCGCCCCCTTGCAGGCCGCGATCGCCTTGGCAAAGGCGGCGTGGCTGTCCGGGCCGTCAAACCGATAGCCCTCAAGGTAAATCCACTCGGCCTCGGCCATCTGGCCCTCGTCGATATCGGAGGGGCTCAGGAATTCGGTCACGCCAAGATAGGTGTTCATTGATCGCTCGCCATCGGGCGTGACCAGAACGATGCAGCGCCCGGTCTCGTCCGGCGCATCGCGCCCGGCCAGCGCCGTTTCGTAATGCACCCCCTGGGCGCGCAGATCATGGGCAAAGATCGCACCCAGCTGGTCATCCTTGACCTTGCCGACATAGGCGGCCCGCCCGCCCAGATGCGCCACCCCGGCAATCGTGTTGGCGGCCGATCCGCCGCTGATCTCCTTGGCCGGGCCGATGCGGGAATACAGTTCGACCCCCCGCGCCATGTCGGTCAGCTGCATGATGCCCTTTTCCACCCCGTTGTCGGCCAGAAAGGCATCGTCGCAGGACGCCAGAACATCCACCATGGCATTGCCGATCCCGACAACCTGAAACGTCTTCATATCGCTTTGTCCTCATAGGTACACAGATCGCGGATCAGACAGACCCCGCAGCGCGGCTTTCGCGCCAGGCACACATAGCGCCCGTGCAGGATCATCCAGTGATGGGCGTGCAGTTGAAATTCTGCAGGAATGTTGTCCTCGATGGCGCGTTCCACGACGTCCACATCGCGCCCAGGCGCAATCCCGCTGCGGTTGCCAAGACGGAAGATGTGGGTGTCCACCGCCTGTGCAGGCATGGCGAACCACATGTTCAGCACCACGTTGGCCGTCTTGCGCCCCACTCCGGGCAAGGATTGCAGCGCGGCGCGCGAACCCGGCACCTGCCCGCCATAGTCCTCGACCAACAGGCGCGACATCCTGATCACGTTCTTCGCCTTGTTGCGGAACAACCCGATGGTCTTGATGTGCTGGGTCACGCCTTCTTCCCCCAGCGCCAGCATCTTTTCCGGCGTGTCGGCGACGGCAAACAGCCCGCGCGTGGCCTTGTTCACACCCGCATCGGTGGCCTGGGCGCTCAGCGCCACGGCAACGACCAGCGTGAAAAGGTTCACATGCTCCAGCTCGCCCTTCGGCTCGGGTTCGGCGGCGTGGAACCGTGCAAAGATCTCGTGGATCACCGGATAGGACAGCTGCTTGGCCATGCCTTCTAATGCCCCCTTGCCCATTTCCTGACAACCCCCTCTTTCTTGCCGAAAATATCCCCGCCGGAGGCTCCGCCGCCCCGATGATGCCTTGCCGCAGGAAACGGATCGCCCCGCCCGCCCCATCGCCCTATCCTGATGCCAATCACCGAAAGGCCCCACCATGACAGACCCCGAGCACAGCTATTACTGGCCCCTCATGCGCCGCGCCATCGAACGGCTGGACGCTGCCGATGGCGGCACCCTGACGCTGGACGACATCGCGCGCGAAATGAACCTGTCGCCCGCCCATTTCCAGCGGGTGTTTTCCCGCTGGGCCGGCATTTCGCCCAAACGATTTCAGCAATACCTGCGGCTTGGCCACGCCAAGACCCTGCTGCGCGAGCGGTTCACCACGCTTGCCACTGCCGATGCGGTGGGTCTGTCGGGCAATTCCCGCCTGCACGACCTGTTCGTCAAATGGGAAGCGATGAGCCCCGGCGATTTCGCCCGCCAGGGCGCGGGGCTGACCATCCTCTGGGGCTGGTTCGAATCGCCCTTCGGACCGGCCCTTGTGATGGGCACCGACAAGGGCATCTGCGGCTTGGGCTTTGCCGCCGAAACGGGCGAGGCGGCTGCGATGGAGGATCTGCTGTCGCGCTGGCCCCGCGCGACGTTTGTCGAAGACCCCGCATTGCTGCGCCCCTTTGTCCTGTCCGCCTTCGGCGCGGCACCCGGCGATGGGCCGACACCGCTGTTCCTGATCGGCGCCCCCTTCCAGATCAAGGTATGGGAGGCGCTGCTGGCCATCCCCACCGGCCATGTCACAACCTATGGCGAAATCGCCCGGGCCATCGGCAGCCCCCGGGCCGTGCGCGCCGTGGGCACCGCCGTGGGGCGCAATCCGGTCAGCTGGCTGATCCCGTGTCACCGGGCACTGCGCAAGACCGGGGGCCTCGGCGGCTATCACTGGGGCCTGCCGCTCAAACGGGCCATGCTGGCGCACGAATCCGCGTCCACAGGGCTTTGATTGTCACGCGAAAGTGCGGCGATGATCCGCCCAGCGCATAATTCCCCTGTGCGCGCAGGCAACCGATGGGTTATGCTGCGCGTTGGAGATGTGAACAATCAGTCGAGGCGTAAAAAAATGACCACATCAAGATATGCTATTTTGACCGCGACGGCAGGCATGCTTGTCCTGACCGCCTGCACCGACCCGATAACGGGCGACCCCAACCGCACCCGCAGCGGGGCACTGACCGGGGCGGCCATCGGCGCCGTTCTGGGCGGCACCCGCGAGAGCGGCAATGACCGTCTGCGCAACGCCGCCGTCGGCGCGGCCATCGGCGCCGCCGGGGGGGCCGTGATCGGCAACATCCTCGACAGGCAGGCGGCCGAATTGCGCGGCGATTTCAGCAATGGACAGATCGACGTCGTGAACACAGGCAACGAACTGGTCGTGCGGATGCCACAGGACATCCTGTTCGCTACAGGCAGTTCAAGCGTGTCGTCGGGCTTGCGGGGCGATCTGGGCGTGCTGGCCGCCAACCTCAACCGCTATCCCAACTCGGTGGTCGAAGTGCAGGGGCATACCGACAACGTCGGGACATCCGCCTTCAACGTCAACCTGTCCCAGCAGCGCGCCCAGGCCGTCACCTCGATCCTGGCCAGCAATGGCGTGTCGCAATCGCGCCTGCGCGCCGTCGGTCTGGGCGAGGATCGCCCGATCGCGTCGAACCTCACCCCCGAGGGGCGCGCCCAGAACCGTCGCGTGGATATCATCATCCGCCCGACCAACTGAGCCAGCCGAGAGTTCTGAAAGGGCCGGGCCATGGCGCCCGGCCTTTTTCGTTGTGCGCCTGCACGGGTGGTCATATGTTCTGACCAATCGCCCCAGGACAGCCCGCCATGCCCTTTGCAAAGGTCCAGCCCGAGAAACTGTCCGGTGCCGTGGTGCGCCAGATCGAACTTCTGATCCTGCGCGGCATCCTGCGCCCCGGCGAACGCCTCCCGTCCGAGCGCGATCTGGCTAACAAGCTGGGCGTCTCGCGCCCGTCGCTGCGCGAAGCGGTGGCCGAGTTGCAGGCGCGCGGCCTGATCGCGGCGCGCGCCAATGCGGGGATCTTCGTGTCCGAAACCCTGAACGCCGCCTTCCCCGAGGCGCTGACCAGGCTGTTCGCCAACCACCCCGAGGCGGTATTCGATTATATCGCCTTTCGCCGCGACATGGAGGGGCTGGCAGCCGAGCGTGCCGCGCGCCATGGCACAGACACCGACCTGCGCCTGATCGACACCCTGCTGACCAAGATGGAAACCGCCCACACGAAACGCGATCCCGCGCTCGAAGCGCAGTTGGACGCCGATTTTCACCTCGCCATCGTCGAGGCCAGCCACAATGTCGTGATGCTGCACATGATGCGCTCGATGTATGCGCTGCTGCGCCAGGGCGTGTTCTACAACCGCCAGATGATGTTCAAACAGCGCACGACCCGCACCACCCTTCTGGAACAGCACCGCGCGATCAACGCCGCCCTGCAGGCCCGCGATCCGGGTTCAGCGCGGGCGGCGGTCGAGGCGCACCTCGGCTTTGTCGAAACCACCCTCGCCGATCAGCAACAGACCGCGCGGAACGAGGCCATCGCCCGCCAGCGGCTGGACCACGAACATGGGCGATAAATCGTTTCGGCAGATGCCTGAACCGTGGCCGATCGCCAATGCTTTGCCACGCTTGACGCTCATGGTACATCGGCGATCGGGACTGTTCCCGAAACTCTTTGGCGGGGCCACGAAAAAGGCCCGGCGCTGTGCAGCCCGGGCCCATCGTCTCTGTCTTCCGCGCCTGCTCAGTGCAGCTTGGCTTCGACCGTCTTGATCGACTGGTCGATCAGAGCGGCGGCGCGGGCGCCATCCATATCCTTGGCCAGCACATCCGCAGCGGCAGCCACGGCAACCCGGATCGCACGGTCGCGCACATCCTTCACCGCGCTGGCCTGCGCCGCTTCGATCTGCTCTTCGGCGGCTTTCAGGCGTCGCGCGATCGACACCTCAAGGTCGCTGCGGGCCTTGGCGGCGGCGGCTTCGGCCTCTTCCCTGGCCAGGGCGACGATGCGCTCGGCCTGGGTCTTCACCTCGGCCTGCTTGCGGTCATAGGACGCCAGCAGCGTCTGCGCCTCTTCACGCAGGGCGCGCGCCTCGTTCAGGTTCGATTGGATGCCCTCGGCCCGCTTGTCCAGCAGGCCAAGGACGGTGCCCGGCACCTTGAAATAGACCAGCACCCCGATGAACAGGACAAAGGCGATCATCACCACGAAGTCGCTGTTGCCCAGCGAAAAGAACGGCCCCGTCGCGGCCAGCGCGGGGCTGGCAAGCAGGGTCGCGGCAAGAACGGTCAGGTTGCGCATGGCTTTATCCCTTCAGCCGGGCGAGGACGGCGCCATCGACACTGGCCTGATCGGAATTGCCCCCGAAGGCCGAAACGATGGCCAAGGCAGTGTCTTTCGCCACCGCTTCGATGCTTTCCATGGCACCGGCGCGGATCTCGTTGATCGCCTTTTCCGACTCGGCAGCCCTTGCCGCGATTTCGGCGTCGGCTTTCTGGATGGCGACATCCAGATCGGCCTGAATGTCGGCCTTGGCGGCGACAACGATCTTGCCCGCCTCGACGCGGGCATCGGCCAGCGCCTTGTCATAGGCCTTTTCCGCCTCGACCGCCATCAGCTTCAGTTCTTCGGCGGCGGCGATGTCATTGGTGATGGTGCCCTGACGTTCTGCCAGAACCGCACCGATGCGGGGCAGGGCGATGCGTGACAGGATGTAATAGATCGCCAACAATGTCACGACCAACCAGAATATCTGGTTCGGGAATGTGCTGAAGTCCAGCTGGGGCATACCAGCCTCGACCTCTTGCGCAACTGTTTCGGTCGCCATGACGTCCCCCTTGGACCTTGAAAATCAAACCGGGCGGGGGGCGCGCCCCCACCCGGCCGTAAGGATCAAGCCGGATCAGACAGCGAACATCAGCAGCAGCGCCACGAGGAACGAAAAAATTCCCAGCGCTTCGGCGAATGCGATGCCGATGAACAGGGTCGCGGTCTGGCCAGCGGCAGCCGACGGGTTGCGCAACGCGCCCGCCAGGAAGTTGCCGGCAACGTGGCCCACACCGATAGCGGCAGCGCCCGAACCGATGGCAGCCAGGCCGGCGCCGATGAATTGACCCATTTGTGCGATATCGCCTTCCATGTCTTCTCTCCTTGCAATGGAATTACTGTTGTCTTGTCAGACGGGAAACCCCGTCAGTGGTAACGTGAGGCGGGACAGGCCCACCGAAACTTAGTGGTGCGGATGCAGCGCGTCCTTGAGGTACACGCAAGTCAGGATCGTGAACACATAGGCCTGGATGAACGACACCAGCACCTCAAGCGCGTAAACCCCAACCATCCCGAAAATCGCCAGGGGTGCCACGGCGCCCACGGCGGCAAAGCCTGCGAACACCTTGATCACCGCGTGACCGGCCATGATGTTGCCCGCCAGACGAATGGAGTGGCTGACCGGGCGCACGAAATATGAGATCAGCTCGATGATCGCCAGAACCGGGCGCAGGGCCAAAGGCGCGCTGGACACCCAGAACATCCCCAGAAACGCGGTGCCGTTCTTGACGAAACCCAGGATCGTCACGGTAAAGAACACCGCCAAAGCCAGAACCGCCGTCACCGCGATATGGCTGGTGGTCGTGAACGACATCGGGATCAGACCCAGGAAATTGGCGCAGACGATGAACAAAAACAGCGTCATGATATAGGGGAAATAGCGCAAGCCATCTTTGCCCGCCACATCCTCGACCATCTTGTGGATAAAGCCATAGGCAAGTTCGGCCACCGATTGGCCACGGCCCGGCACAATGGCGCGCCCACGGGTCGTCATGACCATCAACAGCAGCACCGCAACAACCGACAGCGCCAGCCACAGGGTAACGTTGGTGATGGTGAACATGCCCACCGGCCCATCGCTAAACAGCGGCTTGACGATGAACTGATCCATGGGGTGAATGCTCAGCCCACCTTCGCCCGTTTCTGCCATGTCTAGCCCCTCTTCTCATCCTCGGTCGGGCCTGTGCCCGCCGCGCGCATTGCTTCGTCCTGCAGCTCTTTCGCCGTGCGCATCATCGTTTTGACGCCGGCGGCCAGACCCAAGCCCGTAAAGATCAGCATGAAGATCGGCAGGGTGCCAAACACCGCGTCCAAACCGTATCCAATGCCAAAACCGATCCCAAGACCGGCCACAAGTTCGATCACCATCCGCCAGGCCGTGTTGGCCGTCGAATAGTGTTGGTCCGCACGCGGGGGCTGCGCGTTCGCCTGCTTCGCGGCTGCGATCCGGTCTTCCAGCGCCTTCAGACGCTCGGCTTCCAGATCATCGGCCACGGCGCACCCCCTTGGACGGACTGGCGGACTTTAGAAATCCGCAAGCCCCAAGTCAAGCAGATGCCGCGATGCGGCAAGTGCTGGTCAACAGTATGATCTTAAACGGCAAAGTTCGTAACCTGCTCGCATCGCACAAAGCGCCGCAGGGCCTTTTGCATGCGAAAGGGCACCATCCGAATATTCAACCAAACGGTTGACGATTGACGAAGGCGCTGGCACATCAGCGTCATGACTCCCACGCTCGACACCATTTTCGCCGCCCTTGCCGATCCGACGCGCCGCGCGATCCTGTCGATGCTGCTTGAGGATGACATGGCCGTCACCGATGTGGCCGACCCGTTTGCCATGTCGCTGGCCGCGATCTCGAAGCATCTGGGGGTGCTGGCGGCGGCAGGGCTGATCTCCCAGGAAAAGCGCGGACGCGTCAAGTGGTGCAAACTGGAACCCGACGCCCTGTGCGATGCGTCGATCTGGATGCAGGCGTTCGGCCAGTTCGAGGCGGTCAATCTTGATGCGTTCGAGCGGTTCCTCGTGGCCGAACTTGCTTCGCCCGACGATCCGACGATGCCCTGAGCCAACGGGCGGACATCCGGCCCGGATAACAGGGGATTGCGCGAAAGCGAAACGGCGCCCCTTGCAGGGCGCCGCTTTTCCGAAACGATGATCGTGCAGAGAACGGAAGGCTTAGTTGCCGCTGCCGGAACCGAAACCGTTCGCAACCGTACCTGCCGCCGTCGTGGTCGTCGTCGCAGTGCCGCCACCGCCACCGCCCAGCGCCCCGATGATCACGACAGCGCCCAGAATGGCCGCAGCCACACCGGCTCCGCCAAGGGTGCCTAAGCCCACAGTGGCACCCGGCACACCGCCGAAGTCGGCAGGGTTGCACGGCTCGATCGTAACTTCGACGCGGCGGTTCAACTGATTCGGTCCCGTATCGGCGACAATCAGATTGGTCTCACCGAAACCCGTCGAATTGACGACCGTGATCGAAGTGCCCTGCGTCAGGTAGTTTGAAACGGTCGCGGCGCGGCGCTCCGACAGCCGCTGATTCGAAGCATCCGAACCGACCGCATCGGTGTAACCGGCCAGATTGACGGTGGCGTTGCTGTACTTGGTGCGAATCACTTCCAGCAGACCACGGTTGGTGGCCGACACCGCCGCGCTGCCGAAATCGAACGGCAAGGCGACAACGCAGGTTTCGGCCGAAGCCACTGAAGCGGACAGTCCAAATGCAAACACACCGGCTGCGGCGGTAGAGACGACGTTTGAAATCTTCATGGTATCCTCACCAAAATTATCGGGTTGACCCTCGTAAATCACGTTACGCGAAAAACTACCACAAGTTTAGACCATCTTGAAGCGGACGCCAGCACCTTAGGCTTATTTCAGGGCGCAACTGCCTTCTTTTTCTTCAAAACCCGACGGATTGCAAGTCACCTCGGCAATATCCCGCCAGAAAGTGCGCCATCGGGCCACGATGCGTGCTTGCCCGGCCCTAAACGACCCATCCCTTGGCCGCCTCTTTCAGATAGACCAGAAAGCTCTGCACCTTCATCGTCCGGTGCAGATCGACATGGGTGACAAGCCACATCGGGGCCTCCCATTCGGCGCGCGGCGGCATCACCTGCTGCAAATCGGGCAGCGCTGGTGCCTCGGACGTCGAAACAAAGCCCAGGCCCGCCCCGGCCAGCATCGCATCGCGCAAGGCCCGCCCGTCCGTGGCGCGCCAGGTGATGCAGGACGGTGGCACAGCCCCGAACAGCCAGCGATAGAAGGGCGCCCGCGATTCGCGGTTGTCGATGGCCACAAAGCGATGATCCGCCAGATCGGCATCGTTCTGCGGCCTGCCGTGGCGGCGCAGATATGCGGTGCTGCCATAGAGTGCGAATCGGTCGGCCAGGAACGGCTGAACGACATTGTCCGCCTCTTCGGGCGCCGCGCCGGCGCGAATCGCCACATGGGCCTCGCCGAATTCCAGGCGGAACAACCGATCGTCCGTCAGGAACCGCACCGTCAACCCCGGATGTTCGGCCTGGAAGGCCACCAGAACCGGCGTCAGCAGATGCGACAGCCCCGGAATCGATGTCACCACCAGTTCGCCCATCACCGCCGCGCCCCGTCCACGGATGCGCCCCGCCAGCTGGGTGAACTGATCGGCGGTCGCCTGCGCCACCAGCAGCAGATCGGCCCCCGCCTCGGTGGCGGTATAGCCCCGGGCATGGCGCTGAAACAGCTTGACGCCCAGTTGCGCCTCCAGCGCGTCGATATGGCGGATCACCGTGGCATGATGAACGCCCAGCGCCTCGGCCGCGCCGCTGACCGTGCCCATCCGCGCCACATGATAGGCGGTGCGCACCTCGTCCCAGGTGTCTATCGTCATGTCTGCCAGGTCGCGTTGATCATCGCGGCAATTGACGGCATTTCGCACAACCTTGCAAGCGGCGCGCATCCCGCCCCGCCCATTGCCGCGCGCCCCTGGGGCACCGTGCAAACCATTCGTCAGCCGCACGGCCCGTCTCGGGCCGACCGGCCCAGGGGCCAACCGAACCCCTCGCCTTCTGTTCCTTTTTGCACAGCATGCCTGCGTTATCGAGAATTGATGTGCGCATGTGCGGAGACAATATCCGCTGTGACAACATGCCCGAAAAGGAACGCCCCATGTCCCGCATCCTGCGCATCGACGCCTCTGCCCGCACCACGGGTTCCATCACTCGCGATCTGACCGACCGCATCGTTGCCCGTCTGGGCGGCGCCGTCACCGCCCGCGATCTTGCGACGCCCCTGCCCCTGATCGACGCCGACTGGGTCGCCGCCAATTTCACCCCCGCAGGCAAGCGCAGCCCCGAACAGGCCGCCGCCCTCGCCCTGTCCGACACGCTGGTCGCAGAACTGAGCCTGGCCGACACGATTGTCATCGGCGTGCCGGTCTACAACTTCGCAGTGCCCGCCGCGCTGAAGGCCTGGACCGATCTGGTGGTTCGCGCGGGCGTCACCTTCCGCTATTGCGAAACCGGTCCCGAAGGGCTGCTTGTCGGCAAGCGCGCGATCCTTGCAATGGCCTCGGGCGGAACGCAGGCCGGGTCGGACATCGATTTTGCCACCGGCTACATGCGCCACATCCTCGGCTTCATGGGCACCGCCGACGTGCAGATGATCGCCGTCGACGGCATGTCTGTTGACCCCGAGGGCACCCTGAAGGCGGCCCATGGCGCGATCGAGGCAATGCAACAGGCAGCCTGACCCTTGACTCCCCGGGGCGCGCGGCCTAATCCCGCGCAACTCCGGGAGCATGCCATGTCTTCCGGTCCCCGCCCCATGGCAGGGATCGCCCCCCACCAGCGCGTTGCGCCCGTGGGGGCAGTGGCGTTTTGGGCATCGCCCCGTTTGAAGTCAGACCGATCAGCCCCCACATCCGGGGCATACCGAAACCGCCCGCAAAGGACCGCGTGCCATGTTTGAAAATCTGTCAGAACGCCTGAGCGGCGTGTTCGACCGGCTCACCAAACAGGGTGCCCTGTCCGACGACGATGTGAAAACCGCCCTGCGCGAGGTTCGGGTTGCGTTGCTTGAGGCGGATGTGTCCTTGTCCGTGGCGCGCGATTTCGTGGCGGCCGTGCAGGCCAAGGCCACCGGCCAGTCGGTAACGAAGTCGGTCACGCCGGGCCAGCAGGTCGTGAAGATCGTGCATGACGAGTTGGTGCATGTGCTGGCAGGGGATGAGGAAAACCCGGGCAGCCTGCGCATCGACAACCCGCCCGCCGCGATCCT
>Ga0105054_10011251_pt1 | contig 11184 bp, 11 predicted proteins | sample BON02_FD_78091 | JGI IMG/M metagenome (GOLD analysis project Ga0105054, IMG submission 78091) | Freshwater microbial communities from Lake Bonney liftoff mats and glacier meltwater in Antarctica - BON-02 (megahit assembly) | ecosystem: Environmental > Aquatic > Freshwater > Ice > Glacier... | reverse complement strand
TCCGCCCCCCTCGCCTCCACCACCTGCGCCTCTACCACCTTCGCCTCCGCCCCCCTCGCCTCCGCCCCCCTCGCCTCCACCCCCAAGCCCGCCGGCCGGCCTGCGCGGCGACCCGCACATGACCTTTGCGCACGGCGGCCGAGCCGACTTCCGGGGCTGCCACGCCTGCTACTTCAACCTGCTCAGCACGAACGACCTCGTCGTCAACGCCCACATGTCGAACGCCACCTTCATGCTCGACGGCAGCGAGTCGTGCCGGACATGCAGCTCAGGGCGCTCACGGTCGCAGAGGCGGCGCAGCAGCTGGACACGTCCAAGGCGACTGTCAATTTGATGCTTGCGCAGATGCAAACCATCGTATCCCGGGGTGTTGCGCATAGCCAGTGCGCGATGTGCCTCCGATTCCCGGATGGCGAAGTGCTGAGCGACGTGGTCCGCGTGAGGCGGCGCACCAAGTGCTGAAATCGGGGGCGCGTGGACATTTCTCATTTTTTTACCCATGCTTTTCAGCACTCTTTGCTGGTATCGTCAAAAAAACAACAACTCCCTCAGTAACTCCCTCAGTAACTCCCTCAATAACTCCCTCAATAACTCAATAACTCCCTCAATACCTCAATCACTCCCGCAATAACTCAATAACTCCCGCAATGCCTCAATCACTCCCGCAATGCCTCAATCACTCCCGGCAATAATTCAATAACTCACTCACTCAACACGTCACATAATGCGGACGAGGATGATGCAACCGAGCGCGACCCATGTGGGAACAAACCACAGGTACCGGTCCCACACCACCCCGTGCTGCGGCGGCAGCCGGAGCAGCACGAACAGGAGCGTGACGCAGATGATGTGCCACACGTGACCGAGGATCCACGTCAGCTTGCCCAACAGAAGGCTGCGCTTCTCATTCCCGAGCACTTCCCTGGCGAAGAGCGACGCGTCCGAGTCGGGGTGCACGCGCCGGATGGTGTCGTCGTGCACGTCGTCCAGCGAGTGCACCATGAGCGCCGAGCCTACCAGCAGGGGCGAGACCCACCCGATGGGGGACGAGACGCCTGGGCGAAGGGAGGCCACCGCCCCCGTTAAGGCCCACCAGCACAGCAGCAGCGCGTCCAGCCACAGCCGCCGACGCCGACCCGCCACGTACGCGGCGAACAGCATCAGGACGCTGGCAAGCCAGGTGACCGCCACGTCAATCCCCGGGACACCGGACCCGACCAGGATGAACCCGCCCAGCAGGGACTCGCCCAGGTACCCCGCGGGGGCGATGACGGCGATCTGCATCTTCTGGGCCAACCGGCCCCTCCCGCCAAGAAGCAGATGCACGGCGCCTCCCTCCATCGCGTTCACGGCCAGCCCCACCACCGGAGTGCAGGTGAGCAGTGCCGCAACCGCGTGACCGAACTCGTGGATCACCACCCCAAATATGCGGACGAAGCGGAGCGAGTCTCGGCGAGGCAGTGATAGCGCAACGAAGGCGTACAGCGCCGGGTAGGTGAGCAGGAACAGCTGCTGCAGGACCGACAGCATGTTTTGTACTTAACTGGGAAGATATTTTTGGCTGCACATCCCACTGGAAAAATATCGATGAGTCGCATCACAGAGCGGCGGCTGTTCTCTTATTTTTTGTTAAATCACTCAGCTTGACGACGGGGCGATCAATCTGCTTGGCAAGCCGGATGAGGCCGGCTTTGTTGGCAGGGCCCGGGTTCTTGCCCGCGCGGATGAGGATCTTTTGCAGACCCTGAACCGTGATATCTTTTCCAATGTCGTACGGGAAGTTCACCTCGGCGTCTGCGGCCGCGCTCGCCGGCAAGATCTTGGCACCGCTGATTGACGAGAGCGCAGTGCTGAATTGCATGCGCAGGTCGCGCGCAATCTTGACATCGTCCAGAAAGTAACCGACCTGCCGGAGCGTCATACCGGCGCACTGCTGGAGGAGCCCAATGATGTATTTGAACAGGGGCACCAGCACGATGTGCGCGGCTGCCAACGCGGCCGACGCGGTCGACACCACTGCAGCACCCGACTCTAGGCTAGTGAATGCCTCTCTCAACATTCTCAGCAGCCTGCCATGGGCAACCCCGCGTGCGAACATTTCCTGCGGAGCTGTGGCGCTTGTCACAACTGCGACGATGCTTTCTCCGAATACTGCGATCACGTTTGACAGTGTTATTGCCACGCCCTGTGAGATGAACACCACCGCTGCGGTCTTGATCAGCACCGCAACGGCGTAGTATCGATCGTACGCGCAGAGTGCGTCAGTCGACTCGCCTGGATATTCGCGCTTCATTCGGTTCGCGCACGACTCTAACAGCCTCCGGCGCCCCGGTTCTTTGGGTTCCCTTGGGGTGTGGGTGCCGTCATTCGCATCCGAGGCGCTCCCCTTGCCGCTGCCCTGCGACTTCGGAGAAGGACGCATTGTCAGTCTGTATCAATACTCAGAATTATTTCCTCGTGTGTGAAAAGTGAAATTCCCCCAATTTTCATATAATATCCGGTGCAGTCGGGCCTCACCGAGGCGGGCGCGAGGGAAGCAGAGCTCCATGTGTTCGGCTGCACCCCAGCGGCGACTTTCAGGCGCGTACGGTAACCACGGAGAGATGTGGCCGGACCTGCACCACCCCAGCGTGCTCATCTTCCTGACGGCGCTCGTGGTGGCCATCGTGAGCTCGGTCCGCCGGTCCCTCTTCGCCCGGTCGCGCCCGCTGGCCCTCGACGTGCACAACACCATCCTCGTGGCCATCGTGCTGGATCCGTCCTCCACCCGGTCCAGCATCGACGAGATCTTCCGGGCGGCCGACATGCCGGCGCGGGTGCGCGTGGCGGCGTACTGCCACGCGGGCGAGCCCCTGTTCTCGCCGGTGCACCAGCAGCACGTCCGGGTGGCCCGGCACATGCGGCGGACCATGACGCCCTTCTCGGCCGCCCGCGCCCGCGCCTGGCTGACCCAGCACCTCTGGCGGTCGGAGCAGTTCACGCTGCTGTGCCCTGCCGGGGCGCAGCTGTGCAACTCGTGGGACACGCTCCTGGTGGACATGCTGCAGCGGCACCCGCCCGACTCCATCCTCACCACCCACTGCCACGCGGCGGACGTGACGGCCGGGCCGCGCGACGTCCTCCCCCGCTTCCTGTGCCTCGGCGGCATGCGCGGAGCCCGCATCGAGCTGAATTCGCGGCCGGTGGCGGCGGCGCTGGCGGAAGGGGAGCTGATCCCGTCGCTCTTCTGGTCGCCTTCCTTCAGCTTCTGCGAGTCGGACGCGCTGCAGCGCTGCCCGCTCGCCACGGGGGCGTCCGACGGGATGGAGGCCACGCTCAACTCCATCCGGCTGTACACGCACGGCTACTCGTTCTACGCGCCGTCCCGGACAGTCGCGTGGTGCGGCGAGCCGGCCGACCCGGCGCCCGCGGCCCGGAAGAAGGCGGGGGCCGACGCGGTCGTCCCCCCGCCGGGCACCGTGCGCACCCTCCGGCAGTTCGAGGAGTTCGCCGGGGTGTCGTTCGCCACGTCCACCGCGACCACCCGCTCCCGCACGGGTCTCACCCAGGCGGCCGGGGTGCCCGAGTGCACGGTCAAGTACGGGTCGCTCGAGAACACCCGGGCAGCGCTGAGGATGGAGTGAAAAAAATTCCAGCGGAGGGGGCGCGACGTCGCCGTGCGCGGGGCGCTGCTCACTGTGAGTGCCAAAAATATTTTCGCACTCTACCCGTAAACACATACAATGTACCGCACCCCGTGGCTGCTCTTCTTCCTGGCAACCGCCTTCGCCACGAACGTCACCGCCACCTCGGCCCCCACAAACGGCACGGCCACCTCGGCTTGCGACCCGGACAGCACCATCTTTGCCCTGTGCGACGGGTGGTCCATCGCGGCCATCGTGATGTTCGGCATCCTGGCCCTGCTGATCGTGGTGCGAATCATCACGTCGTACGTGCAGTGCGACTGCGCCGGCAAGGATGAGGACAAGGAGGAGCCGCCGGCCCCGCCCCCGCCTGTGCTCGTGGCGGCCAATATGCCTAGGAGTCGGAAAGATCTCCGCGTGTAAGTGTGCCGGCCGGTCGGTGACGAAGTGCAGACGCGCAAACGACTTCGACCCCCGCATCGCTGGACTCCACGGAGCGCTCGCAAAGCCCCCCCCCCCCCACGCCCCCTTGTGCCTTCTTTTTTGTCGGGAGGAGCGGGAGTGTGGGTGCGTGCATCCCTTTGCAGACCCTCGTTCAGCCGCGAGCCGCTCCGGGCAGCTTGACGACAGCCTCCCCGTCCTCCAGCACGCCCACGAAGGAGTGCCGGTCGTCCAGATCCCACAGGGCGTGGTGCTCGTCCGAGAACGGGGGCTTGATCAGGTCGTGCCAGTTGTCTCCGATGTTGGCCACGACCGACACTCCGAACCGCTGCTCGATGTCCTTGCGGCACTGGCTCTTGAACTCCGCCAGGTTGGGTATGGTCGGCCGGACGGCGCCTGGGCGCAGGTACATGGCGCGGACCCCCTCGGCGCCGATGTCCCGCAGCAGCGCCCGCAGCACCTTCCGGCCGTCCTCGAAGTCGAGGCGCGCCGTGACGATGAAGCACTGGATCGAGCGCGCGTGGCAGTGCCGGTAGAACTCGCACACGCTCGGGATGGGCACCTGCACCACTGGGTTATCCCGGCTGGGCTCCACCAGCGTGTGGTCGACGTCGAAGACCACAGCCGCGTTCGGGCGGTTCCGCGACTGCAGGTTCACCCAGCCGCGCATCCACTTCATCGCCCGGCTCCGGCGCTCCTCGTCGGTGTCGGCGACGCCGGTCCCCGCGATGGAGACAGTGCTCAGCGCTCGCACCGGGAGCATCTGCTCAAGCTTTGGTTACACTGGCTCTGGTATTTTTTTGCACACAGGGGCGCCTTGATACGGCTTTCAAAAATTTAACTCCCCGATGCAAAACGCGGACTTTCAGACGGACCACCCGTCACAAAGACCGGCACGCACCCAGTGGGGCTTGGATGACCGAGAAACACTTGAGAGAATCAAAACTCTTGCTTACGGGTTCCAGATGTGAACTAGATTTGTCCAGGTGCACATATTACACGCACGATTCGCGAGCGAATCGCACAAGACCTGACGAGGGCGGCACTACTCCGCCCGCGACAGCGCGTCCCAGTGGGCGGCGGCGGAACTGATGATACGCTGCCGCTCCGAGTCAGTCGGTGATCTCCGGGTACGAGGCGGAGGCCGCAGTGCAGTACGCCGGGGCTCCGCGGCCTGGAGTGGGGGTGGGGGTGGGGGTGGTTAGTACGACGACCAAAATGAAACGAGGTTGTGCGTGTGTGTGAAATACCGCCGCCCCACATGCACACCTGTGGCAGCACCGATATGATCCCGCATGCCACTGCCAGCGCGGGCAGCGTGGACCCCTGCTTGTTGCGCGCTTCCGTGTCGGCGCCGGCCTTCAGCAGAAGCGCTGCGCACGCCAGGTGATGGCCCGCCATCGCCAGAAGCAGCGCCGTGTTGCCGCGCGCGTCTCTGACCTCCGTGTCCGCCCGCGCCATCAGCAGCAGCAGCACCAACTCGACGTGACCGCGAGCCGCCGCCGTCCCCAGTGCGGTGAGCCCGCTCAGGTTGCGCGCGTCCACTTCCGCCTTGGCCCGCAGCAGCGTCTGCGCGCAGCCGGTGTGCCGGCATGCGGCCGATTTGAGGAGCGCCGTTTCGCCGTTCCGGTTGCGCGTGCGCATGTCCGCGCCATGCGCCACGAGCGCCTGCACGCACGCCACGCTGCCCCCCATCGCCGCCGCCAGGAGCGCCGTGTCATGGCGGCGGTCGCACTCCTCCGGGCGCGCACCGGCGCGGAGCAGGATGCCGACGCACCGCGCATGGCCCGCCTCCGCCGCCGCGGACAGCGCCGTCTTGTCGCACCTCGAGTTGCTGTCGGTGCCAGCCCGCAGCACGGCCTCCACGCACTCGGCCTCTCCGCAGCCGGCGGCCAGCACGAGCGCATTCCCGGCTTCGGTCCCTCCCCGGGCGGAGCAGGCGCCGGCCGCGAGCAGCAGGCCGACGCACGCCGGGTGGCCGCACATCGCCGCGACCGCCAGCGCCGTGTGCCCGCACGCGTTGCGCGCGTCCAGGCGCGCATTGGCGCCGAGCAGGACCTGCACACACTGGATGTGGCCGCGCGTGGCCGCCACGGTCAGCGCGGTGCCATGCGGGCCAAGAGCGTCCACGGCCGCGCGGGCGCGCAGCAGCATGCGCACGCATCCGATGTGCCCGGCCTCGGCCGCCGCCAGAAGCGCCGTGGCGCCGTCCGGGTCGCGCGCCTTCCGGTCCGCGCCAGCAAGCAGCAGGGCCCGAACACAGTACACGTGGCCGCACCGGGCGGCCGCCGTGAGCGCTGTGCCGCGCGCTTTCCGCGCCTCCTTGTGCGCTCGCGCCCGCAGCAGCGCCTCCAGGCAGGCCACGTGCCCGCGCGCGGCCGCCACCGCCAGCGCAGTGTATCCGAGGCGGTTGCGCACCTCCGTGTCGGCGCCAGCCAGCAGCAGCAGGCCCACGCAGTCGGGGTGGCCTATCGCTGCGAGGAGCGGCGTGCCGTCATCCGGGGTGCGCGCGGCCTGCTCGGCGCCGTGCGCCAGGAGAGCGCGGATGCACTCCAAGTGGCCTCCTGCTGCCGCCGCGATGAGCGGCGTGTGCCCACGAACGCTGCGCGACTTCGTGTCGGCGCCGGCACGCAGCAGGGCCCGGACGGAGTCGGCTTGCCCCCGTGCAGACGCCACCTGCAGCGCGGCGTCCCGGTTGCCTGCGTGGTTGCGCAGCAGCGCCTGCAAGAGCGACTGCAGCCGCGTGGCCCGGGCGGCCTCCACCGAATCGGCACCTCCGACGACATCGTCTGCCGTCGACGGCGCTCCCTCCGGCGCTCCCTCCGCAGGCGCCCCGTCGGTGCGGCCTGAGCCGCGCGGGGCGGCCTCGCCCGTGCCGGCGTCGCATGCGAGCAGCGGCGCGGATCTTGCTCGGGCTGCTGCACAGGGATCCGTCGATCGGCGGGGCGCGTCCTCGCCGTCTTCCGCCCGAGGCTGCTGCGTGTCCTCGCACGGGTCGCCCCGCCGGAGCGCAGCGTCTTCTGGCAGGCCCCAGCCACTGGTGTCCCCTGTCGGCGTCGGCGACGCTGGACCGCCGAGTGAAGCCCTGCGCTCCGGGGACGCTGGGTCGTCTTGGAGCCCGACCTCGGTCAGGACGCGCCCCTTGTGCAAGCTGACCTCCGGATCGCCGTTATCATGCGCCAATCGGACATCGGCATCCAAATGGCGCGGCCTTGACGACATCACAGAATATATCCAGACGTTCGGCACATCGATAAGGGTTCGATTTGTTCGGAACGTAGCCAAATCTCGTTTCACCCTGAAACCTTCCACGAAATGTTTTTTCGCATTAAAGTGCTTGCCAAAAAAGAGGCGCCACCTTGCTGCCGTTATCTGCCGTGAAAACTCCCGGATGCTCCGGAGCGCCACTCGATCGCGCCCCGCTGGGAGCCGACCTGCTGCCCGGGTGCTCACTATCCGGGAGAGTGAGCACCCTCCGACATCCTTAGCTAGCCGCCCCCCCCCCAGTCCACTATTATTAAGAAGTTTATCTCTTAAGCGACGATATGAAGCACATCCGAAGGTGCTTCACATCGACAGTGAACCGGCCGCGATTAAGAGTCACTGGGGCTATGAGAGTTGGGTAGGAACCCCAATACACGTGAGGTGGCTCATGGCCAGAGCGCTACCGCGGGCGCAGCACCTCCGAAGGTGCTTCGGCGCTTAAGAGATACAATAAAAAAACATCACAAGTCTGGATGGCGCGCCACAAAAACCAGTGCATGACTGAAAAGACACACCCCGATGCCATCTTCATGCCACGCCGTTGCCACTCACCAGGTCAACGGTCCGACCGTCTTCTCCACTGAGCAGGAGGCCACCGCGCACTGCGCGCAGGCAGTCACCTGCATGTACAGGGGCAACTCGTCGCCGCCAGTCTACATTTGCGGGAAGGAGGGAGAGGAAGCGGTGCAGTACGTGCACGAGACGGTCCGCAGCTCCCGATTCGCGCGGACGTGCAACCGGGACGACTGCAACTGAGACCTGACCCCCTCATCCCGTGAACGTGTGAACGTGTGAACGTGTGAACCTAGATCCTCACCACCGGTTTCCTGGCGGCCGCACGCGCCGCGCCTCCGGCGGCAGAGATCGGGCGCGGCGCGGGGGCGGCTCCACCGGCCGGCGCAGCGTCACGAGGCTCACGGTCCCCTTGCCGTGGGAGACCGTCTCGGCGGAGGCGACTGGGTGCCCGAAGGCAGAGATAGCGCCGTCCTCCCCCACGGCGAACTTGGAGAGGACCGTCGCGACGACCGCGGCCAGCGTCGCCGCGGCGACCGGTTTGTGCCTCTTCGCGGCGTGATATGGGGCCGCATGCGCAGAGCCCACCCCGGTGTCTTCCACCTGGATGGTGTCGTCCACGCAGATGGAGTCGTCCGAGCAGAAGGGGTCGTCCACAGAGATTGAGTCGTACATCTGGACCATGACCATTGTCGATGCGAGGAGGGTTTGCGGAACCCGTTTGGAAGCAAACAGTTGACTTGGTGGAAAAATATGCGCTTAATTCACGTGCACTTGAAAAACACAGGCACCGCCATTAACAAGGTGTTTTTGAGAAATTGTTAAAATTTTGACCTCCATGTCAGTTTGCAGGGCGCAAAACCCCAGGGCATCCACTCCTTTTCAGCACACTCCGTCCGCTCCGACATGTCTACCTGCCCGATTTCCCAGTTCTCCACGGATCTCCTCGAGTACAAGGCCCTCCGCAAGCCGGTCAAGGGCACCGCGAAGATGGCCTACGTCAGCACGGTCCCCGGGTCGCAGGACCCGGCCGACAAGATCCGGCTGCAGCTGTCGGAGGTCGTCCAGGGCGAAGGGTGCGACCTGCAGAACATCATCTTCTCGCTGACCCGCCCGCCAAGCGTGGGCCCCGAAGTCTTGCGCTGGCCGCTCGACCTGTCCGTGCAGCCCGGCTCCCCCCTGCACACGGCGCTGCTGGCCCTCGACGAGAAGAACATCCGCGCCGGCGTCCAGAACTCGGAGGAGTGGTTCGGCCGCCCCTTCACCCAGGAGGTCATCGCGAGCATGTACTCGCCGCTGCTCAAGACGCGCGACGACGGCACGCTGTTCATGAAGGCCAAGGTCAACATCGGCGCGGAAGGCGAGTTCGGCGCGCCGGTCGGACCCGACCGCAGCACCAAGGTCTGGCTCGCGGGCGACCCGTCGGATGGCTGCCTGTCGCCCAAGGAGGGCAAGTGGCCAGCGTGCCGCTCCGCTTCAGCTCGCGGAACGGGGAGACGAGCATCGGGTTCCGCCGCGCCTCGGGGTCCTCCGCCGGGAACCAGTACGCCACGCTGTGCCAGCTGTTGTCGAACAGGAGCTTGACCCGCATGCAGTTGCGCCGGGGGTGCCGGAAGTCCAGCGCGCCGGCCGGCAGGTCGGCGGGGGGCAGCCCCGTTGTGCGCAGGCCTCGCCAGGTGTCGGGCAGGCCGCAGCACCAGAGGCAGATGCCGCCCAGGTGGGCGAGTGACACGGGGTGGTCCCGCCGCTCGCCGTGGAGCTGGTTGGCCCGCTTGACCAGCGCGAACGTCCGGAGGTTGGACTCCCAGGGCATCCCGCAGACGGAGCCGTGCTCCAGGATGCCGGAGCCCTGCGTGGCGAGCAGCACGACGGCGGTCCGCTGCAGGCAGCCCGCCCGCCGCAGCAGCGTGACGACCCGGCCCACCTGCCCGTCCAGCTGGACCAGGTGGGCCCACGCGGCGTTGTGGGCCGACAGCGCCATGCTGACGAGGGTCCCGTTGGCCGGGTTCTCGCCGAAGAACCGCCTCGCCGCCTTCCGGCACTCGGGCACCTGGTGGGCCCTGGACCCCGGCGTGCGGGCGTCGTCCTGCACCACGCTGAGCGGCAGGTACAGGCTCATGTCCGACGTGCTCTGGTACAGGTCGCCCTCCTGCTGGCGCCCGTGCACGGCCTGGGCACCCGAGCAGCCGGAGCAGCTCAGCAGCAGCGCGCGGGGCGGGCCCTCCGGCAGCCACTGCTGCAGCCGGTCCATGGCGCGGGCCAGCACGGCCTCGTCCCGCGCCGCACAGGAGGTGGTGTCCCGGGCCGGGGGTGCGTCGGGGTCGTGCAGCCGCCACGCCTCGAGGCGCGGGTCCGCCGAGTCGGTGCACAGCTCCGTCGAGTAGCCGTGCGCGCCGAGCGCCTCCAGCAGCGTTCGGTGCGGCAGGGTTCCCTCCTCCTCGCCCCAGAGCTGGCAGGTTGAGAAGGCGTGCAGGAAGCTGGTGGCCGGCTCGGCGTGCGTGCAGGCCATTCGCGGGAAGAAGGTGCTGGTGTCGCGCAGCTCGCGCAGGTGCGGCAGCTGCGCGAACGCCTGCTCGATGAGCGCGCTCGGGACACCCCTCGCCACGTGGAAGACGAGGATGTGAGGCTTCTTCTCCGAATCCATCTCCATCTGTTCAGCTGTATTCATTTTCGGTGTACAGCGCGCAACGAGATAAACTCTGGACTCATATGTTCGTGTTTCTGACTATTAACCATTTATAATTTTTTTTTTATAAATGGTTAATAGAAGAAGCGACTAATTTTGGCAAACATGGGCGCGGTCGGCGTTCTATCTCCTATCGGCGTTGAGAATACACGACCCGAAACTGTTTGTCGCGCGCAATTGCGGCCACGGTCTCCCGTGCACATCGCGTACCCGATCGCCCTCTGCCGCAGATCTCCACGGTGCCGGGGGGGGGGCTGCTTTCTCGGATGCCGCCGCGTTTCCGATGGCTCCCAGGTGTGTTGGACACGTGTGCTGCGGATGCCCAGTGCGACGACGCGAAGAAGCGGGGGCGTCAGCGGGAAGCGTCGCACTGGTACTTCATGTTGGCCAACCTGGATAATCTGCAGCGGTCTCGGTCACCCCCCTCACTGAGATCCTCATCGTCGTCCTGTTCCATCATTGTCAGCAGCGACTTCCAGTCGGAGGCCGGCACGGATCTGGGTCTGGAGACCGACTTGGAGCACGCCTTTAAGCCGAGCCTGGGGACCAACGAGGAGCCGGGCCTGGGGACCAACGAGGAGCCGGGCCTGGGGACCAACGAGGAGCCGGGCCTGGGGACCAACGAGGAGCCGGGCCTGGGGACCAACGAGGAGCCGG
>Ga0105054_10011245_pt1 | contig 11189 bp, 12 predicted proteins | sample BON02_FD_78091 | JGI IMG/M metagenome (GOLD analysis project Ga0105054, IMG submission 78091) | Freshwater microbial communities from Lake Bonney liftoff mats and glacier meltwater in Antarctica - BON-02 (megahit assembly) | ecosystem: Environmental > Aquatic > Freshwater > Ice > Glacier... | reverse complement strand
TACAAGAGTCAGGAGGTGGACCTGTTCAGCCAGAACGACAGTGAACAAGCCATCTGGCTGGCGTACGATGGCGACTGCGACGGCAACAGCGTCCCGGACGTCGACGAAATCGGCATCATGACGCTGAAGGGCGACGGCGACTTCCGGAGCCCGGAGAGCATCGAGCTCCTGAAGCAGGCCGACATCGTGGTGACAAACCCCCCGTTCTCACTCTTCCGCGAGTACGTGGGGCAGCTGATCGAGTACGACAAGAAGTTCATCATCGTCGGCCCCCGGAGCGCCCTCACCTACAAAGAGATGTTCCCCCTGGTCCGGGACAACAAGCTCTGGTTGGGCCACGGCTTCTCGGCGGGGAACGCCTACTTCGCCGCGCCAAACCCCTCCGATTATGCGAAGGGGGTTTACGACCCGAAGACCGGGCTGGTGAAGTTCCGGAACGTCTGCTGGTTTACCAACCTCGAAATTGCCAAGCGGCGCGAGGAGATCGTTCTCTTTCGGACCTACGATCCCGAGGGCTACCGCACCTACGACAACTACATCGCGATCAACGTCGACCGTGTCGACGAGATCCCTTCTGACTACACGGGAGTGATGGGGGTCCCCATCACGTTCCTCGACAAGCACAACCCGGATCAGTTCGAGATCATCGGGCTCCTGGCCGGGAACATCAAGGGCCTAGCAGGCATACCCTCAGCAACTGACAAGGACGGCCCATACATCGAGGGCAAGCTCAAGTACGGCCGCATCCTCATCCGCCGTAGGGAGAACAGCCCATGAAGATCGAGCTCACCGACGTCTCGGTTCGAGAGCTATCTGACGACTACGCCGACAACGACGAGGGCGGTGTTGTCGGCTACTCAGGCAGGCTCGATATTCGCCCTCCATATCAGCGCGAGTTCGTATACAAGGACAAACAGCGTGACGCCGTCATCGACACGATCTTCAAGGACTACCCACTCAACGTCATGTACTGGGCGGTGCGCGAGGACGGCGGCTTCGAGATCATCGACGGACAGCAGCGCACCATCTCCGTCTGTCAGTACGTATGTGGAGACTTCTCCTTCGACGGGCGCTACTTCCACAACTTGCAAGCGGACGAGAAGGAGAAGGTGCTCGACTACAAACTGACGGTCTACCGCTGCTCCGGCACAGACAGCGAGAAGCTGGCGTGGTTCAAAACCATCAACATTGCGGGCGAGAAGCTCACCGACCAAGAGCTGCGCAACGCGGTCTACTCCGGCCCGTGGGTGACGTCGGCGAAGCCCCTCTTCAGCAAGAACAACTGTCCCGCACATGCCCTCGGCAGCGACTACCTCGTCGGCGTCGCAATACGTCAGGAATACCTCGAGACCGTCATCTCCTGGCTCAACAACGGTGACGTCGAGGGCTACATGGCGGCGCACCAGCACGACCCGAACGCGAACACCGAGTGGCTGTACTTCCAGAGTGTCATCGCATGGGCCAAGACCACCTTCCCCAAGTACCGCAAGGAGATGAAGGGTGTCCCATGGGGCACGCTGTACAACGCACACAACGCCACCCCCCAGGACGCAGCGAAGCTCGAGCAAGAAGTTGCCCGGCTAATGGCGGACGAGGATGTCACCAACAAGAAAGGCATCTTCACCTACGTCCTGACCGGAGAAGAGCGCAACCTGAGCATCCGCGCCTTCACCGACAACCAGAAACGTGAGTCCTACGAACGTCAGGGCGGTATCTGCCCCAAGTGTCGGAAGAAGTTCGAGTTCAGCGAGATGGAGGCGGACCACATCACGCCGTGGAGCAAGGGGGGACTGACTACGTCCGACAACTGCCAGATGCTTTGCAGAGAAGACAACCGTCGCAAGAGTGGCGTCTGAGCAAGGCGCAGAACCAGCCACCGGCCCCGTGGCGTCACGCACCCGTCCGTCATGCGCAGCTCCACAGACCGGTGATCTCACAGCCGGGCTTCATGACTGCCCGTTCAGCAAAACGGAGAGATGACGACACACGATGATGGTCTGGCCGGGTGGCAGTGTCGTTTGGAGGATGTCCCGCTCGTCGTAGAACTTCGACGGCGGTCCCTTGCGGTAACTACGCAGTGGCGGGGGTAGCCACCGCCTCGGTCGTCATGGGCGGGGCGAGATCGCGCTCGATCGCCAGGGCCAGCGTGGCCAGCTGCTGGTAGCCGATGATTCGCCGGAACTGGCGCTCGGCCTCGAGCATCCCGGCAGCGGTCCAGCGAAGGGCCATCTCGCCCGACTGCCAGCGCTTGACGTTCCTGCTGGTGCGCCGCACGCACTCGATCATCGACTCGATTGGGCTGGTCGAGGCGAGCGTGCGCGTGAGCGGCCCGCTGATCCCGAGGCGGGTGAGGGTGAGCGTCAATGCCATCACCTCACACAGGGAGGCGGCCGCGCCGGGGTGGCTGTCCCCACCTACAGGTGAGACGCCCCCGTCAAGCGCATGCCGACGTGCTGCTCGTGCTCCGCGTTGGCGCCCAAACACTTTTGGGTGGCGGGGATCACGCGGCGGAATCCGTCAAGGAATCAGACCCTCAGCGTGCGTTCGTCCCCTCGCACGTCGGGGACTACCGCCCCTTTTGAGCGTATGCCGATCGGCAGATTCAGGCCGCCGAGGTGATGTCAAAAGTGCCCAGAAGTCACATGGGGCGACGAGTGCGCACTTGGAGCACAGCGACAACGCGCGCGCGCGACCCTCCGGGAAACGTCAGCAGTTGGAGTACATGGATTCGTAGGCTTCGTCGCGATCGAGCCAATAATCCTCAACCCATACGCGCATTGACCGTCTGCCAACCCGAACAGTCTTGAAGCCGTAGGACTCGAAGCGCCCCACGACCCTCTGCCCTTCGATTGGCCATGCGCCGCCCCACCACTCAAGGACCGCGTAGCCGAGCATGCCATCAACCACGAAGTAGTCGCATGCATAGTCGGTATGCTCAACCCATCCGACCGCAGCATTTGCCGTGCCCACTCCGGTACCTCCGCATAACGCTATAGCGGCAACAACCACAGCGAGCGAGCGCTTCAAGTGGTTCATAAACTGACCGTACTGGCTATAGCTGGGCCCCGCCCGCACGGCACACGGCGCGGTGGGACCGGATGCACCCACACACTCGAGTCGAGATCGTCGCGGCCATGCTCGGCCTCAAGTGAGGGGGCCCCGACAACTGGTCCGACCTTGCGATACGAGGTCACTGCTTGTTGAGCGTGAAGCTGACCTCGTACCGGTAGAAATCGATGTTCGGCGCGGCAATGAGGGCACGCTGGGTCTTCAGGTCGTCCTTGAGCGCGATGATCGCACCGCGGACGTCCTGCCCGGGCTCGGCGAGTTCGGTCATGGCAAAGCCCATGTAGCGCTGGACCTGTCCGACGACGGTGTCGCTCGCACGGCCCCGCTTGAGCTCGATGACCAAGAGCTCTTTCCCGTCGTGGCTCACGGCAAGGATGTCCATCGGACCGGTGTCGGTCGGGAACTGCTGACCGACAACCTCACCGTCGACCTCGTAGATCGAATACTTCTGCCCGAGTTCGGTCTGAGCCCAGTTCGCAACGAGGAAGTCCTCAAGGTGCTTCTCGAGAGCGAAGACCGAGGGGTCCTCCACCTCTGGATCCAGGTGCACCAGGCCCGCTGTGGTGGACGTCTCCCCGATCAGGTCGAGCAACTCGACCTCGTAGCCGGAGAGATTGATGACTGTGAGCGGAACCCTGATCGAGCGCTGAAGCTCCTCACTCATCGCCGAGCGCAAGAATAGGACGGGAAGCCATTCCACCGGTCGCCGATGTGGCAGCGGCTGTCCGTCCGCATACGTGTACGGACCCGTCACGTAGCCGGCCCGATATGCCCCGCTCTCATTCGGGCTGATCACGAGGTCGCCCTCATTCATCCCCCGCCCGAACGTCCAGAGCGCTCCGCACGCGAGCCCGGCCGCCACCCGACTCCTCCCCGGTTGTGCCTCGAGCCAACGCGGAATGAATTCCTGATTGAACGCTTTCCAGCTCTCGGGAAAGCGGCCCGTCAGGTTCTCGTGGAGGCCGAGGCCCACGCCGATGATCCCCTCACCCACGCACATGTCCAAGTACATGGCCTGAACGCCCGAGCGCACCATGTAGCTGCTTCCCATCAGAACCCCCGAACACGCCCGCGCGCGCCGTGCGCCCAACTCTTGTCACATCAGATCCCGCATGACTCTAGGGACTCCCACGCGAGGGGATCCTTCGCGGCGCCTGCCACCGTCAGATCCCTCAATCAATAATGGAGGCGAGTAGCATTTTTTAGTGATGCGGCCCCTTCGTCACTGGTATGTCGCCCTCGTTCTGGCCCTCGGCATGACCGCAGCTGCAGCGGCAGCCCAGGGCACGCAACTGGTTGTTGTCAAAAACGGGGTGGCGTCGCTGGCAACACTCTCGGGCGCAGTCGGCCAAGTGATCGCCACTGGGGGAATCCGGGGCGCGTCCGTGTCGCCGGCCGGGACGCTGTGGCTTGCGAACCGACCGAGTGAGCGCGAGCTCTCCAGCCTCAACCCGGACTACAGGCCATACATGTGCGGCTTCACGCGCGTCGTCTGGCCGTGGCCCAGCACTCCCGTGAATATCGGCGCGGTCGGTGCAACCTGGCCGGCAAAGATCGTGGGGGACGCCTCCCCCTCCCCCCCCGAGATGCCGACCTGTGAGATCGCGGCGACCCCAGAGGACGCGCTGGCCTTCACGCGCATGCCTGTCGGGTCAGGTACGCGAAGTCTCGTTCTACGGCCCTCGACTACTGACAACTCCTTCTCCGTGTCCAGTCTCGGGTGCGGCTGGTCCGTCACTTTCTCCGCCCCCGGTGGCCCCGTTGCCTGCCTGTATCACGCGCAGATGGGGTGGGGATCTGCGGGCTACCGCGTCTTTACGGGTCAGCTCAACCACGTGCGCGGGGCAAGCTCGCGCCAGCAATCGGCGACCGGAGCCGGGATCAGCCCAGACGGCCGTCGTGTCGTGCTTCTTTCCGACAGCGGCGTGATCACTGTCGCCAAGACGAACGGGCGGCAGGCGCGCCGCATCGGCACCGTGCGCGGGGCGCGGGGTCGGGTCCTCTGGACGCCGGATGGAACAACAATCATCATCCGGGCGGGCAGCAGCCTCTGGAAGATGGCGGTGTCGGGGCGTCGGCCGCCGGTCCGCTTCATGAGCGGCGTTGACGACGTTGCCGTAATGCCGCAAGGCCTCGCTCCGTGATCGGCGCAGTGGATTGGCGCCGCGTGGGGTCGCTCGGCGTTCGAGTCCTACCTGAGGAGCAAGGAAAGGCCCCGGTAATCGGGGCCTTTCTCGTTTCCGGGGACAGTCGCGAGGATGCTCCAAGGTACATTCACGGTACAGAAGCGCGGGTGGGCTGTGCGCCACGATGCGCCCCCCAGCCGGGTTACGGGCCCCCACGGGCCAAGGTCTCGCCCATGGCCGCGAACACGTTCTGGTACGGGAACAACTTGGACGTGCTCCGTGAGCGCATCGCGCCCGAGAGCATGGACCTGATCTCACTCGACCCGCCCTTCAACTCGAATCGGTCCTACGGCGAAACCCTCCGGGGGTGGGCCTCCTGCTACGGGGGCAGATACTGGTATTCGACGACCGGTAACCGATTATGGGGGCAGGCCCCAACGTAAGACCGCCTGGTCCTTAGCCTGCCCCGCATGGGCATTCGATCGGCAGCGCTCGCTGCACTCGCGACCGCCACCCCGCTCACCGGCTGCGGGGATGATGGCGACAGCGCAACCCAGACGCGCGGGAGCAACCCCTGTTCGGTGACCATCCCCGCACTGGTGGGCACGACGAAGGCCGGCTGCCAACCGTCGCGCGGTAAGCGGGAGCTCAGGGACCGAGAGCATTCCTGAGGCGCACGTGGTGGCCGCCCTCGATTTCGCGTGTGCGACTGCCGACCCCGAGCGCCTCACGACCACCTGCAAAGGACTCGGACCGGGGGACCAGAGCACTCAACCGCGGTGGTGAGGCGGAACCACACCGACTGCGCCTTGCGCATGACGCCCGTATGGTGAGGTCATGGTGCCACGGTCACCCCTCTCCGCCGCGCGCCGTCGGCATGCGCGGATAGCCGTGACATCGCTCGTGCTCGGGTTCGCCTGGGCGGGCGCAGCGGCAGCCCAGTCGGCGCCACCCGGCGGGGACAGCGCCCGCTTCTCGTGGGGCGTAGTCGATGTCCTTGCCACCCCGCCCGGGGAGTTGCCGCGCAGGGAGTCGGCCCGGGTCTTTCAGCGCATGTCCCTCCTCTATGAAACCGACGACGGAGTGCGCAAGATCCTCGAGGGGTCCGGGCCCATGCAGGCGCTGCCATGGATCTTCCGCCTCGAGCCGTCCACCTCCGGACCGGGGGCACGACTCGGAGCCGGCAACGACCAGCGCATGGGCAAGCTGAGCGGCCGCTCGCTCGCCGCGGAGCCCACCTCCGCGGCCATGGCCGCGATGCTGCGCACGGCGGTGGACCGCAGCTGCACCACGCCGGCTGGCGTGAGCACGTGCACGGCCCACCGGGTAACGGTGGATGAAATCAACTCGCGCTACGGCGGCAAAAACGGGCAGCCGGGGGTCGTCGGTCGGCGCCTGCGGGAAGCGATGGTGAGCCTGTCGCGGCAGTCAACCCGCTGGGGTGGCTCGTACGCCAGACGCGTGCACTTCGCGCTGGCCCCCGGCCCTGCCACGTCGGTGGCGGCCGGCTACGGGCCGAACCGGTCGCTCGGGCGCAATGGCCTTCCCATCCGGAGGAACTACCGAGATGCCTTCGCGGCCATGGCGGAGGGAGGAGGCGTGTGGATCCAGATGTACCACTACTCGAGCGGCGGCGACCTCACCGGCTATACGCCCGCGGAGTGGCGCGACGTGCCCGCGGGAGTCGCGAGCTTCCTCCGGGCCGTGCGAAGCAGTCGCAACCCCCTCACCTACGTCCATTTCATTCTCACCGACACTCGTGGTGATGGCGCTCTCCCGGGCGATCCATGCTCCATGCCGGGCGTGCCCGGCGGGCCCACCGATCCGGCATTGCCCGCCTGCGCCCCCGTGCCGGCGTCATGCAAGGTGCTGCCGTGGACGAACCGCACGCGGTTCCCGGCATACGGACGCCCACTGGTGGTGGCACGCGCCAAGGAGGACAACTTCATGGCCCGACGGGCCGCGGACCTGATCACGTCGGTCAACCCCGGCGAGCCACAGGTGATCCGCCAGCCGGCCAACTCACCCATGGCCTGCCAGTGGGCGCGCGCGCAGTCCGGCGATGTGAACCTGCGCCTGCTCATGAACGGACCGAGCGCATACCGGCTAAGCGGCGACCAGGCCACCACCTGGGGCCGGCTGTTCCGCCAGTTCTTCCTCGTGCAGTAGGCGCCCGACAAAGGCGCGTGACCTCGGGCGAGAGACCAACGCCTGACTGACCGACGGACGCCATTGACCAGGCGGAGTTCAACACGCTGAAGGCCAGGGCTCTGGCGTAGCCGTTGCCGTTGTCGTTGCCGGCACGGGGGTACTCGCCCCCGGGCCGGTTGCCCCGCTCCGCGGGGAGCATGCCGTCATCCCGCGCCATTACCCACCCGCGCGCTACTCGGCGGCGTAGCGCGCCTCGCGCGCCTGCTGCTCGGGTAGCCCGACGGCAGTGGTGAGGTCGGTGAATGTCATCAGGCGCGACTGCTCGGGCCCCTGCCCCGTCGCCCACATGGCGGCGTAGGCGTCGCGAAGGGCCGCGCCCGCGGCGAGGATGCCGGTGATGCCCCACAGCACCAGGCGGAACCCCAGGGCATCGAGTTCATCAATGCCGACAATGGGTGTGCGCCCGCCCTCCACCATGTTGGCGAGCGGGCGACGCCCCGCCAAATCGCTGCCGATGCGCGCCAGTTCATCACGATCGAGCGGCGCCTCTACGAATACGGCATCGGCACCGGCATCGGAGGCTGCGATGCCCCGGGCCAGCGCCTCGTCGAGTCCCTCGGGACCCCGTGCATCGGTGCGGGCGATGAGGAACATATCCACGCCCTCGTCGCGCAGGTCGGCCACGGCGCGGATCTTCGCCAGCCAGTCCCCGGCCGGCACGATGCGCTTGCCGGCCATGTGGCCGCACCGCTTGGGCCACTCCTGATCCTCAATGATCATCCCCGCCGCGCCCGCCCGGTGCAGCAGACGCGCAGTGCGCGCTGCCGACAGGGCGTTGCCGTACCCGGTGTCGGCGTCCACCACCACCGGCACTCCCGGTACCGCGGCGCAGATGTCACGTGCGGCGTCGCTGATCTCGGTCTGCGTGACGAATCCGTAGTCGGGCATGCCAAGGCGCGACGCCGCCACCGAGAATCCCCCCACCACCAGCGCCGGGAACCCCGCCTGCACCGCCAAACGGGCCGACAGGCCGTCGTACACCCCTGGCAGCACCAGCGGGCGATCCCCATCCGCCAGCGCGCGCAAGCGGTCAGCCGACATCGGCAACCTCCGTGACCTCATCTCCAGCGCTGGCCAGTTTGAGCACCGTGGTGAGTCCAAGCAGGTAACCGATGGTGAGTGCCAGCCCACTGGTGAACCAGGACATGGGTGATGGCACCCACAGGCCCGACCCCCACGCCAGCAGGAACACGATTGCGAGCGGCAGGATGTGGAGCATCTGCCACCCCCGCATCGGGATATCCGTGGGAGTGAGCACCGCGCGCAGCGAGCGGGTCAGCGCGCCGAGGACGGCGTAGCCGCAGGAGGCCCCGGCGAGGAAGAGCAGGATCTCAAGGGGGTGCGGTGCCGCGTGGTAATAAATGGTCACAGCCGTCACTGTGAACGTGGCGAGCGTGAAGCCATACGGCGGGGCCATCTGGATGAGCAGCCGCTGCAGGCTGCTGAGGAAGCCCCCGTCCGTCCTCATGGGCCGGCGGCCAGGTCCTTGCCCACCACCACCACGACATCGGCGGTGCCGATCTTCGACGTGGCGATGCCATCAAGCGGCGGGGCCTGCGTGATGCCAAGATCACGCGCCACGTTCTGGGCCACGGCCTGCTGGCCGGGCTTCCACATGACGACCGAGGTGGCCTGGTTCTTACTGGCCGCATTGGCCACATCACCCACGCGATAGCCGGCAGTCTCCACCTTGGGTGCCACGGTGGTGGCGGCAGCCCCCGTGACCCCACTCGCGTTCAGCACCGCCACGGTGTATGCCGCGTGGTCCGAAATGGCAGGTGGGTCGGACGGCACCTGCGCAGCGGGATCGGGCCCCAGCGGCCCCTTGCCCGCGGTGCCCCCCGCGACGGCCGTGGTCGAAGTGCCGGGCTGGTCTCGCATCACGAACCAATAGCCGGCGAATCCACCGAGCAGGATCACGATGATGAAGGCCGTGATGATGCCCGCGAGGCGGGTCGGCCGGGCCGGAACCGCAAGATCACCCTGAGATGTGGTGGATCGCTTCCTCAGGGCCATCAACCGGTCGGATGCCACCGGCGACGACATGCCGGCGGCGGCGGCCTGGCGGCCCTCCAGCGCCTTGATCATGCCTTGGCGACGCCACACGACGAGCCCCAAGCCGATCGCACCCGCGAGGGACGCGAACATGACAATGGTCGCGATCATGAGTTGGAGGTCAGACACGGTCTGTGATGCTAGCGACGAGTGCCGGGGACCTCGCTACCCTCAGCCCGGCACAGAACTCAACAGGAGCACGCATGCACGAATGGTCTGAACTTTCCCGCGGACGCGCGCTTGCGTTGGTGAGCGCCCGTGATCCGCGCGAGTTCGCCGTCGGTGTCTTTCAGCGCGATTCGGTACCGCCACCGCACATCGGGCCCGGCACCTTCACGTGGTTCGCCGACGACGCCGAGGCTGCCGACTTCATCGCCGACATCGTCCCCGTTCTGCTGCTCGACCCCGACAGTTGGCCCGACTTCGACGACCTGGTGGACACGACCCGGCGCATCACCCGTGCGGTACCCGACGAGGGCACCAGCCGACTGCTTGCATTGCGCGGGTTAGCCGAGCACTGGGGACCGCGTGCCGACTTCGTGTGGTGGGGTGAATTCACGGAGATCGAGGCCGGATCAACCGATTTCGGCGGCTTCATCCGCACGCAGTACGCAGACCTCCGCGAGTTGCCCGACGACCACGAAGCAGTGGACGCCGACGACCTCATCACCTTCCTACGGGCCTACCCCTTCTAGACGCTCGGCACGAAGCGCAGCACCGATTTCGGCGCCGAACTCGGCCACCACGGCATCGGCGGCCGCGGCGTCCGGGGCATCACCGATACGCCGGACGATCTCGCTGGCAATCACCACGCCGTCGGCGATGTCGCCAATCTGGCGGGCCTGCTCGGGCGTGCGCACCCCAAACCCCACCACCACCGGCACCGAGATGTGGCGGCGTGCACGATCCACCAGCGCGCGCAGGCGGTCGTCAATGGTCATCTCGCCACCGGTCACACCGGTCATGGCCACGAGGTACACGAAGCCCTCGGCCACCTGGCCGATGGCGGCCATGCGGGCATCGTCGGTGGTGGGCGCCGCCAGGGCGATGAGCGCCACACCCGCCCGGCGCGCTGCGGCGCGGATGTCCCCGGCCTCATCTACGGGCAGGTCGGGGATGATGAGTCCGGCCACACCGGCGGTGGCACAGCGACTCAGGAAGTCGTCAGCGCCATGGGCGATGACGGTGTTGACGTACGTCATCACCACCACGGGCGGGCCCCCTTTAAGCCCCTTTGCAATGGCAAGCACGTCGGCCGGGCGCACGCCCTGATCAAGCGCCACTTGCCCCGCTGCCTGAATGGTGGGGCCATCGGCCAGCGGGTCGCTGAACGGAATACCCAACTCGATGATGTCGGCGTGCTTGGCAAGGATGCCCGCGTGACGGGCACTGGCCGTAAGCGTGGGGAAGCCACCCATGACGTAGGGAACGAACAGGGGCCGCCCGGCCGCGGCGAATACCGCGGCCAGCCGATCGGCGCCCGATTCAGGCACTGGCATCAATACCGAGTACCGCTGCCGCTTGGTCCACATCCTTGTCGCCGCGCCCGGACAGGCATACGAGTACCGGACCCCGAAGGGCCGAGGCGTTGTCGCGCACATGGGCCAGCGCATGGGCGGTCTCGAGCGCCGGGATGAGGCCCTCCAGATGCGAACACTCGAGGAACGCCGACAGGGCGGCCGCGTCGGTGGCATTGGCGTAGGTGACCCGCCCGATGTCGCGAAGGTG
>Ga0105054_10011242_pt1 | contig 11190 bp, 9 predicted proteins | sample BON02_FD_78091 | JGI IMG/M metagenome (GOLD analysis project Ga0105054, IMG submission 78091) | Freshwater microbial communities from Lake Bonney liftoff mats and glacier meltwater in Antarctica - BON-02 (megahit assembly) | ecosystem: Environmental > Aquatic > Freshwater > Ice > Glacier... | reverse complement strand
GGATTGCCGAGCGCATCGACAACGCGGCCGAGCAGGCCTTTGCCGACCGGCGCGTCAACGATGGCGCCGGTGCGCTTGACCGTCTGGCCTTCCATGATCTCGCGGTCGTTGCCGAAGATCACGATACCGACGTTGTCGGTTTCGAGGTTGAGCGCCATGCCGCGCACGCCGTTTTCGAACTCGACCATTTCGCCCGCCTGGACGTTGTCGAGACCGTAGACGCGGGCGATGCCGTCACCGACGGACAAAACCTGGCCGACTTCGGAAACTTCGGCTTCCTGGCCGAAATTCTTGATCTGCTCTTTGAGAATGTTGGAAATTTCTGCGGCGCGGATATCCATCAGCGTGCCTCTTTCATCGCGAACTTGATCGCATTGAGCTTGGTGCGGAGCGAACTATCGATCATGCGGCTGCCGACCTTGACGATCAGCCCACCGATGATGGCGGGGTCGATCTCGATGTTGAGATCGATATCCTTGCCGCCGGTAACGGATTTAAGCGCGCCCTTGAGCGCGTCGAGATTGCCGTCGCTGAGCTTCTCGGCAACGGTAACTTGCGCGCTGACCTCGCCTTTATGGCGGGCAACCAGCGCGCGGTAGCCTTTAATGATGTTGCGCACGGCAAACAGCCGGCGATTGGTGGCAATGACGCGCACGAAATTGGCGGCGATGCCCTTGATGCCGGCCTTGTCGAGAATGGCCTGCAAGGCCCTCAACTGCTCGTCGACGCCAAATACCGGGCTGCGCACCAAACGGTTGAGATCGGCGCTTTCCTCGATCATGGCGTCGAACTGCTCGAGGTCTTTTTTAACCGCGTCGACGGCTTTTTCCTCGAGCGCCAACTCGAATAACGCACCGGCATAACGCCCGGCCATACCTGTAATCAGTTGGTCTTCGCCCGCCACTTGCACGCTCGTTTTCGTTGCTACTTCACAGGCCGGACGCCGTCGCGAAAATGGCGGCGTAAGCCATTGGAATCCAAGATGGAATTCCGATTTTGGGGACGCTCGCGGGTGCCCGCGTAAACCCCCAGTAAATCGAGGGGCTAGCTAACACAGCGAAGAGGGCGGTGCAACAAGGGGCGCTCGCGTTCAGGGCCGGCAATCCTGGGAACAGCGAGGTAATCTCAGCCGCAAATCTGCATCGCAGAGATGCCTCGCCAGCCCAACGCCCCGCCTATAGTTTGCGCACGCTGAGGAACTCCGGGGCCCACGCCCTGATACCAATCCAACCAGCCAGACGATCGGGGCCGACGGTTCATGCCGGATCAGCGAGCGAGCCACAACGTCGCCAATACCGCCAAGCTCCTCGTGCTGCTACTGGCCTTTGCCTGGGGCCTCAACTGGATCGCGGCGGCGATCGCGCTGCATGAAGTAACCCCGTGGAGTCTGCGTTTCGCCGGCTCCGGCATCGGCGCAATTACCTTGTTTGCCGCCGCCCTTCTCACCGGCCACACCCTGCGCGTGCCGCGCGGCGAGCATATCCACATCATGGTGGCCGGCTTCTTCAACGTCGCCGCCTTCCAGATCATGTCGGCCTTCGCCCAGTTGAGCGGGCAGACCTCGCGCGCCATCATCATCACCTATTCGATGCCGATCTGGGCCACCGTGCTCGGCCGCATCATTCTGGGCGAGAAGCTGGGCGGCATCCGCCTGCTGGCCTTCATGCTGTGCATTCTGGGCCTGAGCATTCTGGTCTGGCCGCTGTTCGCGCACGGTTTCCCGCCGACGGTATTCCTGTCGCTCGGCTGCGCCTTCAGCTGGGCCTTCGCCACCGTCTACATGAAGTGGATGAAGACCACGGTCGAACCGCTCGCCAATGCCGCCTGGCAATTGCTGTTCGGCTTTCTGTTCATCGCCGCCGGCACCTTCATTATCGAAGGCGTTCCGCATCTCTGGCCGATCGGCAACGAGTCACTGCTGGCGGTGCTCTATGTCGGCATTTTCGGCGTCGGTCTGGCGCATTTCCTGTGGTGGTCGATTGTCGGCAAGCTGCCGACGGTAACCGCCTCGATCGGCGCACTGCTGGTGCCGGTGGTCGGCGTCGTCGCCTCGACCATTGTTCTCGGCGAGCGGCCGACCGTGCCCGACATTGTCGGCTTTGTGCTGATCTTCTGTGCCGCGGCCTGCGTGCTGTTGCAGCCGAATGTGAAGCACACCGAGATGCCGGAATAGCTGGCCTGCACGAGCGGCGGTGGGGTTGCGCCGGGCAGGCCAAAGGAGAACTATGCTGTTCCCAGCCCGAGTCGCTGCCTCATGTCCCGCCCTACGCCAGCCAAACGGCACGCCGAACCGTCGTTCGCCGAGTTGTTTACGCCCAAACTCATCACGGTTTTCCGTGAGGGCTATGGTTTGCGCGACCTGCGCGCCGACGCCATTGCCGGACTGACGGTCGCCGTGGTGGCGCTGCCGCTGTCGATGGCGATTGCGATTGCCTCGGGCGTATCCCCGGATCGCGGCCTCTACACCGCCATTGCCGGCGGCTTTATCGTATCGCTGCTGGGTGGCAGCCGCTTCCAGATCGGCGGGCCGGCCGGCGCCTTCATTGGCCTCGTGGCCATGATCGTCGAACGCCATGGCTATGATGGCCTGGCGCTCGCCACCGCCATGGCCGGGGTGATCGTCATCGTGGTCGCGCTGCTGCGGCTCGGCATCTACATCAAATATATTCCACTGCCGGTGACGATCGGATTCACCGCTGGCATCGCGGTCATCATCGCCGCGAGCCAGATCAGCGAACTGCTCGGCCTCACGCTCGCGCACGAGCCTTCGGCTCTGGTGCCGAAACTCGAGGCCATTGCCGCTGCGCTGCCGACGTTCAATGGACAGACGATCGCCGTTGCCGCGCTCTCGCTTGCGGTAATCCTGCTGGTGCGGCGTTTCCGCCCCGGCTGGCCGGCTTTTCTGATCGCCATCACGATTGCCGGCGTGGTCAGCTATGTGTTTCACCTCGACGTCGCGACCGTCACGGCGCGCTTCGGCGCCGTGCCGAATTCGCTGCCGTCGCCGACCTTCCCGGCCATCAGTTTCGAGAAGATGCAGGCCGTCTTGCCGGATGCATTCGCCATCGCCTTGCTCGGCTCGATTGAATCATTGTTATCCGCTGTCGTCGCCGACGGCATGACCGGGCGTCGCCATCGCTCGAACGCCGAACTCGGCGCGCAAGGCATTGCCGGCATCGCGTCAGTTATTTTCGGCGGCATCTGCGTCACCGGCACGATAGCGCGCACCGCCACCAATGTGCGCTCGGGCGCGCGCGGTCCGATCTCAGGCATTTTCCATTGCGGCTATTTGCTGCTGTTCCTGGCCGTGGCCGCCCCCTTGGTTGGCTACATTCCGCTCGCAGGCCTCGGCGCCGTGCTGGCGGTGGTGGCCTGGAACATGGCCGAGAAGGAAGAGTTCTGGTCGCTGTTGCGCACCTCGCGCGGCGATGCCGCCGTACTGCTCGCCACCTTCGGGCTCACCATCTTCGTCGACCTGATCACCGGCATCACCGTCGGCGTGGTGATGGGCGCGCTGCTGTTCCTGCATCGCATGGCGGAATCGGTCGAGGTCGAAGACGGCGCCGGTTTTGAAGATTTGGCCGATACCCCGCGCGAACACTACGACGCCAAGGAAGCGACCGACCGCGACGTCATGGTCTATCATATCAGCGGCGCGTTTTTCTTCGGCGCCACCGCGCGCGTGTTGACCGCGCTCGAACGGGTCGGCGCGCCGCCGCGGCTTTTCATTTTGGACTTCACCGACGTGCCGCTGATCGACACCACGGCGGCCCATTCGCTCATCGCGTTCGTCAACAAGCTCAAGCGTGCCGGCACCGAGGTATGTTTTGCGGCCGCGCGGCCGCGCGTGCGTCACGAACTGACATTATCGGGCTTGAAGCCGCCGCTGGTGCGCTACGCCGCCAGCGTCGAGCGCGCACGCGAATAAATTTAGAAAAAGCTCTGCGGATCGACGTCGACCTGCATACGCACGTTGCCGCGCACCTTGGGCGCGACCGCCATCCAGTCGCGCAGGTATCCCGACAGGTTGAAATCGCGCGGCGCCTTCACCAGCAACCGGAAACGATGGCGGCCGCGCACCACCGCGACCGGCGCTTCGGCCGGTCCCAGCACCCGCACATCGTCATGACGCGGCGCGCTTTGCGCCAGCGCACGGGCGTAGGATTCCGCGGCATGTTTGTCGTTCGCGGTAATCACGATGCTGGCGAGCCGTCCGAACGGCGGGTAACCACTGGCTTCGCGCAAGCCGATCTCGCTGGAGTAGAACGCCTCGCGGTCGCCGAGGATCAGCGCCTTCATCACCGGGTGCTCCGGCTGATGCGTCTGCAACAGCCCGATGCCATGGCCCGCCTCGCGCCCGGCGCGCCCGACCACTTGATGCAACAATTGAAACGTGCGCTCGGCCGCGCGCGGATCGCCGTTGCCAAGGCCGAGATCCGCGTCGACGATGCCGACCAGATTGAGCTTGGGAAAATGATGGCCCTTGGCTACCAGTTGCGTGCCGACGATAATATCAAAGCGGCCGTCCGCCACTTCGTCGAGTTCCTGGCGCAACCGCTCCATCGATTCGACCAGATCGCTCGACAACACCAGAATGCGTTTGTCCGGAAACAGTTCGGACGCCTCCTGCTCCAGCCGCTCGACGCCCGGGCCGACGGCAGCGAAACTTTCGGTTGCGTGGCAGTTCGGGCAGGCTTCCGGCTGCGCGGTGTTGTAACCGCAGTGATGGCAGACCAGCCGCTTTTTGAAACGATGATCGACCAGCCAGGCGTCGCAATGCGGACATTGCAGGCGGAAGCCGCAGGCGCGGCATAACGTGAGCGGCGCGAAACCGCGACGGTTCAGGAACAGCAGCGCCTGCTCGCCGCGCTCGAGTGATTGGTTCACCGCCTCCGCCAGCCTGGGCGAGATGAAACGTCCACGCGGCGGGCCTTCGCGCGTCATGTCGATGGCTTCGATGGACGGCAGATACGCGCCGCCGAAGCGCTCGGGCAGATGGATGCGGCGGTAGCGGCCGCGCCGTGCGTTGACTTCCGACTCGACCGACGGCGTCGCCGACGCCAGCACCACCGGAATTTTGGCAATCGAGCCGCGCACCACCGCCATGTCGCGGGCATGATAATGCGCGCCATCTTCCTGTTTGTAGGCCGGGTCGTGTTCTTCATCGACCACGATCAGGCCGAGATCGGCGTAAGGCAGAAACAGCGCCGAGCGCGCGCCGACCACCACCGACACCTCGCCCGCCGCCACCGCCGCCCAGGTGCGCGCGCGCGTGCGCGGTGAGAGCTGCGAATGCCATTCCGCCGGGCGCGCGCCGAAACGTTCGGTGAAACGGTCGAGCGACTGGCCGGTAAGCGCGATCTCCGGCATCAGAATCAGCGTTTGCCTTCCTTTACGGATGTTTTCGGCAACGCCTTCGAAATACACTTCCGTCTTGCCGGAACCGGTCACGCCATCGACCAGCGTGACGGTGTAGCCGCCCTGATCGACCGTGGTGCGCAGCGCATCGGCCGCGGCCAGTTGTCCGAGAAAGAAATCCGGCTTGGCGAAATCGGGGTCGGGCGGCTGCGTTACCTTCTCAGGCGGCAGCACCAGCGTTTCGAGCGTGCCCTCGTCGATCAGCCCATCGACCACGCCAATGCTGACGCCGGCCTCGCGCGCGGCGTCGCCCTTGGCGCGGGTAAAACCATCGGCAAAAAGCGCGAGCACGCGCGCCCGCGCCGGCGTCATGCGCGCTGGCTGCGGCCCGGCAAGGCGCACGCCGATGCGTTCGCGCGCGGGCCCGAGATGTTCGCCCATCCGCAATGCCATGCGCAGCACCATGCCGCGCGCCGACAGCGTGTAGCCGGCGACCCAGTCGACGAAGGTGCGCAGTTCGGTCGTCAGCGGCGGCACGTCGTGCTTGCCGACCACGTCCTTCATGCGGTTGTGCAGGCGCGGATTGGGGTTTGCGTTATCGGCCCAGACCACGCCGGTGGTCTCGCCGCGCGCGCCCAAAGGCACGGTCACGACGTCGCCGGGCGCCAGTTCCAGCCCGTCCGGCACCCGGTAGGAATAGGTCTGGTCGAGGGCAACCGGCACCAGAACGTCGACAATACGTGCAGCCATGAGGATGGTTTGGCCGATTCCGGGGATTGAAGAAAGGTTTAAGGAAGCCCGCTTAGGCTCGATATGGCTATGAGCACGCAAACGACAATCGCCCAGGGAATTTCCAAAGACGTTTCGGTCGAAATCGGCCGCTGGCTCGGCTATCTCGGGGCCGAGCGCCGCATGTCGCCGAAAACGCTCGAAGCCTACGAACGCGATGTCGGCCAGTTTCTGGCCTTTCTGGCCGAACATCTCGGCGGCCCGCCCTCGCTCAAGACCCTCGCCCGACTGACGCCGGCCGACGTGCGCGCCTTCATGGCGTCGCGGCGCTCAGGCGGCGCCGGCAACCGGACCCTGATGCGCGGGCTGGCTGGTGCGCGTTCCTTCGCCCGGTTTCTGGAGCGTGACGGCAAAGGTAAAGTCGGTGCCCTGAGTGCCATCCGTGCGCCCAAGCTGGCGCGTAGCCTCCCGAAGCCGCTGGCGGTGAAAGATGCCCGCCGCATGGCCGACACCGAGGCCCGCGAAGGCGAAACCCGCGCGCCCTGGATCCTGGCGCGCGACGCCGCCGTGCTCGGCCTCCTGTATGGCTGCGGCCTGCGTATCGCAGAGGCTTTGTCACTCACCCGCGCGCAAGCGCCCGAACCCGGCAAAGTCGACACCCTCACCATTACCGGCAAAGGCAACAAGACGCGCATGGTGCCGGTGCTGCCGCAAGTGGCGCAGTTGATCGCTGATTATGTCGCATGCTGTCCGCTCGACCTGTCGTCGGAAGGCCCGTTATTCGTGGGGGCACGCGGCGGCCCTCTGTCGCCACGTGTCGTTCAATTGACGATGGCCCGCCTGCGCGGCGCTTTGGGCTTACCGGACAGCGCAACGCCGCACGCCCTCCGTCATTCGTTTGCCACGCATCTGCTGGCGCGCGGCGGCGATCTGCGTTCCATTCAGGAACTGCTCGGCCACGCTTCGTTGTCGACCACGCAGATTTACACCGCGGTCGACAGCGCGCGTTTACTCGAAGTTTATGCGACCACCCACCCGCGCGCTTGAAGAATAACGTCGTGAAGTCGGCGTAGTGGCTCTTGCGTGGCGGCGAGCATTGATAGCATCGTCGCTGCTTCAATCAGGAGCGCACGATGGCCGGACCGCACGAAAACCTGGAACACGCCGAGCATGCCGAACATGCCTCGCACGGCGGCAACAAGAAAATCGCGCTGCTGATCTCGGTGCTGGCGCTATTTCTTGCCTTCTCCGAAACCCTCGGCAAAAGCGCGCAAACCAACGCCATCACTCTGAACGTCGCGTCCAACGACCTGTGGGCGTTTTTTCAGGCCAAGACCATTCGCATCACCGTGCTCAATACGGCCGCCGAGCAGATGCAGATCGAAGCCGACCGCGCCACCGACGAAAGCCTCAAGGCGCGGCTGACCAAAAACATTGACGGCTGGAAAAAGAACATCGCGCGCTACGACGACGATGCGAAGTCGAACGAAGGCCGCAAGCAGCTGGCCGCCCGCGCCAAGGATGCCGAGCACAAGCGCGACGACGCGCTGGCGCGCTATCATCAGTATGAAATCGCCTCGGCGGCTTTCCAGATCGGCATCGTGCTGGCCTCGGCTGAAGTCATCACCGGCATGGCATTCCTCGGCTGGCTCTCCGGCCTGCTCGGCCTGATCGGACTCGGATTCACCGGTCTCGGCTTCTGGGCCCCGAATGCGCTGGATTTTCTCCTGCACGCGGCGCACTGACCGACGTTAACTCCGCACCCGCCCGCCATCGACATTGAGCGTCTGCCCGGTGATAAAAGCGGCGTCGTCGCTGGTAAGAAAAGATACCGCGCCGGTCAAATCGTCCGGGGTCTCGACCCGCTTGATCGCCTGCATCTGCGCCACGCCAAGAAACTCATCCTCGATGGTGGCAAACCCAGCACGCGGCGCCCGTGACGCACCTCCCGGTGTGCGGGTTAGCCCCGGCTGAATTGCATTCACCGTGACGCCCATGTCACCCAGTTCGCTCGCCAGAGCGCGCGTAAAGCCAATGATCCCGGCTTTGCTGGCGACATAGGGCACAAAGCCGGTGACCACCGAACCGAATGTGCTGGAGGACAGATTGACGATGCGGCCCCAGCCGCGCCGCTTCATGCCTTCGATAAACGCCATGCTGACAAGGAACGTGCCGTCGAGATTGATCGACAACACCTTGCGCCAATCGGCAAAGGTCAATGAGGCCAGTTCCATCTGCGGAAAGATGCCGGCGCAGTTAATGACGATGTCGACATGGCTAAAAGTTGCGTTGACCGCCCTGGCCATGGCGGCAACGCCGTCTTCCGACGACACGTCGCACTTTACATAAATCGCCTTGCGGCCCGCGCCCTCGACCAGTCTCACCGTCTCGGCGCCGTCGGTGACATCGGCCACCGCGATATCAACGCCTTCCTCGGCAAGCCGCCTGGAAAATGCCTGCCCGAGACCGCTGGCGCCGCCGGTGATGACAGCGACTTTATCCTTGTGACCTTTAGCCATTTAGCCTCCCTTGAACTACCTAACATTTCCAATGCGGGCTCACGCCCGCACCAGGCCGCCGTTCACATAAAGCGTCTGCCCGGTGATGAAGGCGGAATCGTCGCCGGTCAAAAACGATAGCGCCCCGACCAGATCGGCCGGCACCTGGCCACGGTGAATGGCCTGACGTCCAGCCGCGTTGATGAAAGCCTGCTCCATATCGGAATCGCCGGCGCGCGGGCCGCGGTTTAGTGCGCCCGGCGTGCGCGTCAGCGTCGGAGCAATGGCGTTGACGGTGATGCCATGGGCACCGAACTCGCTCGCCAGCGCGCGCGTCAACCCGATCATGCCGCCCTTGCTGGCGATGTAATGGGCGTAGCCGACCGTGACGGTGCCGAAGGTGCTCGACGCCATGTTGACGATGCGGCCCCAGCCTCGTGCCTTCATACCGGGCGCGAAAGCCGATGCCGTCAGGAACGCGGAATCGAGATTGATTGACAACACCCGCCGCCAGTCGGCAAAGCTGATCTGTTCGAACGGCTGAAGATGAAAGATGCCGGCATTGTTGACCAGGATGTCACAGCCACCGAATTCGCGCTTCACATCCACCGCCAGCGAAGTGACCGCGTCAGGCGACGACACGTCGCAATCGCGAAACATCGCCCGGCGTCCGGCCGCCTGCACCAGCTTGACGGTGTCTTCCGCCGGCTGGACATCGGCGATGACGATATCGGCACCGTCCTCGGCCAGACGTTGCGCAAAGGCCTGCCCGATGCCGGAGGCCGCGCCGGTGATGACGGCGACTTTGCCGCTATGCCCTTTGGCCATTTTCACTCCCCGAAAGCTTCTTACGAGCGATCGGGAAGGATTATCACATATGAATTGCGCGCTTGGCGACCGCCATCGCTGCTTCCTTCACCGCCTCGGGCAGCGTCGGGTGGGCGTGGCAGGTTCGTGCGATGTCTTCCGCAGACGCGCCGAATTCCATCGCCAGCGCCGCTTCGGCGATCATGTTGCCGGCATCGGCGCAGATCAGCTGTACGCCGAGCACGCGGTCGGTCTTGGCGTCGGCGAGAATTTTGACAAAGCCCTCCGAGGTCATGTTGACCTTGGCGCGGCCATTGGCGGTCATCGGAAATTTTCCGACGTTGTAAGCAACGCCCGCCGCCTTCAATTCGTCTTCGCTTTTGCCGACGGTGGCGATTTCCGGATAGGTGTAGACCACGTTCGGAATGGCGTCGTAGTTTACATGGCCGGCCTGCCCGACCAGAATTTCCGCCACCGCGACGCCTTCGTCTTCGGCCTTGTGCGCCAGCATCGGACCGGAAATCACGTCGCCAATGGCCCAGATGCCGGGCACGTTGGTCGCATAGTAGTGATCGGTGATCACACGGCCGCGCTCGTCGAGCTTGACGCCGATTTCCTTCAGGCCGAGACCTTCGGTGTAAGGCACGCGCCCAATCGAGACCAGCACGACATCGGCTTCGAAGGTTTCGGCGGCGCCGCCTTTGGCCGGCTCGACCGTCGCCTTGAGCGTCTTGCCGGACGTATCGACCGCCGTCACCTTGGACGACAGTTTGAAAGTCATGCCCTGCTTTTCGAACAGGCGCTGCGCCTGCTTGCGGATTTCGCCATCCATGCCGGGCAGCACGCCATCGACGAATTCGACCACGGTCACTTTCGCGCCAAGCCGCCGCCAAACCGAACCCAGTTCAAGGCCGATCACACCGGCGCCGACCACCAGCAGATGCCCCGGCACCTTTTCGAGCGCGAGCGCGCCGGTCGACGACACGATGCGTTTCTCGTCGATCTCGATGCCCTTCAGGCGCGCAACATCGGAGCCGGTGGCGATAACGATGGATTTGGTGTCGAACGTCTGGGTCTTGCCGTCATCGCCCTTCACTTCAACCTTGCCGGCGGCGGCGATGCGCCCTGTGCCAAAGAAGGTGTCGACTTTGTTCTTCTTTAGCAGGAACTCGACGCCCTTGACGTTGCCATCGACGCCCTGATCCTTGAACGCCAGCATCGCCTTGAGGTCGAGTTTCGGTGTGCCGACGCCGATGCCCATCTTGCCGAAGGAATGCCCGGCTTCCTCGAACAGTTCGGAGGCGTGCAGCAGCGCCTTCGAAGGGATGCAGCCGACATTGAGACAAGTGCCGCCAAAGGTGGCGCGCTTTTCGACCACCGCGGTCTTGAGGCCTAACTGCGCCGCACGAATGGCGCAGACATAGCCGCCGGGCCCGGTGCCGATAACGATGAGATCGTAAGTAGCCATGAGACAGTCACCTATCGATTGTCATTGCCGGGCATAACCGTCCAAAGGACGGCGTCGCTTCGCTCGCCTATGTCCCGGCCATCCACGTCTTTGCTTAAATGTAAGACGTGGATGCCCGGCACAAGGCCGGGCATGACGGAGAATTAATTAGAGGTCCAAAACCAACCGCGCCGGATCTTCCAGATTATCCTTCACCCGCACCAAGAAGGTGACCGCCTCGCGGCCGTCGACGATGCGGTGATCGTAAGACAAAGCCAGATACATCATCGGCCGGATTTCGACCTTGCCGCCGATCGCAATCGGCCGCTCCTGGATCTTGTGCATGCCGAG